>JACCDU010625034.1_pt1 | contig 16374 bp, 17 predicted proteins | sample 7446081 | NCBI WGS metagenome assembly JACCDU01 (sample SAMN15323447, study PRJNA562643) | freshwater metagenome | isolation source: river surface water | place: USA:Blue River Watershed | collected 2017-08-17
GCAGGAGTGGCTGCCAGTATACGGATTCGAAGCGCCACTGCAGAGGGGGGCGGCCCGCCTGTTGCGCGACCGCCTCGGCAAAGGCGGCGCGGGGCACCTCGCGCGCGCCCAGGGAGGCCAGGTGGCGAGTGTTCTGCTGGCAGTCGATCTGCGGCACGCCCTGCGCCCGGCACAGCGCCACCAGGCCAGCCAGGGCGATCTTGGAGGCGTCGGTCACCCGGGCGAACATGGACTCGCCGAACACCGCATGGCCCAGGGCCACGCAGTACAGCCCGCCCGCCAGCTCGCCGTCGATCCAGGTCTCCACGCTGTGCGCGAAGCCGGCGCGGTTCAGCGCCTGGTAGGCCCGCACCATGTCCGGCACGATCCAGGTGCCGCCCTGGCCCTCGCGCGGGCTGCTGGCGCAGGCCTGGATCACCTGGTCGAACGCGCTGTCGATGCGCAGCTCGCAGGCCGGGTCGGCGATGAAGCGCTGCAGCGTCTTGCGCAGCGAGCGGTGCAGCTTGAACTCGCTGGTGTGCAGCACCATGCGCGGGTCCGTGCTCCACCACAGGATCGGCTGGCCCTCGCTGAACCAGGGGAAGATGCCGTGGCCATAGGCGCGCACCAGGGAGTCCACGTCCAGCGCGCCGCCGGCGGCCAGCAGGCCGGGGGCGGGGGTGCCGGGGCCCCAGGCGTCCCGCACCGCGGGAAACGGGTCACCCGGCGCCAGCCAGGGCAGGGAAGGGCGGGGGCGTCGGCTCATGGCGAAGCGGCATTATGGGGTCGTGCCGCGCACGGCCGCCGTGGTCGCTGCAATGCACGACCCAATGCACTACCATCAACGGGTCAGGCCATCCCATGAAATCCATCGCCGCCACGGCCCCCTCGCCCCGCAAGCGCAAGCAGGAGCACGACTTCGAGCGTGTCTTCGAGCTGGCGGCGGAGCTGTTCCGCGTGATGTCCGCGCCCACCCGCCTGAAGATCATCAACCAGCTGTGCCAGGGCGAGAAGAACGTGCGCGAGCTGCTCGAGGCCGTGCAGACCACGCAGCCCAACATGTCCCAGCACCTGAACACCCTGTACAAGGCGGGCATCCTCGGCAAGCGGCGCGACGGTGTGCAGATCTACTACCGCATCGTCAACGAGCGCGTGGTGGCCCTGTGCCGCGCCATCTGCGGTGAAGTCGCCGCCGGCGCCGACCTGCCGCATCCCTGAGCGCCCGGCCACGGCTGCCAGCGCCGTTTCGGGGTTTACCCGTACCGGTCCAGCCTCCGGGGCGGGCTAGCATTTCCACGTCATCTATAAGGAAATGCTGATGAAACAGTACGTTGCGATCGGCCTGCTCGCGCTGGCAGCCACCGGTGCGGCCCGGGCGCAGGCGCCAGACCCCCTGCAGGTGCGCAGCTGGGCGGCCTCCTGTGCCAACTGCCATGGCACCAACGGCCAGGCCCAGCCCGGCATGGAATCGCTGGCCGGTGCCGCCAAGGACGACATCGTGAAGAAGATGCAGGACTTCAAGGCCGGCCGCAAGCCCGCCACGATCATGCACCAGCTGTCCAAAGGCTACAGCGACGAGCAGATCGAGGCGATCGCCGGCTGGTTCGCGGCGCAGAAGAAACAATGACGGGAGGAACGCGAACATGAAACGTCGTCAACTGATCCAGGCCGCCACCCTTGGCACGGCCACCGGCGCGCTGGGCCTGTCGGGCTGCGCCTCCATCGGCGGCAGCCGCGCCCAGGTCGTCGTCGTGGGCGGCGGCTATGGTGGCGCCACGGCCGCCAAATACGTGCGCATGTGGTCGGACTACGGCATCGACGTGACCCTGGTCGAGCCCAATGCCGCCTTCGTCTCCTGCCCCATCTCCAACCTGGTGATCGGCGGCAGCAAGACCATGGCCGACATCACCACGCCCTACGACAACCTGTCCAAGCGCCATGGCGTGAAGGTGGTGCGCGACATGGTGGCCGCCATCGACGCCGACAAGCGCACCGTCACCCTGGCGGGCGGGGCCCAGCTGCCCTATGACCGCCTGATTCTCTCGCCCGGCGTGGACTTCATGCTCGATGGCCTGCCCGGCCTGCGCCAGCCCGGCGCGCAGGACAAGGTGCTGCACGCCTGGAAGGCCGGCCCGCAGACCGCGGCGCTGCGCCGCCAGCTCGAGGCCATGCCCGATGGCGGCGTGTTCGCCATCACCATCCCGCTGGCCCCGTACCGCTGCCCGCCCGGTCCCTACGAGCGTGCCTGCCAGGTGGCCAGCTACTTCAAGAAGGCCAAGCCGCGCAGCAAGGTCCTGATACTGGACGAGAACGACGACGTCACCTCCAAGGGCGCGCTGTTCAAGAAGGCCTGGGTCGACCGCTACGCCGGCATGATCGAGTACCGTCCCAAGCACAAGGTGGTGGACGTCGACGTCGCCACCAACACCTTGAAGTTCGAGTTCAACGACGACCTCAAGGCCGCCGTGCTGAACGTGCTGCCGCCCATGCGCGCGGGCGAGATCGCGGTGAAGACCGGCCTGGCCACGGCCAACCGCCGCTGGTGCGAGGTGGACTTCCTGACCTTCGAGTCCAAGGCCGCGAAGAACATCCACGTGCTGGGCGATGCCATCCAGGTCGCGCCGCTGATGCCCAAGTCCGGCCACATGGCCAACCAGCATGGCAAGACCGCCGCCGCGGCGGTGGTGGCCCTGCTCACGGGCAAGCCGGTGAACGCGATGCCGGTCTACAACAACACCTGCTACAGCTTCGTCAGCGAGGAGGACGTGGTCCACGTGGCCAGCGTGCACCGCTACGACGCCGCGCAGAAGACCATGCTCACCGTCCCCGGCTCGGGCGGCCTGTCCTCCGCCGCCAACGAGCTCGAGGGCCGCTACGCCCTGGCCTGGGCCCGCAACATCTGGGCCGACTCGCTCGCATGAGGCCCGCCGTGAAGGCAGGGCGGCGGCTGGCGCTGGCAGCCGCCGCCGGCTTGGCCCTGCTGGGGGCGCCGGCGGTGCAGGCCCAGGCCGATGAGGCCCGGGCGCGCAAGATCGTCATGGGCGTGTGCTTCGTGTGCCACGGCGCCGAGGGCGAATCGGCCAGCGAGGTCTTTCCCCGCCTGGCCGGCCAGCACGCCGAGTACGTGGCCAAGCAGCTGGACAACTTCAAGTCCGGCAAGCGCAAGAGCGCCGCCATGGCCCCCATGGTCGCCAACCTCACCCCGGACGAGATGCTGGCCCTGGGCCGCTACTTCGAGAAGCAGCGGCACGCGCCCGAGCCGCCCAAGGACGCGGCCCTGGCGGCCGTCGGCGCCTACATTTACCACCAGGGCAACAAGTTCAGCGGCGTGGCCGCCTGCGCCAGCTGCCATGGCGCGCAGGGGCAGGGCACGGCCTCGCTGCCGCGGCTGGCCGGCCAGTTCGCCAGCTACACCGAGAACCAGTTGCGGCAGTTCCACCAGCGCGAGCGCACCAACGACAACGCGGTGATGCATGCGGTGGTCGGCAAGATGACGCCGCTGGAGATGGCGGCGGTCGCGGAGTACCTCAGCGGCCAGTGAACCTGGCGGGCCCGCCCCGTGCGGGCCGGGCCGCCGCGTCAGCGGGGCCGCACCGACAGCGGGTTTGACAGCCCGGGCATCACCGGGCCATCCACATCCAGCACGCGGTCGGCCACCCAGGCGCCGGCCACCATGGCGGCCAGGGCCACCAGGGCAGTGATCGCCAGCAGCGAGCCGCCCGTCACGCCCGCGCCGATGGCGCAGCCGCCCGCCAGCACCGCGCCGAACCCCATGAGGACGGCGCCCACCAGGTAGCGGCGCATGCTGTGGCCGTCGTGGAAGCCCTCGATCTTCAGTTCGCGGCCCACCAGTCCGCCCAGCCAGGCGCCCAGCACCGTGCCGGGCACCAGCCCGAACTCGAAGCCCAGCTTCGGGGCCGGTGTCTGCACCAGCCGCATCAGCCATTCGGCCGAGGGCGCGCTGAAGGTCAGGCCCTGCACCAGCACGGGCTCGAACGAGTCGCGCGCCACCCACTGGTTGAAGCCCCAGGCGGCCGCCACCGTGAGGCCGACCACCGCGGCACCGGCCCAGTGCCAGCCGCCGCGCAGGCGGGCCCGCGCGCCGATCGCCACCGCCAGACCCATGCCGGCCAGGCCGGCGGCCACGCCCCAGGCGGGGCCCATGTCGAACCAGCCCAGCACGCTGCGCAGCGGGCCCGGGTCCACCGGCCACCAGCTGGCGATGGCCTGGCGCAGGGGCGCCAGCGGGCCGGCGATGGTAGCCTGCGCCGCCACCGCGAACACCAGGCCCGACAGCAGGGCGCGCAGGTTGCCGGTGGACGTGAGCACGATCAGCCGGCTGGGGCAGCCGCGCGTCATCACCATGCCGGCGCCGAACACCAGGCCGCCCACCAGGGCGGCCGACAGGCTGCCGGGTTCGCCGAGCTGGCGCACCTTGGCCACGTCCAGCGCGCCGGCCAGGGCCAGGGCCTGCACGACCAGCAGGGCGACGGAAAACGCCAGCAGCCAGACCGCCAGCTTCTGGCCGTAGGTGCCGCGGAAGGCGTCGACCGCCGCGGCGCGGAAGCAAAAGCGCGAACGTTGCGCGAACAGGCCGAAGGCCAGGCCGACGGCCAGGCCGCCGCCGGCCAGCACCGGGCCTTCGCCGAAGCGCTCCAGGGCGCCCGTCATCAAGGAGGACATCGTGGTGGACATGAATATGCGTACAGACTAATATGGATTGTGCCTCGGCCGCATCGGGGCCGTCCCCGCCGACCGTGAAAGACCGCCTGTCCCGCCGCCGCTTCCTCGCATGGCCTGCCGCCCTGGGCGCGGCCGCCGCGGGCCGTGCCGCCGCTGCACCGGCCGTGCACGAGGGCCTGCCGCTGGCGGCCTCGTTGCGCGACGAACTGGGCGCGGCCCTGCGACAGGCGCAACCCCTGGTGGTGCTGGTGAGCCTGGACGGCTGCCCCTTCTGCCGCGCCGTGCGGCAGTCCTACCTGGCGCCGATGCACGGCGAGGGCCTGCCCGTGGTGCAGGTGGACTGGCGCAGCCCGCGGCCCCTTTCCGACTTCACCGGCGCCGCGTCCACCCACGACGCGATGGTGGCCGCCTGGAAGGTCAAGGTCGCCCCCACCGTGCTGTTCTTCGGCCCCGGCGGGCGGGAGGTGGCCGAGCGCCTGCGGGGCGCCTCGGTGCCGGATTTCTACGGCGCCTACCTGGAGGCGAGGCTGGCCACCGCGCGCAAGGCGCTCGCCCCGGCGCGCGGCTGACGCGGCGGCCTTCACCTGGCCTTCGCCCCGTCTGCTGCCGGCCGGCTCCCGGGCCGACCCCGCCTTCGGGAAAACGCCGATCCGCGCCGCATCGAAAGGCCGTATAAATAAGCAGTTGCTTAATTAATTGAGGTCTGATTGATGAAGTTCCGGCATGTCCTGGCCCTGGTGTCGTCCCTGGCGGCGGTGGCTGCCGCGCCCGCCCACGCGAACCTCGCGCTCGCGCAGAAGAACGCCTGCATGGCCTGCCATTCCGTCGACAAGAAGCTGGTCGGCCCCGCCTACCAGGACGTGGCCAGGAAGTACGGTGGCCAGAAGGACGCGCAGGCCATGCTGGCCAAGAGCATCAAGGCGGGCGGCGCCGGCAAGTGGGGTCCCGTGCCCATGCCGGCGCAGGCGGCCCTGAGCGATGCCGACGCCGCCACCCTGGCCGCCTGGGTCCTGGGCGGCGCCAAGTAAGGAGCGAGCGCCATGCGCCTGGCCTTTGCGCGATGGCTGGTCCTGGCCACTGCCCTGGCCGCCGCGATGGCGCAGGCGCAACCCGCGCTGTTCAAGGACGCCGACCTGCCCCTGGGCGAGAAGCTGATCGCCGAGCACCGTTGCAGCGAGTGCCACGCCCGGCGCGTGGGCGGTGACGGCTCGTCGATCTACCGACCGCTGGGTCGGATCAACACACCGGGCTTCCTGCGCGGCATGGTCGAACAGTGCAACACGGAGTTGAACCTCGGGCTGTTCCCCGAGGAGGTCACGGCGATAGCCGCCGTCCTGAACCGGGACCACTACCGGTTCAAGTGAGGGGGTGGGCCGCCCGCATCGGGGTTCACCCGGGGTGGGCGTGTCAGGTCGATGGAAACTTTATCCAATATATTCGCGATTGCGAATATACGGAATCAATGCCGGCAGGCATGGCCGAGAGCGAGGAGACGGAGTGACGCACAAGCCGATACCGGTGCGCAAGGCACCCGAGAACTTCCTGGACCCTGAAGGGGTGCGGCAGGTGATGAGCGAGGCCCGCGACGGCCGCCGCTCGTTCATCCGCCAGGCCTTTGCCGCCGCCGTGGCCGGCGCCGCTGCCCCTGCCGCGCTGGCCCAGGGCAACCCGGTGCCAGCCGAGGGGGGCGACCCGAACATCCTGAACCTGCCCGCACACACCACGGGCCTGGGGCAGGGCGTGGCCACCGACGGCTACGGCAAGCCATCGAAGTTCGAGTCCAACATCCAGCGCCGCCAGAGCCCAGGGCTGACGCAGACGACCCAGGCCTCGGTGTCCTTCGCGCCGCTGCAGTCGCTGTTCGGCATCGTGACGCCCAGCGGCCTGCACTTCGAGCGGCACCACCAGGGCTGGTGGGATGTCGACCCCTCCAAGCACCGCCTGATGGTCAACGGCATGGTCAAGGCCGCCAAGGTCTTCACCATGGACGAGATCATGCGCCTGCCCAGCGTCTCGCGCTTCCACTTCATCGAGTGCGGCGCCAACACCGCGGTGGAGTGGGGCAACGTGGCGGTACCGACCGTGCAGTACACCCACGGCATGATCTCGTGCAGCGAGTTCACCGGCGTGCCCCTCATCACGCTGCTGGAACTCGCCGGCGCGGACCTGAAGAAGGGCCGCTTCGTGCTGGCCGAGGGCGCCGACGGCTCCTCCATGACCCGCACCATTCCCATGAGCCTCATCACCTCCGGCGAGGTGCTGGTCGCCTACGGCCAGAACGGCGAGATGCTGCGCCCCGAGAACGGCTACCCGCTGCGCCTGGTGGTGCCGGGCGTGCAGGGTGTGAGCTGGGTCAAGTACCTGCGCCGCCTGGAGGTGGGCGACCAGCCCTGGGCCGCCAAGGACGAGGCGATCCACTACATCGACCTGATGCCCGACGGCACGCACCGCCAGTACACCAGCCTCCAGGAGTGCAAGAGCGTGGTGACCACGCCCTCGGGCGGCCAAGTGCTGCTGGACAAGGGCTTCCACAACATCTCCGGCCTGGCCTGGTCGGGGCGGGGCAAGGTCAGGCGCGTGGACGTGTCCGTCGACGGCGGGCGCAACTGGCGCCAGGCGCGGCTGGAGACGCCGGTGCTGTCCAAGGCGCTCACGCGCTTCAACATCGACTGGGTGTGGGACGGCAAGCCGGCCATCGTGCAAAGCCGCGCGACCGACGACACCGGCTACGTGCAGCCCACCTACCGCCAGCTGCGCGGGGTGCGCGGCACGCGGTCGATCTATCACAACAACGCCATCCAGTCCTGGCTGGTGACCGAGAGCGGGGAGGTGAAGAATGTCCAGCTGTCGTAAGGCCTTCGCCTCCATCACCCGGTCCCTCGCCGCGCTGGCCCTGGCGGCGGTGGCCGCCGGCGCCCTGGCGCAGGAGCGCTTCCCCGGCATCGGCCGCAACGCCACGCCCAAGGAGGTGGCCGCCTGGGACATCGACGTCCGGCCCGACTTCAAGGGCCTGCCGGCCGGCGCGGGCTCGGTCGCCAAGGGCCAGGACGTGTGGGAGGCCAAGTGCGCCCAATGCCACGGTGTGTTCGGCGAGTCCAACGAGGTGTTCAGCCCCATCATCGGCGGCACCACGGCCAGGGACATCGAGGCCGGCCGCGTGGCCAACCTTTCGCGCCCCGACTACCCCGGCCGCACCACCCTCATGAAGGTGGCCACCGTCTCCACGCTGTGGGACTACATCAACCGCGCGATGCCCTGGACGCAGCCCAAGTCCCTGAGCACCGAGGAGGTCTACGCCGTCACCGCCTACCTGCTGAACCTGGCGGGCGTGGTGCCGGACAACTTCACCCTGTCGGACAAGAACATCGCCGAGGTGCAAAAGCGCATGCCCAATCGCAACGGCATGAGCACGCGTCACGCGATGTGGCCCGGCCAGGAATTCGCGGGCGCGCCGCGGCCCGACGCGGCCAACGTGGCCTGCATGGCCAACTGCGCGACGGAACCCTCGCTGGCCTCGTTCCTGCCGGACCACGCGCGCAACGCGCACGGCAACCTGGCGGACCAGAACCGCATCGTGGGGCCCCAGCGGGGGGCCGACACGACGCGGCCTGGCACGGCGGGCGCGGCGTCCCAGGTGGCGGCGGCACCGGCGACCGCCGCTGCCGCCGCAGCCCCCAGGCCGCCCGGCGGACCGGACCGCGCCCAGGTGGTCGCGCTATTGAACAAGCACACCTGCACGGCCTGCCATGCCCTGGACAACAAGAAGATCGTGGGACCCGGCCTGCAGGACATCGCCCGCAAGCACGCCGACAAGGCCGACTACCTGGCTGGCAAGATCAAGGCTGGCGGCGTGGGCGTGTGGGGCGCCATCCCCATGCCCGCCCAGGCCCTGCCCGAGGCCGATGCCCGGGTTATTGCCAATTGGATTGCGCAGGGCGCAGGCAGATAACCGTTTTAACCGTATCCATTCCGATTCCTTTGCGCTTTCCTTCCGCTTTCATCCCAGGAGATATCCCATGAAGAACCGTCGCGAGATGCTCAAACGCAGTGCCGTGGTGGCCGGCCTGCTGGCCTCCACCGGCCTGTTCCCCCAGTTCGCCCATGCCGCCTTCAACAAGGCCGCCTTCGACGCCAAGACCGTGAACGATGCCCTCAAGGCCTATGGCGCCGGCGCCATTTCCGAGAGCAAGGACGTCACCATCACCGCACCCGACATCGCCGAGAACGGCGCGGTGGTGCCCATGGGCGCGAGTACCGCGCTGCCCGGCGTCAAGCAGTTGCTGATCCTGGTCGAGAAGAACCCCAGCGTGCTGATCGCCATGTTCAACGTGACCGACAGCATCGAGGCCAACGTGGCCACCCGCGCCAAGATGGGCCAGTCCTCCGACGTGTTCGCCGTGGCGATCATGAACGACGGCCGGGCCCTGTTCGCCAAGAAGGAAGTCAAGGTGACCCTGGGCGGCTGCGGCGGCTGACGCGCGCGCCCACCGTCACCTGGCACACCATTCCCACGAATCCACGAATCAGGAGCACACCATGGCAGATCCGATGCGCATCCGCGCCCAAGCCTCTGGCGGCAACGCCGTCGTCCGCGTCCTCATGAGCCACGAGATGGAGTCCGGCCAGCGCCGCGACGCCGCCGGCAAGATCGTGCCGGCCTGGCACATCTCCGAGGTTACCGCCTCCCACAACGGCAAGGCCGTCATGACCGCCGAATGGGGCCCGGGCGTCGCCAAGAACCCCTACCTGCAGTTCACCGTGAAGGGCGCCAAGGCCGGCGACAAGATCACGATCAACTGGAAGGACAACAAGGGCGACACCCGCACCGACGAGGCCACCGTCAGCTGACGCGGCCGCCCGTCCCCTGGGGGCGGGCACAGCATCGATGAGCCGGCGGGACAGTCGGCGCCACACCCACCCTCACGACGACGGAGGAGACATGACCCAACGCATTTCCACGCGCGGCCCCCGGGGCAATGCCCGGAGCGGTTCGCGGCGCGCGGTGGCCGCCGCCATCGCCACGCTGGCTGTCCTGGCTGGGGTGCCCGCCGGCCAGGCGTTCGCGCAGCCCAAGACGGCCAGCCAGGGCATCGACGAGTACCGTGCGATGCTGCAGGACGGCAACCCCGCCGAGTTGTTCGAGGCCAAGGGCGAGGACCTCTGGAAGCAAAGGCGCGGGCCCAGGAACGCCTCCCTGGAAAAATGCGACCTGGGCAAGGGGCCCGGCGTGGTCAAGGGCGCCTTCGTGGAGCTGCCCCGGTACTTCGCCGACACCGGCCGCATGCAGGACCTGGAGTCCCGCCTGCTCACGTGCATGTCCACGCTGCAGGGCTTTAACGAGGCCGAGATCGCCAAGACGCCCTTCGGCCGTGGCGAGCAGAGCAACGTGACGGCCCTGGCCACCTGGATCGCGGCCGAATCCAAGGGCATGAAGTTCAACCTGTCGCAGTCGCACCCGCAGGAGAAGGTGTTCTACGAGGTGGGCAAGCGCCTGTTCTTCCAGCGTGGCGGCACGCACGACTTCGCCTGCGCCTCCTGCCACGGCGAGGAGGGCAAGCGCATCCGCCTGCAGGACCTGCCCCTGCTGACGAAGAACCCCGGCAACGGCGTCGGCTTCGCGGCCTGGCCTGCCTACCGCGTGTCCAATGGGCAGATGTGGGGCATGCAGCAGCGCCTGAACGACTGCTACCGCCAGCAGCGCTTCCCGTACCCCGGCTTCGGCAGCGACGCGACCATCGCGCTGGGGACCTACCTGGGTGTGAACGCCAAGGGCGCCGTGTCCGCGGTCCCCACCATCAAGCGCTGAACGAGGAGGGCTGACGAATGAAGCGAATCAACCCCATGAACCGAATCGCCGGCATGAACCCGCGCCGCAAGCTGGCCGTGGCGGCCGCCGTGGCCGCCGCCGCCGTGGCGGGCTGCGCCTCCCTGCCCGGCGGGGCGGAGCTCGACGCGCTGACGGCCTCCATCGTGAAGGCCTCGTTCCGCACCGAGGGCATCGCCAACGTCGACCGGGTGCTGGCGACCGACGAGACCAACCGCGCCTGCAGCGAGGCCGACGCCGCCGGCAAGCCGCTGGACGAGAAGGTGGCCAAGGCCATCGAGGCCCAGAACTTCAAGTCCATCAAGTGGCCCGGCGACGGCAAATTCCTGGGCGACTGGAAGGAGGGCGAGGCCATCGCGCAAAGCGGCCGCGGCCTGACCTGGACCGACACCGCCACCACCGTCAACGGCGGCAACTGCTACAACTGCCACCAGATGGACCCCAAGGAAATTTCCTTCGGCACCATCGGCCCCAGCCTCTACCAGTACGGCAAGCTGCGCGGCGTGGCCAACCCGGACGACCCGGCCTCCAGGCCCATCGTGGAATACACCTGGGGCAAGATCTGGAACTCCAAGGCCTACAACGCCTGCTCCAACATGCCGCGCGCCGGCCACGCGGGCATCCTCAACGAGGCCCAGGTGCGCCACCTCGTCGCGCTGCTGCTGGACCCGAACTCGCCGGTCAACAAGTAATGCCCGATGAACCTGAACAAGCGTGATTTCCTGCAGGTGCTGGGCGCCGGCAGCGTGGCCGGCATGGGCCTGGGCACCTGGGCCGAGGCCGATGCGGCCACCGCGTCCAACGCCCTGTACGACGTGCCCCGCTTCGGCAATGTGTCCCTGCTGCACATGACCGACTGCCACGCGCAGCTGATGCCGGTGCACTTCCGCGAGCCCAGCATCAACATGGGCATCGGCAGCATGCGCGGGCAGATGCCGCACCTGGTGGGCGAGCACCTGCTCAAGGCCGCCGGCGTGCGGCCCGGCACGGCCAGCGCGCACGCGCTGACCTCGTTGGACTTCGAGCGTGCGGCGCGCCGCTACGGCAAGGTGGGCGGCTTCGCGCACCTGGCCACCCTGGTCAAGCGCATGAAGGCCAGCCGCCCGGGCGCGCTGCTGCTCGATGGCGGCGACACCTGGCAGGGCTCCGGCACCGCGCTGTGGACCAACGGCCAGGACATGGTCGACGCCTGCAAGCTGCTGGGGGTGGACGTGATGACCGGCCACTGGGAATTCACCCTGGGCATGGAGCGCGTCAAGGAGATCGTGGACAAGGACTTCGCGGGCCGGGTGGATTTCATCGCCCAGAACGTCAAGACCAACGATTTCGGCGACCCCGTGTTCAAGCCCTACGTGATCCGCGAGATCAACGGCGTGTCCTGCGCCATCATCGGCCAGGCGTTCCCCTACACCCCCATCGCCAACCCGCGCTACATGGTGGCGGACTGGGAGTTCGGCATCCAGGACCAGAACCTGCAGAAGATGGTGGACGAGGCGCGCGGCAAGGGCGCCAGGCTCGTCGTCGTCCTGAGCCACAACGGCATGGACGTGGACCTGAAGATGGCCAGCCGCGTGCGCGGCGTGGATGCCATCCTGGGCGGGCACACGCACGACGGCATCCCGGTGGCCACGCTGGTGTCCAACCCGGGCGGCAAGACCATCGTCACCAATGCCGGCTCCAACGGCAAGTTCCTGGGCGTGATCGACTTCGACGTGAAGGACGGCCAGCTGGCGGACTTCCGCTACCGGCTGCTGCCGGTGTTCGCCAACATGCTGCCCGCCGACCCCGAGATGGACGCCCTGATCCGCAAGGTGCGCGCGCCCTATGAAGCGAAGCTGCAGGAGAAGCTGGCCGTGACCGACGGCCTGCTGTATCGCCGTGGCAACTTCAACGGCACGGGCGACCAGCTGCTGGTGGACGCGCTGCTGGACGTGCAGGGCGCCGAGATCGCCTTCTCGCCGGGATTCCGCTGGGGCACCACGCTGCTGCCGGGGCAGGCGATCACGCGCGAGTGGCTGATGGACATGACGGCCACCACCTACTCGTATGCCACCGTCACCGAGATGCCGGGCGAGATGATCAAGACCATCCTCGAGGACGTGGCCGACAACCTGTTCAACCCCGACCCCTACTACCAGCAGGGTGGCGACATGGTGCGCGTGGGCGGGCTGCAATTCAGCTGCGACCCGACGGCCTCGATGGGCAAGCGCATCGGCGACATGCGCCTGAAGGGGCGGCCGATCGAGGCTGGCAAGAACTACAAGGTCGCCGGCTGGGCGCCGGTGGCCGAGGAGGCGCGCCGGCAGAACCTCAAGCCGGTGTGGGAGGTGGTGGAGCAGTGGCTCCAGGCCCAGGGCGGCCGGGTGAAGCCGCGCCGGCTCAATGCGCCGAAGATCACGGGCGGCCTGCCCAACCCGGGGTACCTGGCATGACGGCCCGCACCACGGCCCCCTTGGCGCCGCGCATGAGCCGCCGCCGCCTGCTCGCGCTCGGCGCCGGTGCGGCCGGCGTCGCGGCCTGGCCCGAGGTGGCGCTTTTCGCGCAGCAGGCGCAGGACTTCATCCAGGGCCCGCCCATGCCGGACATCGCGCCGACGCAGTTGTCGCAGCGGGTCTGGTACATCCTCTCGCCCGATGGTTTTCCCACGCCGGAGAACCGGGGCATGATGTCCAACGTGGGCTTCGCGGTCACGTCGGCCGGCGTCGTGGTGCTGGACTCCGGCAGCTCCCTGCAGATCGGCCAGATGGCGATCCGCATGATCCGCCGCGTCACGGACAAGCCGGTGGTGGCGATCTTCAACAGCCATTTCCATGGCGACCACTGGCTCGGCAACGATGCCTTCGTGCGCGAGTACGGCAAGGACCTGCCGATCTACGCCCTGGCCCACACGCAGGAGATGATCCGCGGCGCCGAGGGCAGCGCCTGGCGCAGCCTGATGGAGCGCTGGACCAACCAGTCCACCGCCGGCACCCAGGTGGTGGCGCCCAACCGGGTGGTCAAGCACGGGGACGAGGTGCGCATCGGCGAGGTCACCTTCCGCATGCACCACTATGGCCAGGCGCACACGAAGTCGGACCTGAGCGTGGAAGTGGTGCAGGACAAGGTCACCGCCGTCGGCGACATCGCCATGACCAACCGCATCGCCAACATGGACGACGGCTCCTACCCGGGGACGCTGAAGTACTACGCCGCGCTGGACAAGGCGGCGGGGGAGCAGTTGTGGCTGCCCGGCCACGGCGAGGCGCGGCGGGACCTGCTCAAGACCTACGGCACCTTCATGTCCGGTATCTGGGACCCCTGCCTGCAGGCGGTCAAGGACGGCAAGTCCGAGGCCGAGGCCCGGGCGATGGTGCTGCGCGACGCCCGGGTGGCGGCGCGGGCCAGGTCCATGCAGGGCTTCGAGGCCAACATCGGCAAATACATCAGCCTGGCCTACCTGGAGGCCGAGAAGGAAGCGTTCTAGGTCCAGCGCCACCAGCGCACGGCCAGGGCGCGGGGCATGGGCCCGGCGGTGGCCACGGCCGCCGTCCACCGGCCCGGCGAATCCAGCGCCCGAAGCGACCAGCCGGTGGCGGGCAGGGCCGGGTGGTGCGATGCCAGCAGCCGCGCCGGGGAGGTGCAGCTGACGCTGAAGGCCTCCAGCCCGCCGGGTCCGAGGCCGCAACCTGCGGCCTTGAGCAGGGCTTCCTTGCGCACCCAGCAGCGGTAGGTGGCCAGGGGCCTTTCAGGCAGTGGGAGGCTCGCGATCGCGGCGCGCTCCGGTCCGGAGAGCAGGGCGCGCAGGTCCGGCTCGCGCGCCCTGGCCTGGGACAGCATCTCGATGTCGACGCCCACGGGCCCGCCGCGGTGCAGGGCAATGAGCGCGAAGGCGTCGGCATGCGAGAGGTTGAAATGCAGCCCCGTGCCATGGGCCGGGTCCAGCAGGGGCTTGCCGTGCGGCCCGTTCCGGTACCGCACCCAGGCCGGCGGGCAGCCCAGCGCCGCGCCGAGCAATTCGCGCAGCGCCACATGGGCGGCGGCCCAGGCCGTGCGCACGGGGCCCTCGCGCAGGCGGCTGGCGCGCGCCCGCTGGGCCGCGCCCAGGACCTGCAGGCAGCGCGCTGCGACGTCCGGCGGCGGCTGCAGGGGCACGATCCAGAGCTCCATCGCCCGACAGGGGCAGGCGGCGTGCCACGGCGGCCGCCGGCGCCTGTGCACCGATAATCCGCATTGCGCCGCCCGCGACGGGTGGCCGCCGTATCCATCCATGCCCAGTTCCACGCCCTTCCAGGTGTTGAGCCTCATCCCGCCGATGACGCAGCTCAACACGCCGTACCCCTCGACCGCCTACCTCACGGGATTCCTGCGTTCGCAGAGCATCGCGGCGGCGCAGGCCGACCTGGCGCTGGCGCTGGTGCTGCGCCTGCTCAGTCCCTGGGGGCTGGCGCGGCTGCGCGAAGCGGCGCTGGCCCTGCCCGAGGCGGACCGCAGCGGGCCGGTGAACTTCTTCCTGGACTACTTCGACAAGTACGCCCGCACCATCGCGCAGGTGATCGCCTTCCTGCAGGGAGGGGACAGCACCCTGGCCCACCGCATCGCCGGCCGCGGCTTCCTGCCCGAAGGCCCGCGCTTCGCCGCGCTGGACGCCTATGACGACGGCGAGACGGGCGACCCGCTGGGCTGGGCCTTCGGCGCCCTGGGCAGCACCGACCGGGCGCGCCACCTGGCCACCCTGTACCTGAACGACCTGGCCGACGTGCTGCGCGACGCGGTCGACGAGCGCTTCGAGTTCGTGCGCTATGCCGAGTCGCTGGCCGCGGCGCAACCGAGCTTCGACCCGCTGGCCGAAGCCCTGGCCGCGCCGCCGACCTTCATCGACGACACGCTGGCCGAACTGGCCTTGCAGGCCGTGGGCGAGCACCAGCCGCAGCTGGTGCTGCTGTCCGTGCCGTTCCCGGGCTCGGTGTACGGCGCGCTGCGCATGGCGCAGGCGATCCGCCGTGCGCACCCGGGCATCCGCATCGGGCTGGGCGGCGGCTTCGTCAACACCGAGCTGCGCGAGCTGTCCGAGCCGCGCCTGTTCGACTTCGTGGACTTCGTGACGCTGGATGGCGGCGAGCGGCCGCTGCTGGCGCTGATCGACCACCTGCGGGGCGGGCGAGGGCGCGAGCGGCTGGTGCGCACCTTCCTGCGCGACGAGGCGGGCGCGGTGCGCTACGTGAACTGGCCCGAGCCCGACGTCCCTTTCGAGGACTGGGGCACGCCCACCTGGGACGGCCTGCCGATCCACGACTACCTGAGCCTGCTGGACATGCTCAACCCGATGCACCGGCTCTGGAGCGACGGGCGCTGGAACAAGCTTACGGTGGCCCATGGCTGCTACTGGAAGAAGTGCAGCTTCTGCGATGTGTCGCTGGACTACATCAGCCGCTACGAGACGGCGACGGCCGGCACGCTGGTGGACCGCATCGAGCGCATCGTGCAGGAGACGGGGCAGACCGGATTCCACTTCGTCGACGAGGCCGCACCGCCCAAGATGCTGCGCGCGCTGGCCGAGGAGTTGCTGCGGCGTGACGTGCAGGTCTCCTGGTGGGGCAACATCCGCTTCGAGAAGACCTTCACCCCCGAGCTGAGCGAGCTGCTGGCGCATAGCGGCTGCATCGCCATGTCCGGCGGGCTGGAGGTGGCCTCCGACCGGCTGCTGGACCTGATGAAAAAAGGCGTGACGGTGGACCAGGTGGCGCGGGTGACGCGCGGCATGGCGGACGCCGGCATCCTGGTCCATGCCTACCTGATGTACGGCTTTCCCACGCAGACGCTGCAGGACACGGTGGACGCGCTGGAGTACGTGCGCCAGCTGTTCGAGAACGGCTGCATCCACAGCGGCTTCTTCCACCGCTTCACCTGCA
>JACCDU011360400.1_pt1 | contig 16372 bp, 12 predicted proteins | sample 7446081 | NCBI WGS metagenome assembly JACCDU01 (sample SAMN15323447, study PRJNA562643) | freshwater metagenome | isolation source: river surface water | place: USA:Blue River Watershed | collected 2017-08-17
GGTCTGGACTGACATGGTGGGTCTTACAAAGAGCGCGCCGAAGTTGGCTAAGGCCTATCGCAATCTTCGTGGAGAAATTCTTGGCGCAGCTCAAGAGTTTGCCGACGATGTACGTAGCGGCTCATTTCCTACCGAAGATCAGACCTTCCACTAGGTGGCACTAAAAGTTGCTAAGTCGCACCAGTAGTTTCCATCCAACTGCCCGACTAGGATCCTGCAGATGAAGAATCTGGCGATCGACCTTACGCCGATCCGCAAGTATCGCGATTTCAGATACCTGTGGAGCTCTGGCTTGATCTCCAATCTCGGCTCGATGATTACCTATGTCGCCATCCCCTTCCAAGTCAAAGAGTTAACCAACTCATATCTGGCAGTGGGCATCAGTGGCCTTGTGGAATTAATTCCGCTAATCGTCTTTGGCCTTTATGGCGGGGTGCTGGCAGATGCCATCGATCGCAAGAAGATGATCTGGTGGACAGAGGCGGCAGCTGCCGTCCTCTCGTTGATCCTGTTACTCAACGCTCTATCGCCAGAACCAAAGCTCTACATCATCTACATCGTGGGCGCAGCCTTTGCCGCAGTCAACGGTCTGCATGGACCAAGTGCCGATGCGATCTTGCCTCGAGTTGTCTCCCATAAAGATATTCCTAGCGCTACTGCACTGATGAGTCTGCGCAGACAGTTCGGAATTATCGTCGGACCAACTATCGGTGGAATTCTGATTGCATCCTCTGGCGTCTCTCTCGCCTTTGCTGTCGATATCGGTACCTACATCATCTCTCTTGCGTTATTGATTCGCGTTGGAAAAGTTCCACCTACTCATGAGGCCGAAAAGCCATCTCTGGCAGCGTTATGGGAGGGTGTGGCCTATGCCCGAAGTCGCCAAGATTTAAAGGGCACCTACATCATCGATCTTGCTGCGATGTTTCTGGCGATGCCGATTGCACTCTTTCCATTTTGGGTTGATCAAGTAAAGGCACCTTGGGCACTTGGTCTCTTCTATTCGGCCGGAACTATCGGGGCTTTAGTTGTCACTCTGACAAGTGGCTGGACAAGAACGTATCGTTTTCATGGTCGAGCATTTATGTGGGCCGCCGCCGGATGGGGAGCTGCCATTGCGCTGGCCGGTGCCACCGATTACCTCTTCCTTGTCCTGCTCTTTCTGGCAGTTGCTGGCGGCGCCGACATGGTCAGTGTTTTATTTCGCGGTGCCATCTGGAATCAGACGATCCCGGATCATCTACGAGGTCGTCTTGCCGGAATTGAATTGCTCTCTTACACAATCGGTCCATTGGTCGGCCAACTTCGCGCCGCATCGATGGCATCTGCTACTACCTTGACCATTTCGGTAACTTCTGGGGGTATCGCCTGCGTAATTTTCGTCGGAATTTTGGCGATTTTCTTCCCCAAATTACGGAAATATGATGCCGAAACGAACGAATTTGCCGTTGCCGAGCGAAAAAGACGGGTTGAACGGGAAAATTCTCCCGAAAATACCAATCCGTAACTTATTTTTCCAAGAAATTTTCCAAAAATGGCGGAGATCTCCACCATCAAGGATGGGTTGAGGAATTAATTCGCCGAAATTTTTATCGATTTTTTCAAATATGCATATGACATTGAAAAAAATAATCTGCGACACGCACTCAGATATTTCTCACTATGTACTGGCGAAATTTCTCCATTTCCGTCACACTTATACACGCAACAGGTTTGGGTGACGGATCCGAACCATTCCGATAGGAGAAGTACGTGGCCGCAGCAAAGAAAACTGCTCCAAAGCGCCGTAAGAAGGCAGCTGCACCAGCAGCTCCAAAGAAGCGCAAGAAGGCTGCCGTAAAGGCAGCAGCACCAAAGCGTCGCAAGAAGGCAGCAGCTAAGAAGGCAGCTCCAAAGCGTCGTAAGAAGGCAGCTGCTAAGAAGGCAGCAGCACCAAAGCGTCGCAAGAAGGCAGCTGCTAAGAAGGCAGCTCCAAAGCGTCGTAAGAAGGCAGCTGCAAAGAAGGCAGCTCCAAAGCGTCGTAAGAAGGCAGCAGCTAAGTCAGCTGCTCCAAAGAAGCGCAAGAAGGCAGCAGCTAAGTCAGCTGCTCCAAAGAAGCGCAAGAAGGCTGCATCAAAGAAGGCTGCACCAGTTGCAGCTCCAAAGAAGCGCCGTCGCAAGAAGGCAGCAGCTAAGTAATTCATTACTTATAAAAACCCCCGGCCATTGGTCGGGGGTTTTTTATTGTGAAAAACAATTAATCAACTGGATTTTTACGTAGTCCCTCTTCAACGCGAGAGAAAATCTCTGCCAGGACTTTCTGATCTTCCTTACTTAAGAGATCGACGAAACGACCGCGCACACTGTCGACATGATCTGGGGCAGCGGCGACAATTGCCTTCCATCCCTTAGGGGTCATCACTGCAAAGAATCCGCGCTTATCAATCGGACATGCCTCTCGGCGAACCCAGCCCTCTTTCTCCATCACCTTCATCCGGTGGGAAAGGCGCGAGCGCGAGAGCATGGCAACATCTGCCAATTCGCTCATCCGCATTCTGCGATCTGGGGCATCGCTGAGCTGGGCCAAAATCTCATAGTCAGGCATCGATAATTCATGGTCTGCTAAATCGGCATCGAGGGCTTCAAGCAATCGACGGCTTGCGACGATATACCTGCGCCAAGCAGCCATCTCCGTTGGGTTTAACCAACGAGGTGGGGTAGCGTTTTCTCGTGCCATAAGGCGATGATACGCCTACAGTTGAACTTTCAACTACTTAGAATTCAAGGAGCTAGCGATCTATGTCTGACCTTCGAAGCGGAATCGATACCTCATCGATCGACCCAACAGTGCGCCTAGAAGATGACCTCTTCCGCCACTTCAACGGTAAGTGGCTCAAGGAATCTGTCATCCCTGAAGATCGCTCCAGTGATGGTGCCTTTATGGATCTGCGTAATGAGGCCGAGGCCCAGGTGCGCGCGATTATCGAGAGCGCATCCGGCAGCCCTGAGGCGCAGAAGATCACAGATCTCTATGCATCCTTTATGAATGAGGCGCAGATTGAAAAACTTGGATCTGCCCCCATCACCGCCGACCTTGCCAAAGTTGATGCGATCGAATCATTGACCGACTTCATCTCAACAATGTCATGGCTGGAAGCCCGTGGCGCTAGCGGCATTGCAGATACTGCAATCTTTCCCGACATGATGGATTCATCATCAAATATTTTATATATCCACCAAGGCGGTCTCTCACTTCCTGATGAGAGTTACTACAAGGAAGAGCAGTACGAGAACATCCGAGTTGCATTTGTAGCCCACATGGAGAAGATGTTTACCCTCCTTGGAGTCTCAGAAGGTGCAACAAAGGCGCGCGAAGTCTTTGAACTAGAGACCAAGGTCGCTGCTCTGCACTGGGATCAGGTCCGCAATCGCGATGCCAGCTTGACCTATAACAAGATGACAGGGGCGCAATTACAAGAACTCTCCCCTGCTCTTAATTGGCCGCTCTGGATGAGCGCTGGTGAAATCCCATCAGTTGCCTTTGAACATGTCGTCATCGGCCAGCCTTCATTCTTTGAAGGAATCTCACCACTTGTTGCAGCCTTTGAGACAGATCCTGCAATGAAATCTGCCTGGAAGTCATGGCTTTTGTGGCATGTGATCTCAGGATCTGCTGCCTATCTGACATCTGCAATCGTCAATGAGAACTTCGCCTTTTATGGAACAACCTTGTCTGGCACCCCACAACTTCGCGAGCGCTGGAAGCGTGGCGTCTCATTAGTTGAAGGAAGTCTCGGTGAAGCTGTCGGCAAGATCTACGTCGAACGCCACTTCCCACCTGCAGCAAAGGCGCGCATGGAAGTCCTTGTTGCAAACCTTATTGAGGCATACCGTCGCAGCATCAACGGTCTTGATTGGATGAGCCAGGAGACGAAGACCAAGGCGATCGCCAAGTTGGAGAAGTTCCGCCCAAAGATTGGCTACCCAGATAAGTGGCGCGATTATTCAGCACTTGAAATCACAGCAGATGACCTCTTTGGAAATCTTGCTCGCGTTACCAAATTCGAACGCGACTTTGCCCTAGCCAAGATCGGAAAGCCAGTCGATCGCGATGAGTGGCATATGACTCCTCAGACAGTCAACGCCTACTACAACCCACTTGGAAATGAGATTGTATTTCCTGCTGCAATCTTGCAGCCGCCATTCTTCGGTCTTGATGTCGATGATGCGGCAAATTACGGCGCGATCGGCGCTGTCATTGGCCACGAAATCGGCCACGGCTTTGATGATCAAGGATCTAAATTCGATGGCGATGGCAACATGGTCGATTGGTGGGTTGATATTGACCGCGCCGAATTCGAAAAGCGGGCCAATGCTTTGATCGCCCAGTACAACGAACTCGTTCCAGAAGGCACACCAGATATCACAGTCAACGGCGCACTTACCGTTGGTGAAAATATTGGTGACCTCGGCGGACTCACAATTGCGCTGAAGGCTTATGAGATCGCACTCGATGGAAAAGAGCCTGTCGTCATTGATGGACTCAATGGCTATCAGCGCCTCTTCCTTGCTTGGGCGCAGGCATGGCGCAGCAAGGTTCGCCCAGAAGAACTTCGCCGTCGCATCGCAACTGATCCGCACTCACCTGCAGAGTTTCGTTGCAACCAGATCGTGCGCAACATTCCAGCCTTCTACTCAACCTTTGGCATTACTGAAAAAGATGCACTCTGGTTAGATGAGGATCAACGCGTTGCCATCTGGTAACGGATTTAGCTTTACCATCTCACATGCCCCCGAGAAATCTCTGGCACGTGCTGGAACAATCTCAACCCCGCATGGTGATGTTGCAACCCCTGCCTTTATCCCAGTAGGTACAAAGGCGACAGTCAAAGCTGTCCTGCCAGAGACGATGAAGGAACTTGGAGCACAAGCTCTTTTATCTAACGCCTATCACTTGTACTTGCAGCCAGGTCCTGATGTTTTAGATGAGGCCGGCGGGCTAGCCCGCTTTATGAATTGGCCGGGGCCGACCTTTACAGATAGCGGCGGCTTCCAAGTTCTCTCACTGGGCGTTGGCTTTAAGAAGGTCTTGGCGATGGATGCCCAGACCTTTAGATCCGATGAGGTCGTTGCCGGCAATAAGGAACGTCTTGCCCATGTCGATGATGAAGGCGTGACCTTTAAATCTCATATCGATGGCAGCATGCACCGCTTTACCCCGGAAGTTTCGATGCAGGTCCAACATAAGATCGGCGCCGACATCATCTTCGCCTTCGATGAGTGCACCACATTGCATAACACTCGCCGCTATCAAGAGAAGGCTCTAGAGCGCACACGCGCCTGGGGTATTCGCTGCCTTGATGAGCACCAGAAATTGACTCTAGAACGCTCACAGAAGCCATATCAGGCCCTTTATGGGGTCATTCAAGGCGCACAGTATGAAGATCTGCGTAAGAAGGCTGCAACGGATATGGCAGCGCTTCGTTCGAGTGATCCCGATAATCCAATCGCCTTCGATGGCTTTGGTTTAGGTGGAGCACTGGATAAGAAAACTTTGGGAACGATCCTGACCTGGATGAATGAGATTTTGCCGGCCGAGAAACCCCGCCACCTGCTGGGAATCGGTGCCCCCGAAGATCTCTTTGTTGGTGTTGAAAATGGCATCGATACCTTCGACTGCGTTCTGGCCTCTCGTATTGCCCGCACCTCTGCCGTCTACACAATGGAGGGGCGCTTTAATCTCTCCAATGCCGCAAACCGCCGGGCCTTTGAACCCATTGATGCCGAATGCGATTGCTATACCTGCACTCACTACACCAAGGCATATCTGCACCACGTCTTCCGTGGCAAAGAGATTATCGCCGCAACCCTTGCCACCATCCATAACGAACGATTTATCGTCCGCTTAGTTGATCAGATGCGCGCTGCCCTTATTGCAGGCGATTACTTTGACTTCAAGGCCGAATTTATGGGTCGCTACAAGCACTTATCTGGTCAGGCTAGAGATTAGCTTTTAAGTAATTATTTAGCAGCAAGACGTGCTTCGCGGCGAGCGCGCTGCTCGGCAGGATCTGGAACAGGAACGGCAGCGATAAGGCGACGTGTGTAATCGCTCTTTGGATGCTGCAGAATCTGGTCGCGATCTCCCACCTCAACAAGTTCACCGTTCTGCATTACTGCAATGCGGTGAGCCAAGATATCCACGACAGCTAAGTCGTGTGAGATGAAGAGACATGCAAAGTTGAGCTTGCCCTGAAGATCTTGCAAGAGATCAAGGAAACGTGCCTGTACAGATACATCCAGTGCCGATGTTGGCTCATCTGCAATCAGAAGATCTGGAGTAAGGGCAAGTGCGCGGGCAATACCTACGCGCTGACGCTGTCCACCTGAGAGTTCGTGTGGATAACGGTTGCGGTAGCTACGTGGCAGCTCAACTTGATCAAGTAAATCTTCAACGCGACGAGCTAGGACATCGCCCTTTGCTTCCCCTGCCAAGAACAACGGCTCACCGATTGATTCACCGATTGGAAGACGTGGGTTAAGAGATGATGCTGGATCTTGGAAGACGATGCCTGTATGGCGGCGAATTGCAGAGAGTTCCTTAGCTTTAGCGTTACTAATATCTTTTCCAACAATCTCGAGCTTGCCTTCCTTAATTGGCAGAAGTCCAATAGAGGCGCGACCGATTGTGGTCTTACCTGAACCTGATTCACCAACGAGGCCAAGAATTTCTCCTGGATAGATCTCAAGTGAGACGTTCTTTGCCGCAACAAACTCTGGAATACGTCCGCGCTTTGGATAGGCGATGGTGACGTTTTCAAGTTTGAGAACTGGTGCAGGCTTTGCGCTCTCGCTATATGGCAAAGCGCGGCGTGCAGAAGAGCCCAGCTTTGGAACTGCGCCGAGAAGTTGCTGGGTATATGGATGTTGTGGGCGATTAAAGATCTGATCGGCGCTGCCGTGTTCTACGGTGAGGCCATCTTTCATCACAAGAATCTCATCTGCCATATCGGCAACAACGCCCATATCGTGTGTAATCAAAAGGATCGCTGAGTTGAGCTTATCTTTGAGGTTACGCATGAGATCGAGAACTTCGGCTTGGACAGTTACATCGAGTGCTGTAGTTGGCTCATCTGCAACCAATAGCCCTGGATCGCAGGCAAGTGCTTGGGCGATCATGGCGCGCTGGCGCTGACCACCTGAGAGTTGGTGTGGGTACTTATCGATCGAGGTGGCTGGATCTGGAATCTCAACCATGGTGATCAATTCAAGTGCGCGTGCACGTGCTTCCTTTGGACCCATGTCAAAGTGATTGCGCAAAGTTTCAACAATCTGGAAACCAATTGTGTAGACCGGATTAAGAGCCGTCATTGGCTCCTGGAAAATGTAGGCAACTTCCTTACCTCTAAATTTATGGAGAACTTGAGGGGATGCATCAAGCATCTCCTGACCCTTTACAAGGATGCTGCCGGCCATGCGGGCATTGCTGGCCAAGAGATTCATCAAGCCCAGAGCTGTCGTTGACTTTCCAGAACCTGACTCACCAACGATTGCAAGAACTTTTCCTGCCTCGAGCTCAAAGTTCATATCAATTGCCGCTGGGTACCAGGTGCCATCTACCCAGAAATCCACGCTGTAATTTTTTACCTTGAGGACTGGATTAGACATGTAAAACCTCCGCCTTACGTGACAGGATAGATGTGTGAATAACCGTGATTTTTTCAGACCGCGTGGATCTGTCTTTGCAGCAGCCCTTGCCTACTTTCTCTTGACCGGCATGGTCGCCGAGAGCATCTACAGCAATGGAGTCATGGCTTCGTGGAGCGCAATTGCATGGTGCTCCCTCTTTGCCCTGGGCATCTACATCACCTTGCATCGACCAAGCATTGAAATCTTCGATGAGGGCGTGCGTATCCATAATCCCTTGAGTACCGAGATCGTTGGTTGGCAGGATGTCGATGTCGTTGAGGCTAAGTACACAGCTTTTCTCCAGCTGCGCGATGGCCGCAAGGTAAGCATCTGGTGCGCTCAAGCTCCCGGTCGATATCACTCCCGAAGTGTTCACTCCAGTGAAGTCAAAGGACTTCAACTCGACGGTTTTATCCGTCCGGGTGAATCTCCTCGAACTGATTCGGGTGTTGCCACCTACCTCTGCAGAATGCGATTGGCTGCTTTTCGAAGTCGTGGAGGTAACGATGGTCTGAGTTATCTTCACCTTCGAGAGAATACCTTGGCTACCTTGATCGCTGCCAATATCGTGGCGATTATCGCTCTGATTATTTTTCATAGCTGAGCGTTCGCCTTCTTGGCAACACGTGCATTCTGACGATCTTTACGGGTAATGCGGCGTCGCTGACGTGGATCAAATGCATCGCGCAATCCGTCACCAATAAAGTTAATGCAGAGAGCGATCGCGATGATAAATACACCTGGGTACCAGAAGAGCCATGGACGAGTCGTAAAGGACTCTTGGTACTGGCTAATCAAAGATCCGAGGGAGACATCTGGTGCGACGACACCGAAGCCGAGATAGCTCAGCGCAGTCTCAAGCAAAATCGCTCCTGACATCAAAAGCGTGACAGAGACGATGATGATTCCCACCGCGTTGGGGAGAATATGCTTAAAGATAATGCGGCGATTTGTAGCACCTGCAACGCGGGCTGCATCAACAAACTCTCGCTCGCGAAGAGTCAAGAACTCACCTCGCACCAATCGCGACAAGCCTGTCCAGGCGAAGAGACCGAGGTAGAGGGCAAGGAAGGCCACTCCAAGGTTTCCAAAGTGGTAACCGATGACAGAGCCGATGATGATTGATGGCACTGTGATGATGAAGTCTGTAAAGCGCATCAAGATTGAATCGACTGCACCGCGATAGAAACCTGCAATCGCGCCAACAACAGTTCCAATAACGCCACCGATAACTCCAATGATGACGGTGACCATGATTGAGCGCTGGGCTCCGCGCATCACGAGCGCAAAGTAATCGCGTCCGATGTCATCTTGACCAAATGGATGTTCACCAAGTCGAACACCCTCGCCACCCAACCAGGTTGGGCGAAGGCTCATAGTTGGACAGCCGACGAGGCCATCGTTACAGCCATCGAGTGCGAGATCTGAAAGATCTTCAATGCCGTACTTCCACCAACCAGGATAGGTAAATGGACCAATCTTCATCTTCAGAGATGAGAAGACAAAGAGGACGATGGAAGAGAGTACGAAGACAGCAATCATCGCACCTTTATGGGCGAGGAAGCGCTTGCGAACAATCTGACCTTGGCTTAAGCCTTCTGTCTCTTTGTTGAGAATTGATGTCTCAACGACAGCTTCTGCTGAGCTCTTCTTACGTGAAAAAATCACTTGCCCGCCCCCACTCTAATTCGTGGATCCATCACTGAATACAGTAGATCCGCAACCAGGTTTGCTAATAGAGCCATAGTGGCCGTTAAGAAGAAGACACCCATGAGGAGATTTAAGTCAAAGGTGTTGATCGCGGTATTGAATAAGGTACCCATACCGGTCCAACCAAAGACGCGTTCGGTAATAATTGCGCCACCCAAGATTCCTGCAAAATCGACAACGATGATTGTTGTCAACGGAATCATGGTATTTCTAAATGCGTGGCGCATAATCACTGTTCGCTCGTTGAGACCCTTAGCACGAGCTGTGCGGATGTAATCTTGATTGAGAACTTCCAACATTGTTCCGCGAGAGAAGCGGATATAGCCTGCAAAAGAGATTGCAGTCAGGGCGATTGTTGGCAGGATTAAGTGCATGAGCAGATCCAAGAGCGTAATCCAATAATCAGTTGAATCTAGGAGAGCTTTACTCTGTCCGACTGTTGGAACAGGTCTTCCATTGACAGCGTCGGTATTGAAGTAAGGCTCCCAGGTGCGCATCAACTTATCTAGGATCATTAACAATCCAGAGAGAATTCCAGTCAGAATCGCTGTACGTACAACTGGGCCGCGATCGATCTTGGCAAAGTAAAAGGAAGCTGCGATCGCACAACCAATAGTGACAAGAAGTAGGGCAAAGATAATCAGTGGCTGCTTATCTCTTTCAAATAACCAGTTGACTGGGTAGTAGAAGAGCAGGCCAAGAACTGCCATTGATAGAGCTGCACGTAGGGATGGTTTATGGCCAATACCTACTGAGAGCTGGGTAATGAGGAAGGCTGCTCCAACACTTGCCGCAAAATATCCGATAGGGCCAAGTGCAGGCTGCAAGAACCAGTTAATTTCCAAGAGAGCAGTCAAAACAACTGCTGTACCAACAGATGTAATTCCAAAGGTCTTCCAGAATTTCTTCCGTTCGCCACCAACTGCCGAGGCAACGATCAAGCCGATAATTCCGGCGATCGTGGCTAGCGCCCGTGGAGCGATAGTGGGTTCTGCAAGCCAGTCATTAAATTCGATCGCCATGAACTGCTTGAGCAATACAGCGACCCAGAAAATTGGCAATGAGAAGAGCAAGAATGAAACGAAGGTCATTGAGTAATCAAATTTAGAGTATTGACGAAGAGCGGTGATGATTCCGATCGTAATTCCAAGAACGATTGCAACGATGACGGCTGTAGTAACAAGGCGCAGCGTTGTTGGGATCGCCTCAAAGACAGCAACATTGACCGGCTCAGATGTTCTGGTTAAACCTAGGTTGAAGTTTCCAACAAAAACTCCCAAGACTCCCTTAAGCCAGAGGGAATATCGCAATGGAGGAGGAACATCCAATTGGAGGGATCGGGTTAAGGCTGCGATTTGAGCTGGAGCCTCGGGATCGGTACTAGTGCGCAATTCACCGATTGGATCACCTGAGAAGGCTGCCAAGTTATAGAGCAAGAAGCTTGAACCGAAGAGAATGACACCTAGGGTGCCCAGGCGACGCATAATAAATGCAAACATTATCTGTGACGGCTCCTTATATTCGAGATATTTACGATTACCAAGACTTCAGTAAAAGGCTCAGATGACACTCAATTTCTTGAGTGTCATCTGAGCACTTACTTTACAGGGTATTACTTAAAGCACTGTACAAGAAATAAATTCTTGCTTAGTACTTCCATGACCAGAAGTTCCAAAGTCCGTTAGGGGACAATGGGCTTGGGTCTACACCCTTGAGGTTTTCATTGTATGCAATTACACCAGGCCACTGGAAGATTGGAATAGATACAGCATCTTCTGCCATGATCTTTTCAATCTCGAGGTAGCGTGAGTAACGCTCTGAATCACTGTAGTTACCAACTTCGAGTTCGTCGATGATGGCATCTACACGTGCATTCTTGTAACCGGTATCAGAGTTAACTGACTTGTATGAGCTGAAGTTTCCAACCTGAGTTAGAGATGTCTTCACCCATGCGTAGAACTGTGCGTCGTAGTCGCTATCTGCAAGGAATGCAGACCAACCTGATGTAGGTGTGACGTTGACATCAAATCCTGCCTGAGCCAATTCAGCCTTAACAAGAGCAGCCTGTGCAGCACGACGTGTGTTGCTTGGAGCTCCCCATAGCATCTTGACCTTTACAGAACCGCTTCCAGCCTTTGCATCTGGGAAGTGCTTCTTCACCAATGCAAGTGCCTTAGCTGTGCGTTGATCTTGTGTACCAGCTGTGTACATATCCATACCAGAGTTAGCAATCATCTTTGCGTAGTTTGGCTCTGATGGGAAGTACTGCAATGAGTTCATCACAACAGCACGTGGGTTAACTGGCTTGATGATCTTGTCGACGATCTCTTGACGTGGGTATGCCAACAAGAATGCTTGACGTAGGTCTTTAGCCTTCTGTGACATTCCAGCGAATGGACCGGTGTAAGCCTTTGCACCATCTGCAGCTCCTGAGCGAACTTCTACGTGCTCATAGACAGCCTGTGTGCTTCCATCGATCTTAATTCCGTTGATCTTCTTGAGAGCTGCAACTGAATCTGCTGTTGCAACTGCGTCGTAGTAATCAACTTCCTTATTCGCAAGGGCCTGTGCGGCAGCGGTTGGATCTGAGATTGTTACGAATACAATCTTTTCGATTCCGCTCATCTTTGGACCTGAGTTGTAGCGTGGATTGAGCTTAAGTGTTACTCGCTGATCCTTAACTACAGACTCAACCATCATCGCGCCGTTACCGACGAGTAGAAGTGGGTTGGTCTTGTCGTTGATTTCCTTGAGGTTGTAACCGGTTGACCAGACCTTACCGATCTTGGTCAAGAGGTCAGTGTTCTTTGAGTTGAATGCGTTAAGGAACTTGTTCTTGTTAGCAACGTTATTTGAGTTGGTACCAAGCTTTGTCTTTCCTTCAGCCAATGCAACAAGTGCGTGGACTGGGCTAACGCCAGGAGCGTAGAGCTCCCAATCTGGGAAGAACTTTGAGTACTCAAGAACGACAGATTGACGATCTGGAGCAAGGGTGATGTTCTGGATCAATGAAGAGTATGTGCCTGAGTATCCGAGTGAATCGAATGCTGGCTTCTTCTTGAGATCATCTGGATCACCAAGACCTGCATCAATTGAGTACTGGTTTGATGAAGTGACGTGGGTAAGAAGGAGATCTACACCAGTGATAGGTGTTCCATCTGACCATACACGGCCCTTGTTAACTGTGTACTTAACTTTAAATGTTGGTGTACGGCTAATGATCTTGTATGAACCAAATGTTGTATTTGGAACGAGTACAGGACGGTTGTCGTAGTAGTTAAAACCAATACCTGTCATGTACGCAACGTTTGAGTTGAGTACCAAGTTGTGGTCTGGTGTGCTTGAGTTCAAAGATGTGAATACGTTTGAATCAACGATCACAACTGTTGAACGTGTGTTCGCAGATGCTGGTGAAACTAGTCCGAGAACTAGGCCTGCAGCAGCTGTCAGTGCAAGGGCAACCTTTGCCCCGTGCTTTACCTTCATATTTCCTCCTCGAGGGATAATCAGCAGGCTGCGGAGAGTCGACTTACCCCACAACCCACTTTGGGTGGGCAAAGTCTGCCGTAGCCCTATAGATATGGCAATTGAGTTTCGTAACGATTAGGCCACGCTTATGCGCAGGGCCGGCCACACTCTTTGTCTACTTGGGGTGATTTATGAGGCTGCGCCTTGGGCGCGGGCGGCCTCAATGTTTTCAGTCGTCAGGATTCTGATGGCGTATATAAAGAGGATAAAGCCCAAGGCGGCGCCGATGAAGTAGACAGATCGGAAGGCCATCTCTCGACCCAGGCTCTGCTGGAGAAGAGTCACAACAGCGCCACCTAAGAGAGTGCCGATAGGAATGGTGCCCCAGGCAAAGAATCGATAGACGCTATTGACCCGACCTAACAAGTGGGACGGAATCAGGCTTTGGCGCAGTGAGACGGTGACGATATTCCATAAGACTGCGACGAAAGTTTCAATGGCGACAACGATCCAGACTAAATACCACTGAGATAAGAGTCCGATGATCAGCGTAGTTGCCGGCATCAGAAAGAGTGAGATCGCAAGTGCTCTTCCGCTGCCAACTTTTTCAGAGACTTTAGGGCCAAGTAGCCCGCCGAGAATTCCACCGACGGCACCTGCTGTTCCCAGGATTGCAAAGATAAAGACGGTGGTATTTAAAACTTCCTGCGCAAAGAGAATAAAGATTGCACCAGAGAGAGCTGCGATTCCATTGATGAGTCCAAGAATGATCGCCATCGGACGGAGCAAGCTGTGAGCCCAAAGCCAGGTAAAACCTTCTTTGATCTCAGCGCGAAAATTGATCGGCCCGCTCTTGCCTTCAGGTGCAAAACTCCTGACTGTTGGCTTCATCATGGCAATGAGCGCAGCTGCGATAAAGAAAGTTGCAGCATCGATAAAGAATGGAAGAAATATTGCAACACCGATAACCAGACTTCCAAGTGGTGGCCCGATAAATGAGTTGGTTAAAGATTCTGCCGACCACATGCGACCATTGGCTTTTTCAAGGTCTTTATCCTCGACAACTGCTGGCATCAAAGTCTGGGCGCTGTTATCGCGCAAGACTTCGGCAAGACCAAAGAGAAATGCTGTAATAAGAATGACAAAGTAGAGGGTGTAATTAGTCTCAAGTGATGTCAGAGAAGTGAGCTCGCTCAGCGATGGAAGAGAGTCGCGTTCAATGTAGACCACAGCTCCAACGATGATTGCCAGGGTTCCCCTTAAGGAATCCATCGCCACGATGATTTTTTTGCGGTTGAAGCGATCGGTGAGAACTCCTGCATGCAAGGTAAAGATCAACCACGGCAAACGTGAAACAACGGCAGAGAGTGCGATGAGCAATGGTGATCGAGTTACTGCAGATGCCAACCAAGGGTAGGCAACAGAGGTGATTCCATCGCCAAGGTTTGATGTTGCAGTGGCGCTCCACAGCTTCCAGTACGAAGCTCCGAGTTTACTTTTGACCTTCGAGCTCGTCACTGTGATCTCCCTGGCTTGTCTCTCGTCCGATTCGAACGATAAATCGAACCGCAGTTAAGGAAATAACAGTAGTTGCCGCTCCACCAACGAGCAACGGTAGGCGCAGACCGCCGTGGGCAATTACTCCTCCTATGAATGCCCCCAGTGGCATCATCCCCCAGACAAATGTACGGCGGGCACCATGGATTCGGCCATAGAGATCTTTAGGAATGAGTACTTGGTAACAAGACATCAACAAGATATTCCAGTTGGTGATGAAAAATGAAGAGATGAAACCAATTGCGCCAAAGATCCAGTAATTGGGTGAAATGCCCTGCAAGAGAACTGTGAAGGATGAGAGAAATATTGCAACTGCCAAGACTGGTCCTCGACCAAATTTTTTGGAGATTTGCGGCGTCACTATGGCGCCAATAATCGCTCCTGATCCAGCTGCTGCCATCAAGACGCCAAAGAACTTCGCTTGTAACCCTAGGACCTCGGTGAGAAAGAGGATCATTGTCGATGTTGAGAGCGAATAGAAAAATCCTAGAGACGTTGTCACAGTGACAAGTCCACGCAAGTCATGGTCATGCCATAGGTATTTCAAACCAAATTTAATGTCACCAATAAAACTCTTGGGTTCTTCTTTTCTCTCCGCATCGGTTGATGCTTGTGTGATGAGGTGAGCAGGGATGAGAAAGACAAAGATCGCGGCGATAAGAAAGCCGATGCTATTGAGCATAAACGGTAGGACAATGGCTGTGGCATAGAGGAAACCGCTGAGAGGCGCACCTATAAAATTTTGGATCACAGTCTCGGCGATATTTAGACGTGAGTTTGCCTTCTCAAAGTGTTTCTTCTCCAAAAGAACTGGAATTAAGGATTGAGCGGCGGTGTCGGTAGCTACCTCACATGTTCCAATAAGGAATGCTGCAAGAAGTAACCAATAAATTGTCACTGTATCTGTCGAAATCGCTAGAGCTAGTAGTCCAGCAATAACAAAGCGTAACGAGTTGGTAAGAGTTACAAGTAGTCGCTTATCGACTCGATCTACGATTAATCCAATAGGGATTGCAAAGAGCAGCCAAGGCAGCATCACAAATGCGCTCAACATCGAAATCAATACTGGGTCTTTAGTTAAGGTGATTGCAAGAAGAGGCGCAGCAACTGCTAATAAACCATCTGCCAAGTTGCTTATTGTGCTTGCAGTAAAGAGACGATTGAATCCAGGGCCTAATGAATCAGTCTTCAACTTGAGTACCTACCGGATTCCAACCCCCTGGAACCATATCTTGTGCTTCATCTGGTCCCCATGTGCCCTCAAAGTATGGATGCACGCGAGCTGGTGATTTCAAAATATCTTCAAGGATTTTCCATGAGTGAAGTACTGCATCGATGCGGGTAAATCTAAAGTGATCGCCCAACATGGCTGCGCGAAGTAGACGCTCGTACGGTCCTTGGCGATCACCAAACTCGGTCACAAATTCCACAGTTAGATCGATCTCTTCAGTAGTCAACTTTGTGCCGGGCTTCTTTGCCAGTAATGAAATATCTACGCCATCTTTTGCGCCAAGGCGGAAGCGAACAGCGTTGGGATTTCCTCGACCAAAGAGCTCACGTGGTGGCTTCTTAAATTCAACCAATACCTCAAGAACCGTCTCAGGCATCTTCTTACCGGTGCGCATATAGATAGGAACACCTGCCCAACGCCAGTTATCGATAAAGACCTTCATTGCAACAAAGGTCTCTGTATCTGAATTTGGCGCTACGCCTTCTTCATCCAAATATCCAACATATTGGCCACGAATTACATCTTCAGCCTTAATGTCGCGGATTGCAGAGAGAACTTTGATCTTCTCGTTCTGCATATCCTCTGAGCCAATACTGATCGGTGGCTCCATTGTGAGCATCGTTAGGACCTGCAGAATATGGTTCTGCAATACATCGCGTGTTGCACCAACGCCGTCATAGAACTTTCCACGTCCTTCAATGCCAAAGTTTTCAGCCATGGTGATTTGAATATTTGAGA
>JACCDU010121004.1_pt1 | contig 16364 bp, 14 predicted proteins | sample 7446081 | NCBI WGS metagenome assembly JACCDU01 (sample SAMN15323447, study PRJNA562643) | freshwater metagenome | isolation source: river surface water | place: USA:Blue River Watershed | collected 2017-08-17
GATTGCTATCGCCGTTGTATTGGTTTCATTTCTGCTTGCTCAGACAGGAAAATTTCCTGCGATAGCCTTGTTTTCTGGCGCCTTGCTGGCAGGTTATCTTTTAGCGTAATAAATTCAATAAATACTGGCCATAACCACTTTTTACCAATGGTTTGGCGATGATTTCTAATTGTTCTGCGTTAATATATCCCATGCGATAAGCAACCTCTTCGATACAACCGATTTTCATGCCTTGTCGCTCTTCAATCACTTGGACAAATTGTCCTGCTTGCATTAAGGAAGCAAATGTACCTGTGTCTAACCAGGCAGTTCCTCTATTTAAAATGCCTACAGACAGTTTTCCGCGTTTTAAGTATTCTTTATTGACATCCGTGATTTCATATTCGCCACGAGGAGAAGGTGCAATGTTTTTGGCAATTTCGACTACATCATTGTCATAGAAATACAAACCAGGGACAGCATAATTCGATTTCGGATGCGTTGGTTTTTCCTCGATGGAAATAACTTTTTTATTTTCGTCAAATTCAACTACACCATAACGCTCGGGATCATTCACTGAATAGGCATATACAACGCCGCCTTCTGGATCATTATTAGCTTGTAATAATTTACTAAGACCAGAGCCATGGAAAATGTTATCCCCTAAAACTAAAGCTACTTTTTCTTTACCAATAAACTTCTCGCCAATCACAAAAGCCTGTGCAAGGCCATTGGGTTCCGGTTGGACCGCATATTCGAAATGACAGCCGATACTAGATCCATCGCCCAACAATTTTTCGAAATGTGGTAAATCGTGTGGAGTTGAAATAATTAAGATTTCACGTATCCCCGAAAGCATCAAAATGGATAAGGGATAGTAAATCATGGGTTTGTCGTAAACGGGCATTAATTGCTTGCTTACGGCGAGTGTCAATGGGTGTAAACGGGTGCCAGATCCTCCGGCTAAAATGATTCCTTTCATCCTATCTTCCTTGGTACATGGTGGTATAATATTTTTGGTAATCGCCCGAAGTGACGTCTTTCAGCCATTTTTCGTTCGTTAAATACCAATCGACGGTCTTTTCAAGGCCTTCTGCAAATTGAAGGCTTGGTTTCCATCCTAATTCTTTCATGATTTTGTTGGCATCAATTGCATAACGCAAATCGTGACCTGCACGGTCTGTCACATAGTTTATTAATTGAACCGATGTTCCAGCTTCGCGCCCCAATTTTTCATCCATGATTTTGCACAATAAATGGACAATGTCAATGTTTTTCCATTCATTGAATCCTCCAATATTGTAGGTTTCGCCAATTTTTCCATCGTGGAAAACGGTGTCAATCGCACGAGCGTGATCAATAACATATAACCAATCCCGTACGTTTTCGCCTTTCCCATAAACCGGGAGTGGTTTTTTGTTGATGATGTTGTGAATCATCAAAGGGATTAGTTTTTCAGGGAAGTGGTTTGGCCCGTAATTGTTTGAGCAATTTGTGATGACCGTAGGTAAGCCATAGGTTTCATGAAAGGCACGAACAAAGTGATCGGATGAGGCTTTGGAAGCCGAATATGGTGATCTTGGGTCGTATGGAGTGGTTTCTAAAAAGAATTCTTCGGGATTGTGCAATTCGCCATAGACTTCGTCGGTTGAAATATGGTAGAATTTTTTTCCTTCAAAATTACCAGCCCAATGCTTTTTAGCAGCTTGCAATAAATTGACAGTTCCAATCACGTTGGTTTTAACAAATGCCAAAGGATCTGTAATTGAACGATCTACATGCGATTCTGCGGCTAAATGAAGGACGCCATCGAACTGATGTTTCGCAAATAAGGCATCAATATGATCCGCATCGGTTATGTCCGCTTTGATGAAATGATAATTAGCTTTGTTGGCTACATCTTCATTGTTAGCCAAATTCCCCGCATAGGTCAATGCATCTAGGTTATAAATCTGGTAGTCTGGGTATTTGTTGACGAATAAACGAACAACATGAGAACCAATGAATCCAGCACCGCCGGTAATAACGAGTTTTTTCATATACTTATAATATTGCTTCTTGCCATGCCCAAGCGTCCTTTAATGACTCTTCTAGGCTTCTTTTGGCTTTCCAATCCAATGTTTTATTCGATTTTTCAGTATTGGCATAAACGGAAGTAATGTCACCCACACGTCTTTCCCGAATTTCGAAATTTACTTTTTTTCCGGTTGCCTTTTCAAAGGCATGTATCACCTGTAATACGGAACTTCCCTCTCCTGAACCGATGTTGAAGTAGTCGTAAAAAGGGGCTTGATTTTGTTTTATCAAATAGGCCAATGCTTTTACATGTGCCTCAGCTAGGTCACATACGTGTATGTAATCGCGAATAGCGGTTCCATCTGGGGTCGGATAGTCTGTTCCCCAAATTTGCAAAGGGCCACGTAATCCCGCGACGGATTGCGTTAAATAAGGGATGAGGTTTGCCGGAGGTCCAAGGGGTAATTCGCCAATTTTTGCACTTGCATGTGCCCCAATGGGGTTAAAATAGCGCAATGAAATGGACTTTAATTGTTTGCTCGCACGCGTACTTTCCTCAATGATTTCCTCACAAATTTGTTTGGTATTTCCATAGGGGGATAATGCCTTCATGACTGGAGAATTTTCTGTCACAGGTAAGGTTTCAGGTTGTCCATAAACCGTACATGATGATGAGAAAACGAGGTTATTGACTCCATATTCTTGCATTTTTTCTAAAAGCAAGATGGTAGCCCCCACATTATTACGATAATATTTTAGCGGGTTTTCGACAGATTCCCCTACAGCCTTAGCTGCGGCAAAATGAATCACCCCTTCGATGGTATAGGCTTTGAAAATTTGATCTAATGTTGCCGGATTATTGATATCTCCACGGATTATCTCCACGGGAGCCTCTGTGATTATGGCTAATTGACTAATGACTGATTCATTCGAGTTAGCGAAATTGTCAACGATTATTGGTGTGTAGCCATGTTCTTTTAGGGCTACATACGTATGAGATCCAATAAATCCAGCACCTCCTGTGATTAAAATATTCATATTAAGCCGTTTCAATGAATTTAATTACAAATTTAGCCCCATTTTTCAGCTTAAAAAAGTGAATATGTTAATAATGTTGTATCCCCTTGACACACCCAATTAATTAGCTATTTTTGTGCATCAAAATTCAACGATGGAAGAACCTGCTATCAAAGCCATGATTCAATTATTAGACGACTCTGATCAAGAGGTTGTTGAGATGGTTGAAGCTAAAATGCGTACGTTGGGTCCTCAAATTATCCCAATTTTAGAAAATGAATGGGAAAACATGAGCCTTAATCCTTTGGTCCAGAGTAAGTTGGAGAATATGATACATGACTTTCAGCTCGATTCCACAAAACTACGTTTATTACAATGGAAGGAGCAGGGGAGTATGGATTTATTGGAAGGCATGTGGATAGTTGCGACTTATCGTTTTCCAGAATATTCGTTGGCAACTTTGAAAGCTGATATGGATCAACTGTATTTTGAGGTTTGGCCACAAATTCGAGAGAATTTGCATCCGATGGATCAATTGAAAGTTATTAATGGTGTGTTGTTTGATCAATTAAAGTTTGGTGCCAATACGAAGAATTTTCATGCAGCAAATAATTCCTTTCTGAATGTCGTATTGGAAACGAAAAAAGGTAATCCCATTAGTCTTTGTGTCATTTACATGTGGATTGCGCAAAAATTAGGATTGCCCGTTTACGGTGTCAATTTGCCAAACTTATTTGTTTTAACTTACAAAAAGGATGAAGTTCAATGCTACATCAATGTCTTTAATAAAGGCTTAATCTTCAATAAGGTAGATATTGATAATTATTTGGCTCAGTTAAATTTAACGCCGAATGAAGTATATTATCAGCCTTGTTCGAATTTGGAAATTGTTCGCCGAGTATTGAGAAATCTTATCATGGCTTATGAAAAAGCAGGTGATGATTCACATAAAGATGAATTAACGGACATGATTGATTCCTTGGATTAATGATTCACGAGCGTGATCACAAATTCATCAAATAGCTCATATTCGATATTAAACGCTGTTTGTTGGTTAACTCGTCCGCTGATTTGATTTTCATCGACATGTAATTCGATCTCTTGTTGGAATGATAAACCAGGTTTTCGCCAAGCTTTGTAAATGGATTCTTTTGCCGACCAGGCTAAAGTCAATTTTAAATTATCATCCTGCCAGGCTGCTAATTCTGTTGGATTCAAGAACCGGGGGGCAATTTTTTGAACATTCCGATCTATTTTTTCAAGGTCAATTCCTGTAAAAGTGTTTTTGCTGATGCAAGCAACAGTAAAAGGGTAGGAGTGGCTAATGGAAATATGCCAATGGGGATGATTAAGAAAGGGTCTTTGTCGCTCATCCTGTTGCAAGACCAACGATTCCAAGCCTAACGATTTCATTAATTCCCACAAACAGAAGCGTGCGGCAATGGATTCCAGGGACTTTGTCGAATTTGTCTGAAGGGGTAAAGACCAAGAATTAGGGAAAATGCGAAAAAAATCAGCAGATTCCTCAATTTTCCAAAGCTTGACATAGGTGTCAAGATTGGGATTTGAAAGCTGTGATGAAATTTCGGGCATAAGGATTGAATTCATAGTAAAATTACCAATTTTGTATTTATAATATATACCAACAGTGAAAATAGACCGGATCGATACATTTGCAGGCCATCGGGGTGCCGTTTACGCACTATCAAAAGGACCGGAAGCACATGTGTTTTTTTCGGCAGGGTCAGATGGTTGGGTAGTACAATGGAATTTACAAAAACCGGATGTAGGTAAAGTTGTTGCGCAAATCAGTGGGTCGATTTATGCCATGGTTTTTGATGAGGAATCAGGAATCTTATGGATAGGTCAAAATTTTGAGGGAGTGCATGGCATACTCGTTGCCGATCAAACGCGCATTTTTTCCATTCAATTGCCTCAATTGGCTATTTATTCGATCGAAATCATGGATGGACATGTTTGGGTGGGTCATCAAGATGGGTTAATAACGGTGATAGACCAACAAGCACAGGCAATAAAGAAGCGCATCAAATCAGGCGAGGCTAATATTCGTTGTTTCTGTCAGCTCCCTGAGGGGAATATGGCTGTTGGGTCTAGTGATGGATTTATACGCGTATTTAAACCTGATTTTTCTCTGCAACTTGCTTGGTTGGCTCATGTGAAGAGTGTTTTTTCGATGATTTACCTTGATTTTTCTGCTAGTATAATCAGTGTCGGTCGTGATGCGCACTTGAGAAAATGGAATTTAAAGGGAGAGGCCTTTTCTGAGGCTGTTCCTGCCCATATCTATTCCATTAATTCGCTTGTACAAAGTCCTGATGGTCGATATTTAGCCACCGGAAGTATGGATAAAACGATTAAAATCTGGGAAATTGAAAATCTGAAATTATTGAAGGTTTTGGATTTTGCTCGTTATGGCGGGCATAAAAATTCGATTAATCGGTTGATTTGGACCTCTTACCAGGATTTGTTGGTTTCCGGTTCAGACGATAAAAATATTTCGGTTTGGAAAATCGATTAACAATTTTTTATAATTTTAACTCAAATGCTTATTCATATGCGAATCCCAGAGGTATCCTTTTCGAAAAGTTTTAGAGGTTTTGATGTTCAAGAAGTAGTCGACTATGTTCAATCAGTTGGGCTTTTTGAGGAAGAGATGAATCGCCAGCAAGCGATTTTGACTGAAAAGGTACAAACCTTGGAACAAGAGGTTAATCGATTGCGAGAGGTAGAAAGTTCATTGTTTCGTGCGATGAAATTAGCGGAAGAGGCACAAAAGAATTGGCAAGAAAAAGTTGAAAAGGAATCTGCAAAGGTCTTAGAAGTAGCAAAGAAACAGGCAGCGGCAATCATTGCCACAGCCGAAAAAGATGTTCAAAAGGCCAAATTGTTAGTTGAGAATGAACGCAAACAATTGATTGGGCAGGTGGAGCAGGAGGTAAAGGAGCAGACTCGAGAATTAAAGCGATTGGAGCATATTCAAGCAGAAATAGCAGGGCAAATGGCGAATTTCGCCCGACAAACCTTATCGAGTGTTGACGCTTGGATGAAACCAGCGGATGAAAAACAAGAAAAAGCGGAACTAGTAAAACCAGTAGTTAAAAAAGTCGGAGCTAAAAAAGTTGTGCCAGTTGAAAAAGTCAAGACAAAGGCTAAACCAACGAAGTCGGCGACAAAGCCAAAGTTGAGAAAAGATAAACATTTGGATGCATCAACTATTGAAGATGATGGTTTGCCAACATTGAATAAAGTTTTAGAGGCTTATGCCAAGACAACAGGTCCACGTGGGAAAGTAGGTGAAATCAATTAAGCCATGCAGGTATATCAGGTAGGAATTGAAGAGGTGCGGTTTTTTGCTTATCACGGCTTGTTTCCCGAGGAGAGGATTTTAGGAAATTGGTTTGTGTTGACTGTCCGTATGGCTAAGCAAGGGCAATTCTTTTCATTTGAACGAATAGATGAAACATTTGATTACGGTCAAATATATACGATTTGTCAAGAAGTAATGGCTGAACCTGTTGATTTATTGGAAACAGTGGCATTACAAATAGCGAATCGTTTAAAGCAGACATTTCCAGGGATTTCGAGATACGAGATTCTAGTTTGGAAAGAGCAGCCACCTTTGGGGATGTCAGGAGGGAAGTCCTGTGTTTCGCTTGAGGAAAAGTTAGACCTTTAGTTTCTCAAAAAAAGCGTGTAAATTCGTAGTAAATTAATAAACTATGCGTCATCAGGTTACGATCAAAGATATTGCCAAGCAGTTGAATGTATCGGTTGCAACCGTTTCGCGCGCATTGCGTGATTTGCCTGATATTCACCCCGATACGAAGAAAGCTGTCTTAGATTTGGCGGCAGAATTGGATTATCAGCCCAATGTTTTGGCTGCTAGTTTGGTGAAGAGTAAGACAAAAACGATTGGATTAATTGTCCCCGATCTGGGTTATTATTTCTTCTCGACAGTCGTGAAGGCGATCGAATTAGAGGCAATTAAAGCGGGTTACAGTATTTTGATAACCCAAACGCAAGAATCTTTTGAGCGCGAATTAATTAATATTCAGAATTTAACTCGAAGTCAGGTCGAGGGGATTATCATTTCTCTGTCGCGCGAAACCGTAAATTTAGATCATATTACACGTTTACAACGTCGTGGAATTCCATTGGTATTCTTTGATCGCGATAGTGATGAAATTCATGCCTCCAAAGTCATGGTTGATAATGAGCAGTCGGCCTATGAAGCAGTAAAGCATCTGTTGGAAAATGGCTGTAAGCGCATTGCTTTTTTAGCAGGACCTAAGAATGTTTCTGTAAGTAATCAGCGACACTTAGGTTATTTGAGGGCATTGGCAGAAGCTGGCATTCAAGTAGATGATTCCTTGATAATTCATTCGGATTATTACCAAGATACGGCCACTTCACAGACCCATCAATTGATGAAGAGTATTAATCCACCAGATGGCATTTTGGTTGTTTCGGATCGATTAGCCTTGGGTGTTTTGGTTGGGCTCCGCGAATTAAAGATTTCAGTTCCTGAACAGGTGAAGATAGTAAGTTTTAATAATGAGCCAATTTGTTCGATCGTATCCCCAACTATTTCATCTGTGGCACAGCCCTTAGAAGAAATAGGCAAATTAGTGATGAAGCTGCTTCTAGATCAGATTGAAGGGCGTTCTGAAATTGTTGAGCCTGTCATTGAGGTCCTTAAGACTCAGTTAATTGTTCGGGAATCTTCCGTTAACGTTAATTAACGATTTTCAAAACTTTTTCTTGTTGGTTCCATATCATCCGAAGGATATAAGTTCCTTGCGGCATGGACTTCAATAATGCTTGATTTACAAATCCTGGTTGATTGATTTCTTGAATTATTTGTCCATTTAGGTTATAAATTGAAAGCAGGTCAAAAGGAATTTCACTTGATTCCAAAGTTCCTAGCGGAGCATTTACGGTTATGTTGAATTTTTCGGTAAAGCATTTTTGTGGGTCATTTACTTGAAATGAGCTCGATTCTTTTGGGCTAACAGTAATTCCGGCACTTGTTTGATTGGTAGACCAATTGTATTGTCCAATCCACGAAGCAATGAGGTTGGCCGATTTCCCATAATCTATGGTCACATTCGTGTTCGGTTTAAGAGTTAAGTTTTTGAAAATGCTGAATTTATCCAAGACCTCTCCATGAATATCGAGGAATTTGGCATCGAAACGATTGTTTTCAATTTCAACATAGAAGGACCCATTCGTGCTTGCATTGGAGTAATACATGGCCTTGTGGGGACCATCTGGACGGGGAGCTTTTGTGCCACCACCTACGCCATTGACTACATATAAGGTTCCATTTTGCAAGGGTTTACTGGTGTCAAAAAGGTAAGGGCAAGAATTGTCGCTTCCATCATATTTGCCAGAGGACGTCTGTGGGTTGTGAAGCGTTGGGTCAAATGTGTCAGAGGTTCCTATATGACCTTTGAGAGGTTTGCTTCGTTCGTAAATATGGCTGTGGCCGGTGAGCACAAGATCAACTTGGTATTGATCAAAAATGGGCACTAATAGGTTGCGGAGGTTAAACAGGGGAAGATTATATCCCGTATTATTGTCAGAATCGTAACTTCCTTTTGTATAAGGAGGATAGTGGAAATACACGACTGTCCAATCTTGTTTGTTGGCTTTCAAATCATTAATAAGCCAAGTTAATTGTTCATTGGGGCCATCATAAAGGTGAAGATTATCTTTTCCCCAGGCATGCGAATCGAGGCAAATAAAATGCACATTTCCGTAGTCAAATGAATAATAGGCCTCAGAGCTTGATGGCACCCCATTTAATTCTCCTTTAGTGGGTAAAGTGAAGTTTTGAAAATAAGCTACATTGGGGTCATCCTGTTTTTGGGATGAATTATCGTAATCATGATTTCCCACGGCGGGGAAAAGGGCGCTCTGCTTTAGTATAGGCCCATTTTGATATACTTGGAAGAAGTTTGCCTGAAAATCTCCATCGGAAGCGCCAGCATAAACATTATCGCCAACTGTTATGTATAGGTTTGTGTATTTATTTCCAATAAATTTTTTAAATCCTTCGTAGGCGTCTAATTGCTGTTGGCCCGGATACATATCACCCGTACTCCAAAAGCTAATTTTAGCTTTATCACCTTTTGCCGGAGCTGTTTGAAAGAAATATGTTGAGTCACCCAGGCTTTGCGTTTCAGTTACAATTTTATAAAAATAGCGTGTATTGCTAGTAAGGGAATCAACGAGGAGTTCATGTTCCTTCGTTAAAGTTGATTGTTTGATGGTTCTCGAAAGGGCTGAAGGCGATTTGCCAATTAACAGACTTGGTTTTGTCGCAGCATCTGTGCGAAAACGAATGTAGGTTGAATTGGTTGAAAGTAGTTGTAAATAGGGGCCTCTAATGATATTTTGGGCTTGTGCACCCATAGCCAATAAATTCAATAGGCTGACAAAAATGCTAAGATAGATGTTGAGAAATGGGTTTTTCAATGTCTTATAATTTGTTTGTGATTCAAAGGTAAATATAGCGTGCGAGAATTGATTTATTTTATCCAGATTTGCTGAATTTTTTCTTGGAAAAATAGGGAGAATTAAGGATATTTGTAACTATTGAAAAACCGCTTTGTTTTTTCGAAACGAGAAATTTTAGCGGGCGGTTTGTTCAACGAATCAAATCATTATTTATGTCATTACACACGAATATTATCCCAATCAACATCGAAGATGAAATGAGAGGGGCGTACATTGATTATTCAATGTCGGTTATTGTATCTCGTGCCTTGCCAGATGTGCGTGACGGTTTAAAGCCGGTGCATCGTAGGGTACTTTACGGGATGGAGGAGTTAGGAGTTAGTTACAACAAATCGTATAAAAAATCGGCACGTATTGTCGGGGAAGTACTTGGTAAGTATCACCCACATGGTGATTCATCTGTTTATGATACGATGGTGCGGATGGCCCAAGATTGGTCATTGCGTTATCCATTGGTCGATGGACAAGGTAACTTTGGTTCGGTTGATGGAGATTCTCCTGCGGCCATGCGTTATACGGAGGCACGTTTGAAGCGTATTGCGGATGAAATGCTTTCGGATTTGAATAAGGAGACGGTAGATTTTCAGCCCAACTTTGATGACTCTTTGGATGAGCCGACGGTATTGCCTGCGAAGATTCCTAATTTATTGTTGAATGGGACTTCGGGTATTGCGGTGGGTATGGCGACGAATATGGCGCCACATAACTTGACCGAGGTAGTCGATGGTATAGGGGCATATATTGATAATCGTGACATTACCATTCCGGAATTGATGCAATACATTAAGGCGCCGGATTTCCCTACGGGAGGAACGATTTATGGTGTTCAGGGTATAAAAAATGCATTTGAGACGGGAAGAGGACGTATTGTAGTGCGTGGTAATGCGACATTTGATACGTCGAAGACGGGGAGAGAGCAAATCATTGTGTCGGAGATTCCGTACATGGTCAATAAAGCATCCTTAATCAAGCAATGTGCGGATTTGGTGAATGATAAACGTATCGACGGTATTTCGGAGATTCGTGATGAGTCGGATCGCCAGGGTATGCGTATCGTTTTTGATTTGAAGCGTGATGCGGTTGCAAATGTGGTATTGAATAATTTGTATAAGCATTCGGCATTACAATCTTCATTTAGTGTGAATAATGTGGCTTTGGTGAAAGGCCGACCGATGATGTTGAATCTTAAGGATTTGATTCATCATTTTGTTGAGCACCGGAATGAGGTTATTGTTCGTCGGACGAAATACGATTTACGCGAAGCGCGCAAGCGTGCACATATTTTGGAAGGCTTTATTATTGCATTAGATAATTTAGATGCGGTAATTAAGTTGATTCGTGAATCCAAAGACCCGAATGCAGCGCAGGAGGGATTGATGAGCAAATTTAATTTATCAGAGCTTCAATCGAAGGCTATTCTGGAGATGCGTTTACAGCGTCTTACCGGCATGGAGCGAGAGAAAATCATGAATGAATTTGCGGAGATCATGAAGTTGATCGATGATTTGGAAGACATTTTGGCTAAACCAGAGCGTCAATTGCAAATTATCAAAGATGAATTAGCAGAGATGAAGCAGCGTTATGGCGATGAGCGTCGTACGCAGATCAACATGACGGATGAGGAATTCTCGGTAGAGGATATGATTGCGGATGATGAAATGTTGATCACTGTTTCAGCGCAAGGATATATTAAACGTACGCCGATTACTGAATATCGCGCACAGAGTAGAGGAGGAGTTGGATCACGTGCGGTAGCTACGAAGGATGATGATTATACAGAGCATTTGTTCTCAGCAACAATGCACAACTGGTTGTTATTTTTTACGGAGCGCGGAAAATGTTTCTGGTTACGTGTTTATGCGGTGCCAGAAGGTTCGAAAAACTCGAAAGGCCGACCAATTCAAAATATGATGAATATTGAGAACGGCGATACGATTCGTGCGGTAATTAATGTGACATCGATAACGGATCCGGATTACATTGATAATAACTTTATTGTGATGTGTACGGAAGATGGAACGATTAAAAAGACTTCATTGGAAGCTTATTCTCGTCCACGTCAAAACGGTATCAATGCGATTACGATTCGCGAGGGAGACCGTTTATTGGATGTAGCGTTGACGAATGGAAATAACCAAATCGTGATAGCGACTAATACGGGCCGTTCGGTACGTTTTGAAGAGACACGTGTTCGTCCAATGGGCCGTACCGCTGCGGGGGTAAAGGGTATATGGATCGATGACAGTGTTGCTGATGAGCGTGTAATCGGTATGGTATGCGTATCAGATCCAGAAGTACAACAATTATTGGTTGTTTCAGAGAAGGGCTTTGGTAAGCGTTCGGAAGTAGAAGATTATCGATTGACTAACCGTGGAGGAAAAGGGGTTAAGGCCTTGAATATCACGGAGAAGACCGGTAATTTGGTTGCGATTAAGGAGGTAAATGATAACAATGACTTGATGATTATCACGAAGGCGGGTATTTTGATTCGTACGAGTGTGGCTGAGTTACGTGTCATGGGCAGAAATACGCAAGGGGTGAAATTGATTCGATTGAAAAACGAGTCGGATGAAATTTCATCAGTAACTAAAATTGAGAAAGAGCCTGAGCCGGAAGAAGTTGAAATAGCAGAAGGAGTAGAAATCGTAGAAGGAGCTGTGTTAGATACAACTGCACCAGAAACAGGGGAGGAGCAATCAGCAGAAGCAGAATCAGAGGAATTAACTGAAGAATAATTTTATGGGCCTGCATGCGAATGTGGGCTTTTTTTTAATTTAACTAAACATATGAAAAAAGTAGTTTTAACCCTGATTACTGTGGCAATGGCTGCAGGCTCATCGTTTGCGCAAGCGGACAAGGCTTTGGTCGAAGCACAAAAGAAGAGTATTTTGGAAGCTGTTAAAAAGACAGATGAATCCGTAAAAAAAGCGCCTACTAAACCACGTTTATGGTTGGAGCGTGCGGTTGCTTATTTTGATTTGGCGTCATTTCCAGACTCAACTTTAGCGAATACGGATTTAGATGCATCGTTTAAAGCATTGGAATTCGTTGCAGAAGCGGTTAAATTGGATACAAAGGAGGGTAAGAAGGGATCGGTAGCCAAGGATGCTGAGAAATTAGTTGAAGGCCGTGAGAAGGCTTATGGTGCTTTGATGAATATGGGTGTGATTAAATACCAAGGAAAAGATTATACGTCTTCATTCCGTTACATGTCAAAAGCATCTGAAATAGCATCGAAAGATACGATCTCAGCGATGTACACGGGTGTTGTTGCACAATTATGCCAAAAAGATGCTGAAGCGCGTACAGCTTATGAGAAGTATATGAATATTGGCGGTAAGGATGTGGCTATCATTTATGGTTTGGCACAGATTTACAAATCTGCGAAGGAAGAAGATAGGGCAATTGCTTTGATTGACAAAGGAATTGAAATCTATCCTACAAGCAAGGATTTGAAAAATGAGAAATTCAATATGTTAATCGCGTTTAATCGGATTGATCAGGCGATTACTCAATTAAAGGAGACAATTTCGAAGGATCCTAAAGATGTAATGAACCTATTTAACTTGGGTTTATTGTATGAGAACAAGACAAATAGCTTGAAAGAAGAGGCAAATAAAATTGCAGATGCTTCGAATAAGGTTATGGATGCGCGTCGGAAGATCGCTTCTCACAAGGATAAGGCGGAAGTCTATATCGATGAATTAAAGCGTACAAAGGCTAAATTAAAGACGGTTAAACCTAACCAAAAGCCTGTTATTCAGTCTCAAATCAACAAATTAGAGGCTTCAATTGCGAAAGATAACGAAGAATTGAAGTTGTTAGAAGGGGAGAAGGCAGAGGCAGAAAAGTCGGTAGGAGATGAAGCTGCCAATAAAGCCAAAGTGGCTGAATTAACAGGAAAGATTGATGCATTGAAACAAGAGACGCCTACATTTTACGAGCGCGCTTTGGCAATTGATCCAGCTTATTATGATGCATTATACCAAATGGGAGCATTTTATTTTAATGAAGGTGCTGAAATCAAGCGTTTGGTAAATGCGATGGATATGGAAACGTACAAGAAGGAGGGTAAGGCTGTTGAGGAGAAATTAGCGGCGAAGTACCAACAAGCGATTCCGTTCTTTGAGCGCGCATTAAAGGTGAAAAAAGATGAGGATTTGAAAGAGATTTTAAAGCAAATTTATCGTGAATTGAAGATTGATAAGCAAGTTGAATAATAGTCTTTAGACTTTAGACGTTTGTCTGTAAAGAGCCTCAGGAATTTCCTGGGGCTTTTTTAATAAGAGTTAAGAAGTAAGAGTTAGAAGTATGAGTTAAGGAGGGATCAGAAAAATCGCCAATGAGCTAATTTATATTCTATTTAACATAATATAAATTATACAACAAAATAATATGAGTGGAAGATTGATGCGATGTTTCCCGTCTAGACAAAGCTGAATGCCTTACTTCTTAACTCTTACTTCTTAACTCTTAACTCTCTAAAGTCTATTAATTGGCAAATTAACTTTGAATGTCGTCCAGCCATTTAAAGCTGAGCTGACTGAAATTTGACCATTGTGTAAATGAATGATTCGCTCGACTAAGGATAAACCGATGCCATAACCTTTGGCATTTGCCGTATTTTCACCACGGAAAAACGGTTGGAAAATAAAAGGTAAATCGGCCTCAGGGATACCTTTCCCTTCGTTTTTCACCTCTATCTCGATTTGATTTAATGCGATTGCCAGGCTTACTTGCGCTTGCTTATTTGGGCTAAATTTACAGGCATTTTCGATCAGGTTTTTGATGGCGGTCAACATCAATTTCTCATCGCCTTTCAACATCAATAATTCTTCGTCGTCTGGCATGAACTGCGTATCAAACACGACCTTATAAGTCGAATTTAGCTTCTGTGCAAGGCTTCGTGCTTCCCAAATAACCTCATCAATTCGAATGATTTGAAAACCTGCTTGGTAGTCGGTGACGCTAATTTTATTCAACTCTAATAAAGACTCAGTAATAGCCGCTAAATCCTGCGTATCCTCCAAAACGGACGCTATTGTTTGCTTATAATCTGCGGAATTTCGTTCATTCAATAAACTGACCTCCAACTGTGAGGAAATTTTGGTTAATGGATTCTTTAATTCATGTGAAACATTGGCAATAAATGTTTTTTGAAAGCGAAATGCGCTTTCAATACGCTCGAGAAGTCGATTAATTGTCGCCACCATCTTCCCTATCTCATCTTCTGAGTCGGCGGACTCTAGCCGCTGTTCGAGTCGTTTGGGTGAAAGTAAATCCACTTGTTTGATTACCTCCGAGATTGGATTAACAGCTCTGCCGGCAAAAAACCAGCCTGAAATGACCACAATGAAGACAAATAAGAGAAATAAGGCAATGAGGATATTCTTTAAATCTTTGGCATTCTCAGCAGAATATTGATCTACCGCTCCAGCAAATACGACGATTCTGCCTTCTGGCGTAACAAAAACAGTGCCTAAAACCTCTAAATGCTCTACTTCAAAACGCACTTCTTTCCTCTTTAAGACCTCTTTAACCCGATTGACATCGACATGGAAATTGATGCTGTCATTCGAGCGGTAAATACGCTCAAAACAGGTGTCATAGGCCATGATATTCTCTCGGTAGAGTATGTCGCGATTCGCTCGGTCGATGATTCGTAATAATTTTGAATCCACCTGTTTGACATTCACGAGCAATTCCGCGGCGGTATTTGCTTTTTGGCGAAGCCGACTATAAAATTTATCCTTGTAGTTTTCTTGGGTAAACAAATAGATAATCAAATACGAAACGAAAAGGATCGCAGAAACCAAGTAGGTAAATTGATATGTCAACCGAGAACGGATTTGCATCTTATTCCTGTCTTAAAATATAGCCCATCCCGAATTGCGTATGAATAAGCTTACTCGGAAAGCCCTTATCTACTTTTTTACGTAAGTAATTCACATATACTTCGATTAAATTTGAGCTACCTTCGTCCTCAACTTCCCAGATATTTTCGGCAATTTCAGCCTTGGAAATGACCTTTTCTTGGTTACGAAGAAAGTATTCCATTAATTGGAATTCTTTAGCAGTAAGATTTATCTTTTGCCCAGACCGGGTAACGATCTTACTCGTCAAATCCAGCTCTAAATCTGCAAATTTTAGCACTTGAGCCTCTAAAATCGTTTGATTGGAACGCTTGATTAAGGCTTTGACACGAGCTAAAAACTCCTTGAAATCAAAGGGTTTGGCTAAATAATCATCAGCTCCTGCCTCAAACCCAACTAATTTATCATCCGTCGTACTAAGTGCTGTCAACATCAAAATAGGTGTTTGAATTCCCTCAGCTCGCAAGGATTTACACAATTCTAATCCATTCATTCCCGGGATAATGATGTCGGAAATGATTAACTGATAGGAAGTGCGCGTTGCTAATTGTTTTCCCATCAAGCCATCATAGGCAACGTCTACTGTATAATGATTCTCCTCCAAACCTTGCTTTAAGGATTGGACGGTCTTAGGCTCATCTTCAATTAGTAGGATTTTTATCATCTATTTAAGAAGACTTACAAGGTCTGCTGGCGAATAATTGATGGATTTCAACACTTTATTGTCCGACTTTCTATATACCTTCCACACACCATGTTCTTCCTTAATTTCCGCTTCTGTACCGTCTTTATCATGGTAGAATTTAACGGTGTATTCCGCTTCTTCAAGGCTTTGGCAAGCTTTTGACATATTAGAGCGTTGTACTTCATTGAATAGGTCCACAAAGCGTTCTCCCATACCAAATTCTAGTACGGCTCCTGATAAAACATATTGTA
>JACCDU011329580.1_pt1 | contig 16355 bp, 17 predicted proteins | sample 7446081 | NCBI WGS metagenome assembly JACCDU01 (sample SAMN15323447, study PRJNA562643) | freshwater metagenome | isolation source: river surface water | place: USA:Blue River Watershed | collected 2017-08-17
GCGGCATAGACACGGCACAATTTGCGGACTTCATCGGCCGGCAGATTGCGACCATGCTGTTTTTCGATCTGGTGTTCGATGGGCAAACCGTGGCAATCCCAACCCGGCACGTACTGGGCATCAAAACCGGCCAGTACCTTAGAGCGGACGATGATGTCCTTGAGGATCTTGTTGACCGCATGACCGATATGGATATCACCATTGGCGTATGGCGGGCCATCGTGCAGCACAAAGCGCGGTCGACCCCGGGTATGCGCCTGAATCTTCTGGTAGAGACCATTCTGTTGCCATGCCTCAACCCATTGTGGTTCGCGTTTCGGAAGATCACCACGCATGGGAAACGGCGTGTCCACCAGATTCAGGGTGGCACGAGCCGCTTTGCTCGCATCAGAAAGGGCTGCGTTCTTGGATTTTTCAGTCATGGGAATACGTGTCTTACACAGTTAGCTGAGATTCAAAATAGGCATGCGCCTGCGCCATATCCTCACGGATCTGGGCAGTCAGCGCTTCAAAACCGGCAAAAGTCATCTCATCGCGGAGCTTTGCCAGGAAACGAACATCAAGGTGGGCGCCATACAGATCACCCGAAAAATCGAAAAGATGCACTTCCAGTAGCGGGCGGGTATCGCCACCGAGCGTGGGTCGATAACCGAGATTGGCGACACCGCGATAACGATGTGAGGGCTGTGGCACGGCCTGATTTGTATCGTCCAAACCCACATCGACCACGAAAACGCCACGCAGCGGCAACGGGTTATGACGAATCTGCACATTGGCGGTGGGTACGCCGATGGTGCGCCCCAGCTGCCGGCCATGTATCACCCGACCTTCCATGGCGTAGGGATAGCCGAGCAAAGATTCTGCCCGGGCCAAGTCACCCGCAGCCAGAGCCTCTCGTACCTGAGAGCTGGAAATCCGTGCAGCCCCCAGACATTCTGAGTCCAATGCCGACACACTGAAACCATGCACCGCACCGAGTGCTTGCAATTGACGAAAATCGCCAGCGCGACGAGCGCCAAAGCGGAAGTCATCTCCAATCAGCACATGCCGGGCCTGCATCGCATCGACCAGCACCTTCTGGACAAAAGCCTCCGGGCTCAGCGCCGCAAAACGCGCATCAAACCGACAGACCCGGGTTTCGGCAACACCGGCCATGGCCAATGCCTCCAGCTTTTCCCGCAGGGTATGCAGGCGTGCCGGCACCTGAGGTACGCCAGGCATCACAGACGCCGCGCCGGCCACAACACTGGCCTTGGCGGCCTGGCCGGCAAAGAACTCGCGTGGATGAGGCGCAAAGGTCAGGACGCTCGGCTGTAACCCGCGCAAGGCTGCCTCAGCCGTAAGCTGACGCAGCAACGCCTGATGCCCGAGGTGCATGCCATCAAAATTACCGATGGTCACTGCCGCAGGCAATCTGGCAGGTAAAGTCAGTCCGCGTACAACACGCATAAAATCAGACGCAGGGTTCCGGAAGAAAACCCTGCATTATAAGGGGTACCGGACCAATTCAGCCGCTGCGGGTGCCGGCATGCACCGGATTCCGTGCCAGATACTGACGAATTCCCCGCATAATCGCCTCGGCCAACTTATCCTGGTACTCGTCGTCGTTGAGCCGCTTTTCTTCTTCGGGGTTGGAAATAAAGGCCGTTTCAATCAACACGGAAGGGATATCGGGAGCCTTCAATACCGCAAAACCCGCCTGCTCCACCGATGATTTGTGCAGGGCGTTCACACTACCCAGGTTCGAAAGCACGGATTTGCCCAACTTCATACTGTCATTTTGCGTGGCAGTTTGCGTCAGATCCATGAGTGTTCGTGCCAGATGCGGGTCAGATACGGTGAAATTAACCCCACCCACCTTATCCGCCTCGTTTTCCTTCTGGGCCAAATACCGGGCCGCCGCGCTGGACGCCCCTTTTTCCGATAACACAAAGACAGAAGAACCGCGTGCCTCAGGTTTGATCCAGGCATCCGCATGAATCGACACAAACAGATCCGCCTGCGCTTTGCGGGCCTTCTGCACGCGGGTCTGTAGAGGCACGAAGAAATCCCCATCCCGGGTCAGCGCCGCGCGCATTCCTGGATCTGCCTCGATTCGCTGACGCAAACGCCGGGCGATCGACAGCGTCACATTCTTTTCCATGGATCCCCGTGCACCAATCGCGCCCGGGTCTTCGCCGCCATGCCCTGGGTCCAGCATGATAGTCACCATCTTGCTGCCCTTCTTCGACGTTTTCGCCGGTTCGTCACTGCGTTTTTCTGCGAGTCTCTGAGGGGCATCCAGCTCGCTCGGCGCTGGCCGTTCACTCGGTTTTTCAGCCAGCGGTTTAGCCGGTTCCAGCCGCGACGGTTCTGCCACAGCCTTGGTAGGGGCGGATGCGCTCGGTTTCGCCGAAACCAATTGCATCAGCGGGTCCTGCGGCACGGCCGGATAGATATCCATCACCAACCGGCTCTGATAGTCGCCGACAGGCGCCAGATTGAACACCTGGGGCGCAACCTCCCCCTTCAGGTCCATGACCAGTCGCACCACACCCGGCTTGTTATTGGCCGCGCGCAACTGGCGGATATACGGGTCATTCGGCCCGACCTTATCGCCCAGGCTTTTCAGCACACCATTGAGCTCAATGCCCTCGATATCAACGACCAGCCGCTCCGGGTTATGCACGATCGTCTGCGTAAACTTTACCGGACCCTTATGCTCTATCGTCACACGCGTGTAGTCTTCAGCCGGCCAGACACGCACCGCCACAATGGATGACCCATTGGCAACGTTCGCCGCCAGAGCACCGACAGGCGTCACCGCCAATAGCCAGAGCGAGCCTGCGCCGCGCAGCAGCTGACGGCGCTTCATATCCGAGCGTTGACGACTCACGCCAGACGCTCCAGACAGGTTTGTCCCTGTTCGGTGCGGGCGTCTACTTCGAGAATCCGACCACCATGAGCCGAATCGCTCAAGGAGACTACCCAATCCGGCGGTGGTAAATGCCCAGCAGCCCGATCCGGCCACTCGACAAAGCAGAGTCCCGGCATACTGAAATACTCATCAAAACCGGCCTCGCTGAAAGCCTCTGGCGCCTCAAGGCGGTAGAGATCAAAATGACAGAACTGACCACCAGCCACCTGATAGAGCTCCAGCAGCGGATAAGTCGGGCTTTTAACGCGTCCCTCGAAGCCGAGGCCGCGCAGAACGGCGCGAACCAGCGTGGTTTTACCAGCGCCAAGATCGCCCAGCAGATCGACATGAAATCGGGAAGCGGCAGGTGCAGGAGGCAGTGCTCGTGCAATCACCCCACCCAGGGCCTGCGTTGCCTCCTCATCCACCAGCTCGAAACGTAAAACGGACATCGAAACCTCATCAAAGTTTCGCTATGGTGCCCGAGGCGGCTAAGGAAGGCTAGTAGTCCGGCAAAATCTGTGAGCCCCCTGCACACATGGTTCAGGGCGTTTCTACCCACCGGGCCGCAAATCGACGCGCCAACGGGGCAAGGTAATAAATCACCGGTACGGCAATCACATAGGCGATGACGTATGCCCGCATCCAGCTCATGAAGAAGCCATCGATCCAGCCTAGGTTAATCAACGTAATAAAGAACGTCATGACGAAGACCATCTTGGCCCCCATCACCAGCGAAAACACCAGATGGAAATACTTACGATGCAATTTGGGCATAAACAGCGTTCCCGAAACTCAGTAATAAACCCGACAGCAACCGGGGCAGGACGGCGTAGGGCCTGCCAGCAGGTTCCCCACAGCCAATAATAGAAGCAGGAGCAGGAGGAGAAGCGGCAACCATAATATGGGGCGGCGGCAAAACTTGCCGCGCATGCGATCTAAAATACGGCTCCGGCTGTCCTGACGCACCGCTCCATCCACGATTAATGTGCTGCTTTCGGCATGGCCGTGCGCATCAGGCGAACAAACAACCCGAATGTGGCTATCTGCAGGACCATGAGAAAGGTCAACGGAATCCAAATCGTCAGCGAGTTCACGACTTCCAGCGGTTCCAGCCCCCGGAAAACGACGAACATCCCCAGCACAAATAACCCGACCCCCGGACATATCAGCGAAAAGCTGGCAGCCTGCGGTTGCTCTGTCACCAGATAGCGCCAACCGTTATTGCGATTCATCACTGCTCGTCCAAGTAGGTAAAAAAACAGCTGGACCGACATGAAGAGCAGCAAAACAGCCGCTGGCAGCACCTTGCCGACCTGAACGCCCCATACATGCTGCGCACTCATCAGCAAACGAAAAGCGGCAATACCGAGAATCGTTGAAATGGGGATCGCCATCCAGAGCGTGCCCGAAGCGGCCGGTTTTACACCGTCGCTCATCATGCGCGGAAACTGCACAACGAAGTGCGCCGATGCGATGAAGAGTGCAAACACCATGAGAATCACGGCCCCGGAAAAACCGACACCGGCGGTCACCTTATGATGACTCATGGCCGCCGAGGCCGAAAATCCAACACTCAGCATGGCAAATGTAAACGCTGGGAACATACCGGCCAGACCGCTCCCTGCATTATCCGATGTGCTCTGATAGAGCGCCGAGAGATGACCCATCCACAACAACACGGCATCGACCGCAATCAGGAAAAAGGCCAGTAGCGCCCCAGGAAACAGCATCTCGCGTAGCTCCCATAGCCCAGGCACAAAGACCAGCCCGATAATGAACAGCACGTTCACCATCATGGCCATTACCAGCGGTCGCACCATCATCTGCAAGCCCATATGAGATTGCCAGAAGGCGCTGAACTGCGGTGACTTCTTAAATGCCGCCAGACCCTTCATCATCCACACGACAAGCGCCAGGTGCACCAGAGCAAAAACCAGAATACCGGCCTGCATGGCACGCACAAAAACGCCGGCAAGCTCGCTACTGGCCGAGTACACCTGTAATGTTTCAAAAATCGGTACCGACACCCCGTCATGGGGTGTGAGGAACAGCAGCCACATGAACAGGCTGACTGTCAGACCGCCCGCACCCAGTGTCGCCAGGCCATGCAAAGGGACAAATGCATTATCTGCCGTTTTGTTGTGCTTCATGCTAGATTCACCTCCAGCCCACGGGGCTCAGTTTGCCAATGCAGCCGAGTAAAAACTCGTCTTCGTATATTATATACAGATATATATCGTTAACCCAAATCTGACATGCCGACCCGAAAAATTGACCGCTCACTGCTTCAGCAAACCGCCAACGACGCCCGTTTGTCGCCGCGCGGCCGTAAGAACGCCAACTTCCATCCCAACGATGCATTTCCTGCGCATCGGCTCATCAATGCCATGCAACCCGGCTCTTACGTGCGCCCTCACCGGCACCTGGACAGCAACAAGGACGAAACCATTCTGGTCCTACAAGGACGTTTCGGATATCTGAGTTTTGATGACCATGGCGTGATTGTCGAAGCCATCGAACTGAAGGCTGGTGGCGACACACTCGGCATCGACATCCCGAATGGCACCACCCATACCATTCTGGCGCTGGAAGCGGACAGCGTCTTTTTTGAAGCCAAAGCTGGCCCCTTTGTGCCACTGAGCCCGGATGAAATTGCCGCCTGGTCCCCCGCTGAAGGCACTGCCGAAGCCACAGACCTCTGGAACCTCTGGCGCGCACGCTTTGCCTGAACCCTCTGTCATGCCTGACGCCTTCGACTCGGCAAAGCCGGTACACCAACCGCTTGATCCACAGCAAATCCGCGCCTTTATCGAAGACACTGCTGCAACCCTGGGCTTTTGTGAAGTCCGCGTAGGCGCACCGGTTATCGGCATCACCGCACAGGCACGACTAGATCGCTGGTTGAACCAAGGGATGCACGGCACGATGGCGTACATGGCACGCCACGCCGAGCTGAGAAAATCGCCGGACGCGCTGTTTCCGGGCACCTGTAGCATCATCAGCGTTCGCTTACCCTACTGGCCGGAAGACACTCAGACGCCGCAGGCCTGTGCACAACTCGCCGATTCGCAGGCAGCCTATATCTCCCGCTACGCACTGGGGCGCGACTACCACAAGGTCATTCGGCAGCGTCTCCAGAAACTGGCCGATGCCATCAGCAACCGATACGGTGCTTTTGATTACCGGGCCTTCACCGACTCCGCCCCGGTCATGGAAGTTGCCCTCGCCCAGCAGGCCGGCCTTGGCTGGGAAGGCAAGCACACCTTATCCCTGACCCGTAGCGGCTCCTGGTACTTTCTTGGAGAACTGTTTACCAACCTGCCGCTCGAACCTGATGCACCGATTGATGCCCATTGCGGTGATTGTCAGCGTTGTCTTGATGCCTGCCCCACAGGCGCTATTACCCAACCCTACCAGGTGGATGCCCGGCGCTGCATCAGCTATTTGACGATCGAGCATGACGGAGAAATCCCCGTCGAATTACGTCAAGCCATGGGGAATCGCATTTATGGCTGTGACGATTGCCAGCTGGTTTGTCCCTGGAATCGCTTCGCCGTTAGCGGTGACCCGGCCTTCGCCCCCAGACACGGGCTCGATCAGGCAAGTTTGCTGGCACTCTATGCATGGACCGAGGCCGAATTCCTGAACCGTTTGGAGGGTAGCCCGATCCGCCGTATCGGCTACGAGCGCTGGCTACGCAACATCACCGTGGCATTGGGCAATGCCCGTCCCACCCCGGCCATTATTGATGCATTGACGCATAAAAAAACCCACGCGAGTGCGTTGGTGAAGACGCACATCGAGTGGGCTCTGGCGCAATTAGCGGACTAACCGCTAAAAACGCCACACGGGCAAATTACTTGCAGTCAGTTTTGCAGCCCGTGCCACAACCCGTACCACAACCGCCCGAACCCCCGGTCTTGCAACCGAAGATGCTGTAAGCCGGGCAATAACGGAACAAGCCGGTCAACAGGGGAACAACACCGATATAGCCCCAGGCCGGGATCGTCTCGGTCGCTGCCAGACCAACCAGCACAAGACCAACCACGATACGAAGGACGCGGTCCAGACCGCCTACATTCTGAGTCATTTTATTTCTCCTGTTAAAAGCTAAAGGTATTGAACCACAGACGCTAATATTATATATAATTGTAGATCTTTGCAATCGCAACACATCTCAACCCAAGGAGTCTGCCATGTCTGAAAAATCCTTTAAGACCGTCACCCAGGAACTGAGCAAGGGCCTCGCCCAATTCCGTGGTCAAGTCCCTGATGTGCAGGCCGGTTTCAGTGCACTCCACCAGGCTGCCATGAAAGATGGCGCACTGGATGCCCTGACCAAGGAACTGATTGCGCTGGCCATTGGCGTTGCCGCCCGTTGCGATGGCTGCATCGGGTTCCACACCCAGGCCCTGATCAAACTTGGTGTGACCAAAGCCCAACTAGCCGACATGCTCGGCGTTGCCGTCATGATGGGCGGTGGCCCATCACTGATGTATGCCGCAGAAGCGATGCGTGCCTACGAAGAATTCGGCGGCCAGTAATTAGATCTTTTTGCGCCAGATCGCCGCAAAGAAGCCATCCGTGCCATGGCGATGCGGCAACAACTGCAGGCCCGGCAAACCTGTCGGGCCATTGATCAGCGCATCGGCCGGTAACTCGATACCCACCGCAGCCAGCTGTGCCACAGGATCCACGACCTCAAACTGCGGATGCGCGTCAGTGAAAGCCTGCTGAACCAGCGTATTCTCCACAGCCAGTAAGCTGCAGGTCGCATAAACCAGCACACCACCTGGCCGCACCAGGGGTGCCGCTGCCTCCAGAATCTTGCGCTGAATCTCGGCCAGTTCGGCAATCTGCTCCGCCGTTTGCCGCCACTTCAGATCCGGGTTACGCCGCAGAGTGCCCGTCCCAGAACAGGGGGCATCGACCAGAACGCGGTCAAACTTGCCGGCCAGGCGCTGGATCCGGTCATCCCGCTCATGCGCCAACCGAATCGTCTGTACATTCGATAGCCCGGCACGGGCTACCCGCGGTCCAAGCTTGGCCAACCGCTTTTCCGAAATATCGGCGGCATACAGACGGCCGGTATTTTTCATCAGAGCGCCCATCAGCAGCGTCTTGCCACCCGCACCCGCACAGAAGTCCAATACCATTTCACCGCGCTTCGGCGCCACCAGCGCCGCCAAGATCTGGCTGCCCTCGTCCTGCACCTCCATATCGCCCTTCACAAACGCCGGATGCCGCTGAATGGCCGGCTTCCCCTCCAGACGCATGCCCCAGGGTGAATACGGTGTTTCCTGTGCAGTGATCCCGTGCTTTTCCAGTTGCGCCAGGATTTCCGGGCGACGGGCGTGAAGCGGATTAATGCGTAAATCCAGCGGTGCCGGTGTCAACAAGGCGCGAGCCAGCGCATCCGTTTCCTCAGCCGGCATGGCAGCCAAAGCCTCTTCAAGCCAGTTAGGCCATTCGTGGCGCACCGCAGCGTCGCCCTTCGCCTGACCTGCCGCCTTCAGACGGCCAAACCATTCCGTATCCTCACCCTTGATCAGATGCTCGATCTCGCGCAGATTACGCCCCTGCAAGCGCACCAGTGCCGCCAACACGAGATAGCGTGCTTCATTCGGACTTGGCGGCTCGGACCGGCTCACCACATCACGTAGACTGCGCAGGTGGCGGAGTACCGAATAAATCAGCTCGGCAATACGCCCGCGGTCGGTATGTCCCATCTCGCGATGGTTTTTGAAATAGTTGGACAGCACGCCATCGGCCGGTCGCTCAAATTTGAGCACCTCGGCCAGCAAACTGATCGCCTGCGCCACAAAGGGACGGGGCAAAGCGAGCTCAGCAGCGCTCTTGGGTTCAGCAGTGGCTTGCGATGCTACAGGGCGGCGCTTGGCGTTCGGGGTAGATGAGCGCTTGTGTGCAGGCGCCGGCTTTTTTTTAGTCATAACATCTCTCAGCCCACATGCGGGGCAATCAATCCAACATCATTGGCAAGTGCGCCATCCAGCAACACGCGCTGGCCGACAACCTTCAAACGTCCTTCGGCAAACCAGCGGACCGCTGCCGGATACACCCGGTGCTCTTCAGCCAGCACACGGGCTGCCAGCGAGGCTACCGTATCATCGGGCAAGACCGGTATGGCCGCCTGAGCAATCATCGGGCCGTGATCCAGCTCGGCCGTCACAAAATGCACCGTGCAGCCATGCAGATGGACACCGGCATCCAGCGCCCGCTGATGGGTATGCAGACCGGTGAATGAGGGCAAGAGTGACGGATGAATGTTGATCATCCGCCCGGCGTAATGATTCACAAAATCCGCTGTCAGTATGCGCATGAACCCGGCCAGTACGATCAGATCCGGTGCGTATCGATCAATCGCGTCCCGCAACGATTGGTCATACACCGTCCGGTCCGTCACCCCCTGCGAGGGCACAATCTCGGTCGCAACGCCCGCAGCGGCCGCGAGCTGCAAACCAGGCGCATCCGCTTTATTGGCAATCACGGCCACCACAGCCGCCGGATAATCCGGTGCTGCAGCGGCTTCAAGAATCGCCGATAGATTCGAACCTCGTCCCGAGATCAGAACAACAACGCGGGCTTTAGCCATGCATCAACCTTTGCGGCCTGCCGCACGGGCACGCAACACCGCAATAATCCCCGGCAGAATCGACAGGAAAATAATCAGCAGAATCACGGCCGTCAGATTATTCTTGATGAACGGAATATTGCCGAACCAGAAACCGGCCAGGGTGAGCGACACCACCCAGAGTAAGCCACCCGTCACGTTGTAAAAGAAAAAGCGCTGGGCTTTCATACCCCCGAAACCAGCAACAAACGGCGCCATTGTGCGGACAATCGGCAGAAAGCGGGCAATCACAATAGTCTTGGGACCATGCTTATCAAAGAACTGTTCAGTGTATTGCAGCTTTTCCGAGCTGATCAGCCGGGTACGTTTGATCAACGCATCCCCAAACCAGCGACCAATCGAATAATTGAGGGCATCGCCCATAATGGCAGCCGCCACCAGCAGCACCATTAACAGGGGCAGGCTCATGCCTTCGGTCACGCACAGTGCCCCCGCCACAAACAACAGCGAATCACCCGGCAGAAACGGGGCGACGACAATACCTGTTTCCACAAAGATAATGGCGAACAGCAGGGCATAGACCCAATCACCGTACTGCTGCACAAAAAACTGCAGGTGTTTATCCAAGTGCAATACGAGATCAGTAAAGGAGGCGAGCCATTCCATAGCGGGTGCCATTCTGAAGAACGTTGAGTAAGACCGCTATTTTAGCCGATCCCACTATAATCCCGTAGATGAGCCTGCCATCCCGCCAACCGATCATCCGCGCCCTGCCCGATCATCTGATCAGCCAGATCGCCGCCGGTGAAGTCGTCGAACGCCCCGCCTCTGTCCTCAAGGAATTGCTGGAGAATGCGGTTGACGCCGGTAGCACCCGCATCCGGATCGATCTGGAGGAAGGTGGCATGCGCCTGATCCGCATCACCGACAATGGCTGCGGCATCGAGCAGGGGCAGCTGGGTTTGGCGCTGACGCGTCACGCCACCTCCAAAATTCAGTCGCTGGATGATCTTGAACGCGTCACTACCATGGGGTTCCGTGGTGAAGCCCTGGCGGCCATTGCCAGCGTCTCCCGACTGACACTGACCAGTGCCGCCCATAACAGCAGCCACGCCTGGCGCATGACCGCCGATGGCGAACTGACACCCGACGCCCTGCCCGCCGGCACCCAGGTGGAAATGCGTGACCTGTATTTCAACACGCCAGCTCGCCGCAAATTCCTCAAAAGCGCCGGCACCGAGCAGGCGCATTGCATGGAAACCATTCGCCGCCAGGCGCTGGCCCATCCGGAAATCGCCTTCACCATTAGCCGCGATGGCAAGCAGTCTCATCTCTGGCCAGCCGACAGCCGCGAGAATCGCCTACGCCAGATTCTCGGCGATGACTTCCTCAAAGCCTGTCGTCAGGTGGACCAGGGCAATGACCTGTTACAGCTCCAGGGCTGGACCATGATTCCGACCGCGATCCTGTCTGATCGTGAAGCCCAGCTTACTTTCGTTAACGGCCGCTACGTGCGCGACAAGGTGATTCAGCATGCCATTCGCGAAGCCTATCGTGACCAGCTGCATGGTAGCCGGCAACCGGGCTGCTGCCTGTTCCTGACCATTGATTCGGGACTCGTCGATGTCAATGTCCACCCGGCCAAAACCGAAGTCCGTTTCCGTGACAGCCGCGCCGTCCATCAGTTCATCTATCATGCCCTGAAGCAGATACTGGCCATCAGCACCGAGACCGCGCCACCGATCACCTTGGACCATATTTCAGAGCGTTCCAGTAGCCCGGTACAACCCACGACCTATCAACCGGGGCTGGGATTACATCGTCATCTGGCTGACGCGCGGACACCTTACCAGACAGCACCACTTTCCGGCGCCGCCATCAACGCGGCCATGACCTGGCAAACACCGCCAGCGGACGCTACATCCGTTCAGACGGTATCCCCGGATGCCGATCAGGACATCCCGCCCCTGGGATTTGCCATTGGTCAGCTGCATGACCGCTATATCGTTGCGCAGAACGCGCAGGGCATGATCCTCATTGACCAACATGCCGCCCATGAACGGGTGCTTTACGAAAAGCTCAAAACCAGCTGTGGCCTGGAAGCACCCGCCCGACAACCCTTGCTCATTCCCGTTACGGTGAGTCTGAGCGATCTCGACATGGCGACCTGGCACGAGCAACCCGAAGCCCTCACCAGCCTGGGATTCGAGCTTTCCGAAGCCGGCCCCAATAGCCTGGTGATTCGTCAGGTCCCGGCCGGCATCGGCTCAGGACGCATCGACCCCGCCACCCTCGTCCGCGAGCTCATTCATAACCTGCAGGACTCACCAGCACAGGCCAGCCTGAGCGCACGCCGTGAACGCCTGCTGGGGACCTGTGCCTGCCATGCCGCCATTCGTGGCCAGCACAGCCTGAGTCTCTTGGAGATGAATGCACTCCTGCGTCAGATGGAAGCCACGGAGCGCGCTGATCAGTGTAACCACGGTCGCCCCACCTGGATTCTGGTCGACCTGCCGGCTATCGACGCCCTGTTCCTGCATGGTCGCTAACAACCCTTCATTACCGCCGGCCATCCTGCTGCTCGGCCCCACGGCCAGCGGCAAAACGGATCTCGCCCTTCGCCTAGTGGATCAATTTGCGGACCGACACCCCATCGATCTCATCAGTGTCGACTCGGCACTGGTGTTCAAAGACATGAACATCGGCACAGCCAAACCGGACGCCGACACGCTAAAGCGTTACCCGCATGCGCTGGTGGATGTGATGACACCGGAACAAAACTACTCGGCCGCACGCTTCCGCGAGGATGCCCTGGCCGCTATGGCAGAAAGCACCGCTCGTGGGCACATCCCGCTGCTCGTTGGCGGCACCATGCTCTACATCAAGGCGCTGCTGGAAGGTCTGTCGGATCTGCCGCAAGCGAACGCAGAGCTCCGCGCCGAGATCAATGCCCGGGCCAAAACGGTCGGCTGGCCAACGATACATGCCGAACTGGCCGCACTGGATCCGGCGACCGCTCAACGGCTGGCCCCCAATGACGCACAACGCATCCAGCGGGCACTGGAAGTCTGCCTGATGAGCGGACGCCCCGCTTCGGCACTCTACGCCGAACAACAGCAGCAGACTGCACCGCCTTATCGATTCTTATCGCTGGCCCTATTGCCCAGCGACCGTAGCTGGCTGCACGAACGCATTTCGCTACGTTTCAAGCTCATGCTGCAACAAGGCTTCATCGAAGAGGTTCAAGCACTTCGCAGCAAATACAACCTCCACGCCGACCTCCCTTCGATGCGCTGCGTGGGGTATCGGCAGGCATGGGAAATGCTGGAAGGTACACTGCCGGCTAAAGAACTCGAAGAGCGCGGCATCTACGCCACACGTCAACTGGCCAAACGCCAGATCACCTGGCTCAAGAATAGCATTGGTTGTGAGCCCTTTGATTGCCTCCAAAACAACAACGCCGACCTGATCGGTCGGCGCGTTGCTGAATTTCTGACAGTCTAATCAGACCACGACCGTCGGTGCTTCACCGGCTTCGCTGGCACGGATCATGCCGATACGGCTGACCTGCTCACCATGCTCAGCCAGCACTTTGCTCACGGCATCAGCGTTTTCCGGGGCCACCACGATCACCATACCGATACCGCAGTTGAATACGCGGTGCATTTCGTCGTCGGCCACACCACCGGCTTCCTGTAGCCAGTTGAAGAGCGCCGGACGCTCCCAGCTATTACGCTGGATTTCAGCGGTTAGGCCAGGTTGCAGAATACGTGGCACGTTTTCGGTAATGCCGCCGCCGGTGATATGGGCCAAGCCCTTGATGGCGCCCGGCAGTGCGGCAAATGCAGCCAGCACCGATTTCACATAAATACGGGTCGGCGCCATGACCCGATCACCCAGAGTCACCTCATCCAGCAGATCAGTCGGCTTGGCACCGCTGCGCTCGATGATCTTACGGATCAGCGAGTAACCATTCGAATGCGCGCCACTGGAAGCCAGACCCAGCACGACGTCACCGGCCTTGATGCTCTTGCCGTCGATGATCTGCGACTTCTCAACAGCACCCACGGCGAAACCCGCCAGATCATATTCACCGGCCGGGTACATATCCGGCATTTCAGCGGTTTCACCGCCGATCAGCGCAGCACCGGCCAGTTCACAGCCTTGAGCAATACCGCCGACCACGGCCGCAGCCGTATCCACATCCAGCTTGCCACAGGCAAAGTAATCCAGGAAGAACAACGGTTCAGCGCCCTGCACCAGAATGTCGTTCACACTCATGGCGACCAGATCCTGGCCGATGGTGTCATGGCGATTCCAGGCAAAGGCCAGGCGCAACTTGGTGCCCACACCATCGGTCCCGGACACCAGCACCGGTTCCTTGTATTTTTTCGAGACCTCGAACATGGCACCAAAACCACCAATGCCGGCCATCACGCCTTCGCGCATGGTGCGCTTGGCCATCGGCTTGATACGCTCGACCAGCTCATCACCGGCTTCCATGTCCACACCGGCATCACGGTAAGATAGACCACCACTGGCCTTGGCATCATGAGCAGCGAACAGTTGGCGAGCGTGATTAAGCGGGCAAAACATGGGCGATCCTTACATCAAGATGGCGTTAAGAGTGCAACGTCTGGGGCTGAATGCCGTGTAAAATGGCGCCTACTTACTAGCGCGGGCGATTTTACACCGCGAATTGTAACCGATGAGGATACAACCTGCCTGACGATGCAGGTAACCATGCAACAACTGATACTCGACCTTCTGCCGAACCAAACGCCGGACCTGGGGCATTTTCTGCCCGGGAATAATGCCGAACTGCTGTCGAGCCTGACCAACTGGCTGGATCAGCCGGTGACTGCCTACCCCGGCAACCTGTTTGTCGTCTGGGGCCCCACAGGCAGTGGCAAATCGTTCCTGAATCAGTGTCTGGCCAGCGCCGGCTTCAACCCGCTGCCGCTGAACGATATTCTGCTTAACCCGCCTCGGGCCGGATGGCTCCTGGACAATGCCCAGCAGCTGGACGCCACCGGGCAGCAAGACCTGTTCCGCCACCTGGTCCGACTCGCTCATGCCAATGAACGCCTGTTCATCACCCTGGATTTACCACCGGATGCCCAAACCGGGCTGCGTGACGACGTGCGTACCCGTCTGGGTGCCGGCCATATTTACCGGCTGGAACCCCTAAATGAAGCCGAGCAGCGCCAGTTATTGGCACAACGGGCGGCCCAGCGCGGCTGGCAACTCACCCCCGACGTCCTTGACACCCTCTATCAGCGCGCACCCCGCGATTTATCCAGCCTGACCCGCCTGGTTGAGCGTCTGGACCAGCTATCTCTGGAACAGAAACGCCGTATTACACTGCCGCTACTGCGTACCGCCCTTGAAGAAACCAACGTCCTTTCATGACCATGACTCAACGTACCCTGGCCTTGTTTGATCTCGACAACACGCTGTTGAATGGCGATTCGGATTTCGAATGGGCCCAGTTCCTGATCAGCAAAGGGGTAGTCGATCCTGAAATCCAGGCTGCTAAAAACGCCCAGTTCTACGCCGACTACAAAGCCGGCACGCTGGACATTCATGCCTTTCTGGATTTTCAGCTGGCACCGCTGGCACGCCATTCACGCGAGCAGCTGGATGCCTGGCACGCTGAATTCATGGCCCAGCACATTCGCCCGATCATGCTGACCAACGCCCGCGCGCTGGTGAACCATCATCTGGCGCTGGGTCACCTCTGCGCCGTAGTCACAGCGACTAACGCCTTTGTCACCGGGGATATCGCCCGGGCATTCGGCATTCCGCACCTGATCGCCACAATTCCGGGGGTTGTTGACGGTCAATTTACCGGTAAACCGGTGGGTACACCGTCGTTCCAGCGCGGCAAGATTACGCGGGTCGATGCCTGGCTGGAATCGCAGGGGTTGTGGCAAGGCAGTTTTGCCACCCGCTGGTTCTACAGTGACTCCCATAACGACCTTCCCTTGCTGGAGTGGTCCACACACCCGGTGGCCATTGATGCCGACGACACCCTCAAGGCTCATGCGGGGCAGCAGGGCTGGCCTACCATCTCTCTGCGCGATACCACCGCACCAGATACTCTTTTTAAACAGATTGGCCTTACTGAATGATTCGCCGCTTCGTCAAAAAAATATTTAACCGTCGGGCGGCACCAGCCACGCGACGGGATCCGGTCATCATTCCGCTCAAGACCCACGGCATCACGCGGGACATGCTGAGCCGTGGTGCAGAACGCGTTTGTGACGATCTGGAACGCGCCGGTTATCAGGCGTTCGTGGTGGGCGGTGCCGTACGTGATCTGCTGCTGGGTCGAGATCCGAAAGATTTCGACATCGCCACCAATGCCACACCGGAACAGGTAAAACGCGTCTGCCGCCGCTCACGCATTATTGGCCGCCGCTTTCAGATTGTGCATGTGATGGTGGGCCAGGAACTCATTGAAGTCACCACCTTCCGCGCCCTGCACGACGACAATACGGCCACCGACGAGCACGGGCGCGTGCTGCGCGACAACACCTTCGGTTCGCAATCCGACGACGCCGCCCGCCGCGACTTTACCGTCAATGCCCTGTATTACGACCCCTACGACGAAACCATTCACGACTATCACCACGGCTACGCCGACCTCAAGGCCGGCCTGCTGTGCATGATCGGCGACCCTGAAGTCCGTTACCGCGAAGACCCGGTACGCATGCTGCGCGCTGTCCGCCTGGGTGCCAAACTCGGCCTCGACATTGATGCAGCGACGCGCAAACCCATCCGCAGCATGGCGCCACTGCTCGACAACGTGCCCCCCGCCCGCCTGTTCGACGAGATGCTCAAGCTGCTGACCTGTGGTGA
>JACCDU010068581.1_pt1 | contig 16352 bp, 15 predicted proteins | sample 7446081 | NCBI WGS metagenome assembly JACCDU01 (sample SAMN15323447, study PRJNA562643) | freshwater metagenome | isolation source: river surface water | place: USA:Blue River Watershed | collected 2017-08-17
GTACGCCGGTGTATGCGTACACCGACGCCAACGCGGGTGCTGGGACAAAGACGGTGACGCTGTCGGGTCTGAGCGTGAGTGATGGCAACAGCGGCGGGAACTACAGCGTGACGCTGGCGAGCAACACAGGCGGCACGATCACGCCTAAGGTGATCACGCTCAGCGGATTGAAAGCCAACAACAAGGTCTACGACACCACCACCACCGCAACCATCGCCAGCTACGGCACGTTGCAGGGCGACGCCAGTTCTAGCAACGATTTCAAATATTACGCGGGCGATACCGTGGAGCTGGTAAAAACCAACGCGACTGCCAATTTTTCAGACCCCAATGTGGGCATTGGCAAAACCGTCACTGTGACCGGTCTGGCTTTGAGCAACAGCAATTACACCCTGGCTGAGCCAACGACAACGGCGAACATCACGGCCCAAGCGCTCAATTTGCTGGCCGTCAACGGATTGCGTCGCTACAACGGTACAACACTTTTCACTTACCAGGATTTTCAAATTACCGGCGCTTTGAAGGGAGAGTTGGTAAGTTTGACCGCTGGCACAGCCAACACACCTTCGCCCAATGTGGGTGTGTACACCGAGCGACCGCTCAATGGCCTGGAAATTTCGGTGACAGGTGGCAGTGCAGAAAACTACACCTTGCCAACGATGGCCAATTTGACAATCATCAAGGCGCCTTTGACCATCAGTGCAACGCCAGACAGTCGCATTTACAACGGAACCACGTCTTCTTCAGCGCAGCCAACTTTCAGCACGCTGTACGGCAAAGACACTTTGACAGGTTTGAGTCAATCGTTTTTAAGCAAAAACGTCCAATCGCCGGGTGGCAGCACTTTGCGAGTGAACAATGATTTTGTGCTGAACGATGGCAATGGCGGCGGTAACTATGAGGTATCGCTGGTGACGGCGATGGGAACAATCACGCCAGCGCCTGTCAACGTGGTCGTCGTTTCGGCAGCCAGCAAAGTTTACGATGGCACGCGCCTTGCATCTCTCAGCGGTGGTGGCATTGAAGTGTTTGGCGCTGACAACGTGACGCTTTTGAAAGCAGGGGCGACTGGTACCTTTGACACAAAAGACGCAGGCGTTGCCAAGTCTGTGGCCGCATCAGGCTACGCCCTGGGTGGTGCTGATGCGGGCAACTACAGCTTGATTCAACCCTCCGGGTTGTTGGCGGACATCACGCCCAAGGCACTCAGCGTGATCGCAAAAAATGACGCAAGAACCTATGACAGCACCGCGTACAGTGGTGGCAATGGCGTGACCTACAGCGGGTTTGTAGCGGGTGAATCGGAGGCTGAGCTGTCCGGAGCGTTGTCTTACGGGGGCACCAGCCAGGGGGCGGTGAACATTGGCACATACAACATTCAACCCAAGGGGTTGACGTCACGAAACTACAGCCTGGGGTTTGAAGATGGGCAGTTGAGCATTGTGGCGGCTGCACCTGTAGTGACTGTGATTGCAAAAGACCCGCAACCAGTGAAGGTGCCACCCGACCCATACGAAGAACAAAAAAACAAAGAGGATCTTGCGCGTAACTTGAGCCGCCTGTCTTTGACCAGCACAAGCGAACGTCAGAGGGTGCCGTTGACCATCATCGCGCAACCCCAAGGAAACACCCCGGGTCTCGCCAGACTGGTGATCAACCAAGCGTTGCCAGCGCCTGGACAAACCATTCAAATTCCGCTACCGGTTGAATTGAAGGGAAGCAGCAAAACCATGGCGAGTGTCACGGGGTTACCGCCCTGGTTGAGTTTTGACCCATCGGGTCAAATGTTCATTGTCCGCGACGTCCCCCCTGGCGTGGAAACCTATCAGGTCACACTTCAAGTCGATGGAAAGATTTGGAGCTTGACCCTTGACTTTAGAAACGCATCAAGAAGAAGGTGAAATGATGGTACAAAAACAGGGATGGAAACTAGTTATTTGTGCGGCTTGGCTGACCGTTGGTCTGGTTGCATACGCGCAACAGAATGTTGGTACCGTGAATGGCGTGTCTGTTTCAGCAGCTTTGCTGGAGCAAGTTGTCAAGAATAACACGCGCCAAGACATGCCAGACAGCGCCGAATTGCGGCAAGCGATTCGCAACGAGTTGCTGATTCGCGAGGTGTTGGCGCAGGAGGCCGTCAAGCGTGGCTTGGACCGGTCTGAAGAAGCCAAAAACCAATTGCTGCTGTTGCGTCAAAACTTTCTGGCCGAATTGTTGGTGGCGGACCACATGGAAAAGAACCCCATCAGTCAGGAAGATGTGCGCAAGGAATATGAGCGCCAAATCCGCATGTTGACGGGGGCCCAGCAGTACAAAATCAGCGGCATTGTGTTGGCTACAGAGGCCGATGCCAAAGCAGCCATGGCTCGTTTGAAGAAGGGGGAGCGTTTCGAGGGCGTTGCTCGAGAAATGTCACTGGACCCCAGCAAACAGCAAGGTGGTGACATGGGGTGGCTGCTGGCCGACCAGATCGTGCCCTTGATTTCCAACGTGGTGGTGAATTTACCCAAAGGCTCTACGGTGGCGGCGCCCATTCAAACCCCCACCGGCTGGCATGTGATTCGTTTGAATGACACCCGTCCCTATGTGGCACCCAGCTTCGACGAAGCCAAAGAGCGTGTTCGCCAAGGCCTGATGCAACAGCAGCGCGCCACCTTCATCCACAAATTGCAAAGCGAAGCCAAGATTGTGACCTCCTCGTGAACACGCCCTTGATGCCTGACTCAGAAGAAAACCAGGCGGCCATCAAAAATGAGTTGATTGCCCGCGAAGTTCTGGCGCAAAAAGCTTTGGAGTTGGGCCTTGAGACCTCCGAGGCTTTCCTCAGCCAAATGGCGATATTTCGCCAAATGACCTTGGCGGAAATGGCAGTACAGGATCATTTGAAGAAACATCCGATCACAGAGGAAGATGTTCAAAAAGACTATGAACGTCAAGTCGCGCTGTTGAAAGAGGCGACCGAATACCGCGTCAGCAGCATTGTGGTGTCATCTCAAGCGGAGGCAAATACTGCCTTGCAGCGTTTGAAGGCGGGGGAGGCGTTTGCCTTGGTGGCACAAGAGGTGTCCATCGAGTCCAGCAAGGCCTTGGGCGGTGACTTGGGCTGGCTGTTGCCGCATCAAATCATTCCACTGGTGGCCAATGTGGTGGTGAATTTGCAGCCAGGTGCATTGGTGAGCACCCCGATTCAATCGGAACGGGGTTGGCATCTGGTGAAGCTGGAGGCTATTCGGCCTTATGCGATCCCGTCCCTGGCTGTGGCGCGAGACCGTGTGCGGGAGGGCCTGGTGCAGCAGCAGCGGGTGACCTATATTCAACAGCGGATCGCGCAAGCGCGCATCGTTGCGTGAGCGCGAGCTCTGTGGCCTGCAGGATGGCGTTCAGCTCAGCCATCGCCTGAGCTTGCGGTGTCACAGGTGGGGTTTGCCGCAGGCCTTCCTCTAGGGTGTTCAGGGCTGCGTACAGCCGGTCACACCCCATGCTGCCCAGGGTGCCTTTGAGGCGATGCGCCAGGCGGCGTGCCTCTTCCCATTGTTGATCAGCCAGGCGCTGAAGCAGGACAGGTGCTTGTTCCAGCAGTTTTTGCAGCGCGGCTTCCATCCATTCCATGAATTCATCTGGCGCCATGAAAGATTGCAGCTCGGCAAGGACAGGCTCATTCAGTGTTTGCATGGCGAAATTCTGACAGTTTCGCGCAAAGAAGTACCGACTTTAAATTACTAAAAAAGTGAAATTTAAGAATATTCTCAAGGCAGTGTTTGACAACATGTTTGAGCTGTTTTGCGTTTCATTTCTTTTGTATTTTCTCGGTTTCTGCGGGCGGTGCATGCCGGTGTGTGGGCATTGGGCGCAGCCCTGTTCATGGGCATGGCCTGGCATGCGTCGTCGCTCACGTGGTTGTTGGCTGGGACGCTTTGGGCCGGCTTGCAGGTCCTGTCATGGGGCTTGGGTCGGTGGCAGTGGCGTTGCCAAGGCCATGCCTTGGCCGATGCCATCGACCTGAGGGTGAAGGGCAAGCCAAGCGAGATGGCCCAGCCGTTACCGGCGGTGACGCTGGGTCCGGGCGGGCGGGCTCTGGAGAATGCCTTGAATGCCTTGCTGCGCAAAATGGATGCGCGCGAGCGTGCCCTGGCCCATGCCTTTGACGAGCTTCGCCAGAACTTGACGGGCTTGACCAAGAGCTTCCCCGGCATTTTGTTCCGCCTGGAATTGATGCGGGACAACCGCTACGGGTTCACCTACCTCACGCCGTCGGCAGCGCACTACCTGGGCTTGAATTTGACCCAGATGCCTTTGCCCGCCGAAGATTTTTTTGAGCGCTTGAACCCAGAAGATCGCCAGGTCAAAGGGGAAGAGATTTGGCGCCAGGTGAAAGAGCAGGCCGTGCTGGATGTGGTGTTTCAAGTTGAAGGAGAAGATGGCGTGCAGCGACACATGCGGGCGCACGGCCATGCACGGCTGCAAGCCAATGGCCGCAAGACCTGGGAGGGGGTGGCTGTAGATGTGTCGGACTTGGTGCTTGCCAAGCAGCAAGCCAAATTGGCGGACAAAGCCAAGTCGCAGTTTCTGGCCACCATGAGTCACGAAATTCGCACGCCCCTCAATGGCATTTTGGGGTTTACCCAAAACTTGTACGAAGAGTTGAACGATCCCCAACACAAGGCGGATGTGCGCAAGATCATGGAGACAGCGCAGACCTTGACGCGGATTTTGAATGACATTCTTGACTTTTCCAAGATCGAAGCGGGCAAGATCCAGATTGAGGTGCGCCCGTTCAGCCTGAATGAGTTGATTGAGTCCAGTGTCTCGCTTTACCACGTGGAGGCGCGACAGCGTGGCATTGATTTTCGCGTGGAGGTCGACGCCGACCAGGGCTTTCAGATTTTGGGTGACCCTACCCGGTTGCGGCAGGTGTTGCACAACCTGTTGTCGAATGCCATGAAGTTTGCGCCTCAAGGTGCCGTGGTTTTATCGGTCAGGCTCAAACGGCTTCCCAACGACCGGGCGAGCTTGTGGGTTCAGGTCAAGGACAACGGCATTGGCATGTCGCCACAGGCGGTTGGCAAATTGTTTCAGCGGTTCGAGCAATTGGAACCGGGTGTTTATCGGCGCTTTGGTGGCAGTGGCCTGGGCCTGGCCATTGTGAAAGGCCTGCTGGATGCCATGCAGGGGCAGGTGCAGGTGTTCTCCACACTGGGGGTCGGCACGCGTTTTGAGATTGAGGTGAGCTTTCCGCGTGTTGATTTGCCGGTGGGCAGCGTGAGTGCCGATGCGCCCGAGCAGGTGCGGCCTTTGCGCTTGTTGGTGGTGGACGATGTGGACATGAACCGGCAGATGATTTTGCGTGCCTTGCGCAAAGACGGGCACCAGATGCAAGAGGCTGAAGATGGCCAGGAAGCTTTGCAAAAAGCCCTGGCTGAGCCTTTCGATGTGATCTTGATGGATGTGGACATGCCGGTGATGTCGGGCCTGGAAGCTGCACGGGCCATTCGGCAGCAAGCTGGTCCGAGCCAGCATGCCGTGGTGATTGCGCTCAGCGGCTACGCGTTCGACAAAGACATCGATGCTGCCATGCAAAGTGGCATGAATGACTACATGGCCAAACCAATTTCCTTTTCCAAACTTCGATCGCTGCTGGCCAAATGGTCGCAGCCTTCGGCAGGTGAGCGTTCATGGTGAAAACCAATTTCAATTTTTTGGCGGTCGACGACGACAGCACGGTCCTCAAAATTGCCGAAGTGGCTTGCCGCCCCTTCGATTTGCATATCAAGTTTCACCAGGCCTCGAATGTGCACACGGCCATTGATTTGTCCAAGCGGGTGGCCTTTGACCTGATCTTGCTGGACCATGACATTGGCGGCGTTCAAGGCTGGGAGTTGCTGGACTACTTGCGCCCAACCTTGTTGCTCAAGCCCATTGTGTTGGTGTATTCGGGTCATGTGGATGAGGTTTCGCGAGCGGCGTACACAGAGCGCGCTGTTCACGATATTTTGCAGAAGCCTCTGAACATTTCCTCACTGGGGTTTTCGATTCGAAAGGCGTTGCGAATCTGATGGCGACATTCCAAGCACTCGGCGTCTGGCAGCGGCTGCAGCGTTCCTTTAGGCGAGGCAGAGGGGCCTCTCCCCACCTGAAGTCGCAGACAGATTTTCTGACAGCGATTTCCCCGCAATTGCGAACGCCACTGAATGACATCATTGGCTATGCAGAATACATTCAACACACCGCGACCGAGCCGATGATCCGGTTCCCGTCGCAAATTATTTTTGAAAGCGGCAACCAACTGCTCGGCTTGGTGAATGCCTGGCTGGACTGGAGTCAGCTGGAGGCGGGGCAGGTGGTCAGCACGCCAACACAGTTTGTGCTTTCGGAGTGGCTGTCGGAAACGCTGATGCAGCACCGCGCACAAGCGGCGGCCTTGGATGTGCGCCTGGTGCCGCAACCCCATGCCAACCTACCGCCATCGGTATGGCTGGACCGCACTCACTTGAGCAAGGTGATGCAGCAGTTGCTGCACAACGCCATCAAGTTCAGCCGCGAAGGGGGAGAGGTGAAAGTGGTCATTGAATACCGGGCGCCTTTTCACAGTTTGGTTTTTTCTGTGCAGGATGCGGGCGTGGGGATTCCGTTAGACAAGCACAGCTCCGTCTTTCAGCAGTTCTGGCAAAGCGAGGATTACATTCGCACCCCTTATACCGGCGCAGGCCTGGGCCTGGCGCTGGCCAAAAAGTGGGTGGAATTCATGGGCGGCGAAATGGGCTTCAATTCATCGCCCAATGTGGGCAGCATTTTCTTTTTCAGCTTGCCCTTGACTGACGAGGGGGAGGGTACAGCATGACACGCCATGTGTTGATTGTGGACGACGTGATGACCAACCGCATGCTGCCAGGCATGATCTTGCGTGGGCTGGGGGACGTGATTCACGAATGCGGCAATGGCGAGGAAGCCATGGCGCTGCTGGCCCAAGAGCCCATCACGCATGTGCTGCTGGACATTTCTTTGCCCAAGGTCAGCGGGGTGGACATCTGTCGCCAGATTCGCCAAACGCCCGCATGGTCCCAAGTGCGCCTGATTGCCTACACCGCCCACGGCATGGAGCAACAAACCCACGACTTTCTGGCAGCCGGCTTTGACGATGTGCTGGTCAAACCGATTCGACGCGATGATTTGCTGCGGGTACTGGCCTGAGCCGATCGGTGTAGGATTCAGGGCAAGGAGAAACCGCCATGTCCCTGATTGAAATTCGCAAGCGCAGCCTGACCATCGAGACCACCTACCATGAGGGTGGGCCAGCAGTGGCCGTGCCCCTCAAAATGGCGGCAGCCTGTGCCGTCATTCGCAACCCTTACGCTGGACGTTACGAGCCGGACCTGATGCCCTTCATGGCAGAGTTGCGTTCCTTGGGAACCTCCTTGGCGCAAGAGCTGGTGGACACCTTGGGCCGTGACAATATTGAGGTGTACAGCAAGGCCGCCATTGTGGGCGTGGACGGTGAAATGGAACATGGCGCGGTGTGGCACGAGGCGGGTGGCTGGGCCATGCGCTCGGTGTTGGGCGACCCCAAGGCCATTGTGCCGGCCGCCAAAGCCGTGGCGGGCACGGGCTACCGCTTGATGGTGCCTGTGCATTACATCCATGCTTGCTATGTGCGCAGCCACTTCAACAGCATCGAGGTGGGCATCCAGGATGCGCCGCGGCCCAAAGAAATTTTGTTTGCCCTGGTCATGGGCACCGGCGGGCGCGTGCACTCGCGCCTGGGTGGCTTGACCAAAGACAAGGTGTCAGTTAACGACGGCCAACGCTGAACATGATGAATTCAGAACCTGTGGCGCCGGTTTCCTTTCGCGAGGCGGTGGCGTTCTGGTTCAAGCTGGGCTTCATCAGCTTTGGCGGTCCTGCTGGGCAAATTGCCATTCTTCACCAGGAGTTGGTGGAGCGACGCCGCTGGATTTCCGAGAAGCGCTTCCTGCATGCGCTGAATTACTGCATGGTGTTGCCTGGGCCTGAGGCGCAGCAACTGGTGACTTACATCGGCTGGTTGATGCACCGCAGCTGGGGCGGGATGGTGGCAGGCAGCTTGTTTGTCCTGCCATCGCTGCTGATGCTGATTGGCTTGTCTTGGGTTTATGTGGCGTGGGGTACCTTGCCCTGGGTGGCGGGGCTGTTCGCGGGGATCAAGCCTGCGGTTGCCGCCATTGTGTTGCAGGCGGCGCATCGCATCGGCAGCCGCACTTTGCGCAATGCCGCCTTGATGTGGGTGGCTTTGTTGTCTTTTCTGGCAACGTCGGTGGCCCAGATTCCATTTCCTTGGGTGGTGCTTTGCGCAGCAGGGGCCGGCTGGGCCTTGGCGCGCTGGCGTCCGCAGGATGTGCGCGTTGCTGCATCGCATGCAGGCGTGCTCAGCCCACAACACGCACCCGCCTGGATTGATGACCACACGCCAACGCCTGCACATGCCCGCTTTTCGCTCAGGGGCCTGGCACGGGTGCTTTGCTGGGGAGCTGTGTTGTGGCTGGTGCCCATGGCATGGCTGGTCATGGCTTGGGGGTGGGATCACACACTCGCCCAGATGGGGTGGTTTTTCACCAAAGCCGCTTGGCTGACCTTTGGTGGGGCCTACGCGGTGCTGCCTTACGTTGTTCAGGGCGCTGTGGACCAGTATGCTTGGCTGACAGCGCCGCAAATGATGGATGGCTTGGCGCTGGGTGAGAGCACGCCAGGGCCACTCATCATGGTGGTGGCCTTCGTGGGGTTTTTAGGCGGTGTGACGAAAGAGGTCTTGGGTCCCGACACGCTTGTGACCTCGGGCACGCTGGCGGCGTGCGTGGTGGCCTGGTTTACTTTTTTGCCCTCGTTTGTTTTGATTTTGGCGGGGGGACCCTGGATTGAAAGCACGCACGGTCAACTGAAGTTCACGGCACCGCTCACGGCCATCACGGCAGCGGTGGTGGGGGTGGTGCTGAATTTGGCCTTGTTCTTTCTGGCCCATGTGGGCTGGCCAGAGGGCATGGCAGGGCGTGTGGATGTACCGTCCTTGCTGTTGTTTGCCGCTGCGACTGTGGCCTTGTTGCACTTCAAGCGGAGTGTGCTTGAAGTGATCGCGGTCTGTGCTGCGCTGGGGTGGGCAAGGGTAGGTTTTTTTAAATTTGCATTCGAGGGTTTTCCCTAATGTCTCAAAGATAACACTTATTGATATAAATCAAATATCGCAGTTTTGCCATTTGGTGATGAATGCTAGCCAAACAACATGATCTGCCACACTCACAATTCGCGAAACGACTCCACGCCATTCTTTTGAGCGCGGGTTATTACACAGATCCAAAGTGGATCAGGAATGAATTGCTCAAAGCCAATCCCAATTTGCGCATCACACAACTTGCGGTGAACCGCTGGCTGACTGGGCATTCCATCCCAAGGGCTCACAACATCAAGGCGCTTGCGGACTGGCTCAACGTCCCGCCATGCTTGTTGGCTTTCGGGCAAGACTACACCATCGCTTTGGCTGCCAAGGTCGGCAAACTGGAGGTGACCCTTGAAGCGACCAGAGTCCTCGAGGGGTATTTGAGCCTGAAACCTCAACACCGTCATGACGTGGCAGAGGTCATCAAGGCATTGTCATACCTTCAGGCAGCCGAACGTCCCAACGCTCTGCTGCCAATTTGAAATCGCTTTCAAACCGTCATCGCGTGCGCAGCCCGGCGATCCGTGCGTCATCGTGTGCGAAGCGCGGCGATCTCGCGCCGCAGAGGGCTTGCCGCGTCCCCTGCGGGGCCTCGCAATGACGGCTTGATCAGTATTGTTTGTAGGGCAGAAATTTGCCGGACAACACCACGTTGACGCGGTCGCCTTTGGGATCGGGTTGGCGCACGATGTCCATCGAGAAGTCGATCGCGCTCATGATGCCGTCGCCGAACTCTTCGTGAATCAGTTCCTTGATGGTGGTGCCATACACGCTGACGATTTCATACCAGCGGTAAATCAGTGGATCGGTCGGCACCGCGGTGGGCAGCGAGCCTTTGTAGGGCACGACTTGCAGCCACTTTTGTTCTTCTGCATTCAGGCCAAAAATTTTGCCAATGATTTTGGCCTGCTTGGCGTCCAGTGTCATTTGGCCCAGGCAGGCGGCCGTGGTCCATTCTTTGGAGAGGCCGACTTTCTTGGCGACATCTTCCCATTTGAGGCCTTTGGACACCTTGGCGCTGATGATTTTTTCGGTGACGTCCATGCGGTTCATGTGTGCTCCTGTGAGTTTCGTTGAGGTTGTTGAAAAGGGGTTCAGTGCGCTGTGGCCCGTGTGACCAGAAAGTCCACGATGTGGTTGCGCAAGGGGTAATAGTCGTCCAGGTGGTGCAGGCCCGAGCGCGTGCGGTTGCGCGGCAAGGGGTTGTTGACCACTTCGGCGATGCCGCCGGGCTTGTAGCCATCTGGGGCATCGGCGCCGTTGTTCATCAGCAGGATGCGGTCGGCCAGCAAAATGGCTTCGTCCACATCGTGGGTGATCATGAAGACGGTTTGCTGGGTGTCGCGCACGATGTGCATCAACTCGTCTTGAATGGTGCCGCGGGTCAAAGCGTCGAGCGCGCCAAAGGGCTCGTCGAGCAGCAGCATCTTGGGCTGGATGGCGAAGGCGCGGGCAATGCCCACGCGCTGCTTCATGCCACCCGACAACTGGCTGGGTTTTTTGTCGATGGCGTGGCTCAGGCCCACCATGCTCACGAACTTCTCCACATGCACATTGACCTTGGGGGTGGGCATGTCGGGCCAACGCGATTTGACGGCGAAGGCAATGTTTTGGCGCACGGTCAGCCAGGGCATCAGGGCATGGCCCTGGAACACCACGCCGCGCTCCAGGCTGGGCCCGGAGATTTCCCGGCCGTCCATGAACACATGGCCAGACGTGGCTTCATCCAGGCCGGCCAAGACGTTCAGGATGGTGGTCTTGCCACAGCCTGAATGGCCAATAATGCAGACGAATTCTCCGCGTTCTAAAGTGAATGACACATCCGAGAAAACAGGACGCGCAGCACTGTAGGCCTTGCTGAGTTTTTCAATTTTGAGAAAGCCTGTCATGGCGCGAGACTCCTGCTTTGAGGCAACGATGTCAGATTGCAAACGGCTGTCATTCCACATAGGTCACCACGCGTTGAAGTTGGCCAAACATCAGGTCGAGCAGCATGCCGACCACGCCAATGACCAGGATCGCAAAGATCACGTTGGTCAGCGAGAGGTTGTTCCATTCGTTCCAGACGAAGTAGCCAATGCCGGTACCGCCGACCAGCATTTCAGCGGCCACGATCACCAACCAGGCGATGCCCATGCTGATGCGCATGCCCGTGAGGATGGTGGGTGCTGCCGCGGGCAGGATCACCAGGAAAGCTTTGCGCAGCGGTTTGACCTCAAGGGTGGCGGCCACATTGAGCCAGTCTTTTTTCACCGATGCCACGCCAAACGCTGTGTTGACCAGCATCGGCCAGATCGAGCAAATGAAAATCACAAAGATGCCCGAAATGGCGGAGTCTTTGATGGTGTACAACGCCAGCGGCATCCAGGCCAGAGGTGAGATCGGTTTGAGCACCTGAATGAACGGGTCAAGGGCGCGGCGCAAAAGCGGCGACATGCCAATCATGAAGCCCAATGGGATGGCGACCAGACACGCCAGGCCAAAGCCCAAGGCCACGCGGCCCAGCGAATGCGCCAATTGGATGGCAATGCCTTTGTCGTTGGGGCCGTTGTCGTAGAAAGGGTTGGACAAATGGCCCCAGACCGTCCCACCCATTTGCCCCAGGGTGGGAAAGCCGTTGGACTTACTGGCCCCCGGGTCTTTGCCCATCATCTTGGCGTACTCGATTTGCTCGGCAGTCATGCCGGCCAGCGAGGCCCCGGGACCGCTGTTGGCGGTGGCGGCATACCAGATGCCCAACAGGGCCACGAAGATCAGCGTGGACAGGACCGCGACCCTGAATTGCAAGCTGTGCAAGTTGGGCATCTTCAGGCTCCCTTGCTGATGGGGAAGCTCTTGGCGTATTCGGCCGCTTTGCCCGGGTCAAACTCACGGCCCATGATCTTGAACTTGGGGTAGGCGCCTTCGGGCACCTTTTGGTCCAGTTCCTTCATGCGCTTTTTCGCGTCGGTCAGCAAGAAGACCTTCTCGGCAATTTGCTTGTAATTCACATCACCCTTGATGTAGCCCCAGCGTTGCATTTGGGTCAGCATCCACACCGCCATGCTCTGCCAGGGCATGGGGTCAAAGTCGGCACGGTCGGGCACGTTCTTGATGTTGCCCAGGCCATCGGCGAACTTTCCGGTCAACACTTGCGCGAGCACAACCTCGGGCTGGTTCAGGTAAGCCTGCGGCGCAATCACTTTGGCAATCAGCTCGCGGTTCTTGGGGTCGCGCGCCATGGCCGCGGCGGTCAGGACCGAGCGGTACAGGGCGGCAAAGGTGTTGGGGTTCTTTTGGATGAACTCGGTGCTGGTGCCGAAGGCGCAGCAGGGGTGGCCTTCCCACAGGTCTTTGGTCAGCAAGTGGATGAAGCCGACTTCGTCGTACACCGCACGCTGGTTGAAAGGGTCCGGGCCGAGGTAGCCATCGATGTTGCCAGCGCGCAGGTTGGCCACCATTTCGGGCGGCGGCACCACCCGGATTTGCACATCGGTGTCGGGGTTCAAGCCAGCTTCGGCCAGGTAGTAGCGCAACAGGAAGTTGTGCATCGAGTAATCGAAGGGCACCGCCAGCTTGAAGCCTTTCCAGTTTTTCGGGTCGCGGTTGTCTTTGTGCTTCATGGCCAGGGTGATGGCTTGGCCGTTCACGTTCTGGATGGTGGCTACGTTCATGGGCGTGGGGTTGGAGCCCAGCCCCATGCTGATGGCCAAGGGCATGGGCGACAAGAAATGCGTGGCGTCGTATTCCTTGTTGAGCATCTTGTCGCGAATCAGGGCCCAGCCGGCGGTTTTCGTGACTTCCACATTCAGGCCTTGCTGACGGTAAAAGCCCAGGGGGTGCGCCATGATCAAAGGCGTGGCGCATGTGATGGGGATGAAGCCGACCTTCAGGTCTTTTTTCTCAAGCGAGCCTTTCTCTTGCGCCATGGCTTGCAGGCTGGCGATGGGCAACACGCTGGAGATGGCGGCCATGGCCGTGCCTTTGCCAACCGCACGCAGAAAGCGGCGGCGAACATTGTCCTCAGGGAACAAGGCCTTGACCAAGCTGGCTTCAATGAACTCGTTGCTGTAGGCCTCGAACTCGGCGGTCATGCTGCGCGCGCGCAGCACTTTGGCGGCATCGGCGGCATTCGCTTCAACAGCGTGTTCTGATGCGCTGTGGTCGCGGCCACATGAGCATCTCAATTGCAACGGGCGATCGGCATCGTAGGGCGAGAAAAACTCAGACATGATGAAGCTCCTTTAATCAAACTGACAGTGACTACGCAATAGACGCGCCAGTTTGCGTTGCCCCACGGTGGGCGTAGAGGTGCACACGAATGGTGAACATGAGAACTTAAGAAACAGATCAACCCAGTCGGAATCTGTGAAATACGCGCCAAATAAAGGCATGCAGCCTCTTATTGGTGCGCCGTCATTGCGAGGCCCCGCAGGGGCTGCGGCCATCTTTCTCCGGAGGAAGATCGCCGCGCTGCGCTTGCGATGACGTTCGCCGCGCTGCGCTTGCGATGACGGGGGGTGGCGTGGGGGAAATGGGGTAGCCTTACACTTGGTCACACTGATAAGTACAAGGAGACAACCATGGCCCAACAACTGTCCCAAGCCGAGATGGCCCTGCGCGATGCCGCACGGGAGTACCACCGCATGCCCACGCGCGGCAAGATTTCGGTGACGCCGACCAAGCCTTTGTCCAACCAGCGCGATTTGTCCCTGGCCTATTCACCGGGCGTGGCGTATCCGTGTCTGGACATTCAGGCCGATCCCTCTCTGGCAGCTGAGTACACCTCGCGGGGCAACCTGGTGGGCGTGATCACCAACGGCACGGCTGTGCTGGGTCTGGGCGACATTGGGCCGCTGGCCGGCAAGCCGGTGATGGAGGGCAAGGGCTGCCTGTTCAAGAAATTTGCCGGCGTGGACGTGTTCGACATCGAGTTGGCAGAAAAAGACCCGGACAAGCTGGTGGAAATCATCGCCGCCCTGGAGCCGACCTTGGGGGGCATCAACCTCGAGGACATCAAGGCGCCGGAGTGCTTCTATATTGAGCGCAAGCTGCGCGAGCGCTTGAACATTCCCGTGTTCCACGACGACCAGCACGGCACCGCCATCATTTCAGCCGCAGCTTTGTTGAATGGCCTGGAGTTGGTGAACAAAAAGATTGACCAGGTGAAGATGGCCGTCTCGGGCGCAGGGGCAGCCGCCATTGCCTGCCTGGATGTCATGGTCGGCCTGGGCGTGCGCCTGGAAAACATTTTTGTCTGTGATTCCAAAGGCGTCATCTACCAGGGCCGCCCGGGTGGGTACGACGAGAGCAAGGCCAAATACGCGCAAAAAACCGAGGCCCGGACCCTGGCCGATGCCGTCAAGGATGCCGATGTGTTTTTGGGCTGCTCCGCCCCTGGCGTGTTGACGCAAGACATGGTCAAGAGCATGGGCACGCAACCCATCATCCTGGCGCTGGCCAACCCCGAGCCTGAAATTCGCCCCGAGCTGGCCAAGGCTGTGCGTCCTGATTGCATCATCGCTACTGGCCGCTCGGACTATCCGAACCAGGTCAACAACGTGCTGTGCTTCCCGTACATCTTCCGCGGTGCGTTGGATTGTGGGGCCACCAAAATCACCGAGGCCATGAAGTTGGCCTGTGTGCGCCAAATTGCCGACCTGGCCAAGGCCGACATCAGCGAAGAGGTGGCCACGGCCTACGCTGGCAAAGAGCTGTCGTTTGGCCCGGACTACCTGATTCCCACGCCGTTTGATTCACGCCTGATTTTGCGCATTGCCCCGGCGGTGGCCAAGGCGGCGGCCGAGTCGGGCGTGGCCCAGCGCCCCATCTCCGATTTCGACGCCTACCAGCAAAGCCTCTCACGCTTTGTGTACCAGACCGGCATGATCATGCGTCCCGTGTTCCAGGCGGCCAAATCGGCCCAGGGCAAGCGCGTGGCCTTTGCCGAAGGCGAAGACGAGCGTGTGCTGCGCGCAGCGCAAATGGCGATCGAGGAAGGCATTGCCCAACCCATCCTGATGGGCCGCCCGGCGGTGATCGAAGCCCGCATTGTCAAGGCTGGCCTGCGCATGAAGTTGGGCGTGGACGTGACCTGCGTCAACCCCGAAAGCGATGCCCGTTTCCGTCAGTACTGGGAGACTTACCACCGCCTGATGGGGCGCCGGGGCGTGACGCCCGAGGCAGCGAAAGCGGCCGTGCGCCGCTCCAACACCCTGATTGGCGCTTTGGCGGTTCACCTGGGCGATGCCGATGCCATGCTGTGTGGCTTGGTGGGGCAGTTCGATGCGCACCTCAAGCATGTGAACGACATCATTGGCTTGTCGCGCGGCGCGCCGGGCTTTGCCACCCTCAATGCCTTGATGCTGCAAGACCGCACCCTGTTCATTGCCGACACCTATGTGAACGAGGACCCCAACGCAGAATTGCTGGCGGGCATTGCCGCCATGGCGGCCGAAGAGGTCAGCCGCTTTGGCTTGCCGCCCAAGGTCGCTTTCCTGTCGCACAGCAACTACGGCTCGTCTGGCCGTGCCTCGGCGCACAAGATGCGCGTGGCGCGTGACTTGTTCAAGCAGATGGCACCCGACGTGGAGTGCGATGGCGAAATGCAGGGCGACTCCGCTTTGTCGGAAAGCGTGCGTCAAGGCAGCCTGATGGAAACTTCTTTGTCAGGCGAGGCGAATTTGTTGATTTGCCCCAACCTCGATGCCGCCAACATCCTGTTCAACGTCTTGAAAACGACCGGTGGTCAGGGCGTGACCGTTGGCCCCATGCTGCTGGGGGCCGCCAAGGCCGTGCACATTCTGACGCCGTCTGCCACCGTGCGTCGCGTGGTCAACATGACGGCGCTGGCAGCGGCAGAAGCGGCGCTGGGTTGATCAGTCGAGTTTGATGCCGGCCTGGCGGATGGCTGCGCCCCACTTGGCGTTGTCAGACTTCAGGAAGGCGCTGAACTCGGCTGGCGTCATGGCCTTGAGCTCGCCACCGTAAGAGCGCCACTTTTCAATCAGTGTGGGGTTTTGGGTGGTGGCTTTTTGCATGGCCGCGCCCAGCTTGTCCAGAATGGGCTGGGGCGTACCGGCGGGCGCCAACAGGCCGATCCAGGCGGTGGGCGTGTAGTCTTTCAAGCCGGCTTCTTCAAAGGTGGGCACGTCCGGAAAGTTGGGGTGACGGGTTTTGCCCGTCAGCGCCA
>JACCDU010957964.1_pt1 | contig 16346 bp, 30 predicted proteins | sample 7446081 | NCBI WGS metagenome assembly JACCDU01 (sample SAMN15323447, study PRJNA562643) | freshwater metagenome | isolation source: river surface water | place: USA:Blue River Watershed | collected 2017-08-17
AACTAACAGGAGATAGAGTCATGGGTGATGAGTTCATGTATACACCTAGCGTATATACACAGAAACCTGAGAAGAAAGCTGAAGATCGTAGTGACTATGCTGCTAGGAATTCAGCAGAGTACTGGGCTACAGCAGTTAGCGAAAATCCCCTCAATCGTCTACGTCTACTCGATGCCAAACTCGCTAGACCCGGTGTCGATGTTGAATCCATCAAGGCTCGTGCTGGTGAACTGATCCGTGAGATCGGTGCTGCCAAGGTTCTAGGTGATCCTGATTGCGTCGGACTAGTGCGACAACTGTTTGGTCAACGCGGGGTCGATCGTTTGAAAGAGAGGGCTTCAGCATGACCCGCGACGACATCATCCGACTGGCGCGAGAGGCTTGCGACAAAGACAAGGTTGATCCATACCAAAATGATTTTTGGGCGATTACACAGGAAGAACTTGAACGCTTCGCCGCCCTCGTTGCCGCAGCCGAGCGGGAAAAGGTAGCCGCGTGGATGATTGAACGCGACTATGCCACCGGCCACGGCGACACCATTGAGGGTTTGTTGAAGGCATTGGAATGGCAGGCTAAGGAACGTGCGAGAGGTTTTTTATGACCCGCGACGACATCATCCGACTGGCGCGGGGGGTTTGGTCTGCTGGCGATGTTTACATTGGCCCAAGCACCGAATCACTTGAACGTTTCGCCGCCCCCCTTGCCGCTCCGTTGAAAGAGAAAATTAAAGATTTGGAATACCAACTGAAGGAAGCAAGAAATGAGTGACCTTACACACGACGACATCATCATCCGACTTGCAAAAGAGGCGGGAATGAATACGGTGTATACCGTGATTGAGAAGCATGAAGACGGCACTCAAACGGTTATAGATTACCGCCCGTTTCTTGCGCGTTTTGCTGCCTTAGTTGCCGCAGCCGAGCGGGAGGGGTGTGCGCGAGAGGTGTACAAAGTTTTGCGGACGATTCAAGTTGCTGATCAGGCCGCAACCGCCATCCGTGCGAGGGGTAACACATGAGCCGAAACTTCTGGAAGAAGGTCGCAGCCGTATTGATCATTGTAACGTCGCCGATATGGGTTTTGCCGTACATGATTGGCGTTGCGTTGTTCTTGTGGTTCGGCCTTGCTTATTACGATCTATGCAAAGCCCTTGGAGTGAAGGAATGAACCACGCTATCAATCCATTGCACTACAAGGCTGGTGACATCGAGTGCATCGATGCGATCCAAGCACAGTTATCTCCGACCGAGTGGCGCGGCTACCTTCGAGGCCAGATTGCTAAATACAACTGGCGACTCGGCCTGAAGGATTCTGTCGAGCAGGACGCAGCCAAGCTGCTGTGGTACGCATCCATGCTAGCCGGGAGAGATCCTCGTGCATGATGACGCATACCGCAGGCTCTGGGCCTCGGTGCTGTATCAAGCGATCGCTGACGCTAACCGCAAAGGCATGGCTCGAGCGGCTCTGCATTGGATCTACTCGCCGCACGATGAAGCCGGAAGCTTGCGCTGGATCTGCGATATGCTCGATTACAACTACAGCGAGGTGCAGCGTTTATGCATGACTCGAGCAGGACGATCAGAGATTTTACGGAGGGGTCGTGTTAGAGCTAACCCTGCCTTGGCCGCCTTCGATTAACCATTACTGGCGCAACTATCGTGGCCGCACCGTGATCTCGCAAGACGGTCGGCAGTACAGGCTGGACGTATCCTATCGGATACTCGAGCAGGGAATCCCGCGGGACAACCTCAACTGCCGGTTGCAAGTGACGATCGATGCGTATCCACCGGACAAGCGACGGCGCGATCTGGACAACATCCAGAAGGCGCTGCTCGATGCGATCGTAGCTGCTGATGTCATTGAGGACGACAGCTTGATTGACGCGCTATCCATCACCCGGCATGACGCCTGTGAGGACGGCAAAGTGATTGTGAGAATTAGACCGTATGTCAAAGCGATGTGAAGTCTGCGGGGTGGAATACACGCGCCGTTGCTGGAATACGAGATATCACTCGGTGATAGCCGAGGTGCAAAAAAACAACGCTGTAGCAAAGCTCATTCAGAAACTAGGAGATGGCATCGATGAAGGAAGAAAATCTGCAAAGGCTCTGGGCCGAAGTAAGAAACCTAAATCAACAACTTGCAGCAGTTCACCGCGAAATATCCCGCGTCGAACTTGGTTTGCCGGAACCCTTCGACTTCGGTAAAGATTGGGTGCCACCATTCTTGAGGGAAGGGTCATGTATACCGTTACGGACGACGATGTTACCGACGAAGAATTGAGCAACGTAGATACCATCGTGACGCTTGCTATCGCTTGGCATACCATGCGCGAATATGAGCGGGTACTGAAACGGATCTCAAGATGGCAGGACGATGGCCCCTCGATTTGGGCGCGCCGGGTGTTGAAAGAATACGAACGGAGACTCGACTCGTGAGCGATGGAATCAAACTGGCACCGTGTCCCAACTGCTTGAACCGCGGCTGGATCGACGACGGATTCGGCGACTGGATCAGGTGCTCGATGTGCAATCCGCCTCCACCATCCGCGAAGGTGCTGGAGTTTGTCAGAGGCGCGAAGGTGCGCAAGCCGAAAGATCCGGTAGACGAGCCACCTACCGCAGCATAGAATCCTGATATGAAACAAGGTCTCTACGCAAACATCCATGCCAAGCGCGAGCGCATCAAGGCCGGAAGCGGCGAGAAGATGCGTAAGCCCGGCAGCAAGGGTGCGCCGACAGCGGAGGCGTTTCGCGAGTCTGCGAAAACCGCGCTGAAGAAATGAAGGTCGCCAGACTTGGAGACAATGGGAATGATGAAGCTCCTCCGGTTAGGCGTGGCATCGCTGGCGACATCCGTCTCGGAGCGGCTGCGTTCCGTCCGATCGCGGCTCGGGCAACTCGTCTCGCAGGCGCGCAAGCCGTTGCACCCACCCGCCTCGGAGGCAGAACCGAAGGCAGAATTCCGTTCTACCAAGACAAAGACACGCCGACGACGGAAACGAGACTAGTCCCGTGAAAACTCCCGCATGGCAACGCAAGGCTGGGCAGAATCCGAAGGGCGGTCTCAACGAGGCTGGCCGTCGATCCGCGAAGGCCGAGGGGATGAACCTCAAGGCTCCGGTCAAGTCAGGCGACAACCCGCGGCGCGCTTCCTTTCTCGCGAGGATGGGTAACGCTCCCGGCCCGATGAAGGACGAGAAGGGACGACCGACCCGACTGGCACTCGCCCTGCGCGCGTGGGGTGCTAGCAGCAAGGAAGATGCTCGAGCGAAGGCCCGAGCGATTAGCGCGCGTAATAAAGGAAAGTGACCGTGCCTTTAATTAAATCATCCTCTGCTAAAGCTTTCCGCGAGAACATTCGCACCGAGATCAAGGCTGGCCGACCGACCAAGCAGGCTGTCGCTATTGCCTACGCTACGAAGCGATCGGCTGCCGCTAAGAAGGGCGCTGCAAAGCGTAAGGGCTGATGGATAAAGCCGAGCAAGTCCGGCGCGTACTCGAGCTGATCGAGGACGGAATGTCCGAGCGATCGGCCTGCGCGGAAGTGGGAATCAGCCGCTCAACGTTCAGAACGACGGCGCTGAGAGTCAATTCGGGCGACCACTACGCGCGCGCATTAGAAGCTCTGGCGCAGGATCAGGTCGAGAAGGCCGAGCAAGTCATCGAGGATATGCGCTCCGGCGTCATCGACGCACAGCAGGCTCGGGTCGAGCTCGATGCTCGCAAGTGGTTCGCATCCAAGTTCCTGCCCAAACGATACGGCGACAAGCTGGATCTCGAGCACAAGGGCGAAGTCGGTTTGACGGTCGTCGTCAAGCGGTTCACGGATGTCGAAGATAATTCTCCCAGCTAACGACTGGGAGCCTCGCCACTATCAGGTACCGGCATGGCGCGCGCTCGAGGGCGGCACCAAGCGCCTAGCATTGGCATGGCACCGACGCTCGGGTAAGGACGACATCAGCCTGCATTGGGCTGCGGTGTCCATGATGCGCCGGGTCGGATCTGTGTGGCATATGCTCCCGCAGGCCAACCAGTCACGCAAGGCGATCTGGGACGCGGTAAACCCGCACACCGGCAGGCGACGCATCGATGACGCATTCCCGCCAGAACTGCGCGAGAGCACTCGTGAGCAGGATATGTTCATCCGGTTCAAGAACGGCAGCACATGGCAAGTCGTCGGTTCGGACAATTACAACAGCCTTGTGGGCTCGCCGCCGGTCGGCGTCGTGTTCTCCGAGTACGCGATGGCAGATCCGAATGCATGGGCATTCCTGCGTCCGATTCTCGCTGAGAACGGTGGCTGGGCGATCTTTATCTCGACCCCCCGCGGCAGGAACCACTTTGCTCGATTGGTCGAGTACGCCAAGCAGGATGCTGACTGGTTCGGTCAAGTGCTCACGGTCGAGGATACGAAGTCGATCCCGATCGCGACCATCCAGCGTGAGCGCAAAGAGCTGCGCATGGAGCGCGGCGACAAGGAAGCCGAAGCGATCATCCGTCAGGAATACTATTGCGACTTCGACGCAGACATCCCGGGCGCATACTTCGGTGAGCTGATCCGAAGCGCAGAGGTCAACGGCAGGATCGGCGACTACCCGCACGTTATCGGCCAGCCTGTCGGTACGGCATGGGATATCGGTGTCGGCGACTCCACGATCATCTGGTTCTACCAGCTCATCGGTCACAAGGTGCGCATCATCAACGTGCTCGAAGGCTCCGGTGTCGGGCTTGAGTGGTACGTCAAGAAGCTGCTTGCGATGGATTACGTCTACGGCGATCACATCTGGCCGCATGACGGCGCTGTGCAGGAATGGGGCAGCGGTCAGTCTCGAGTACAGGTCGCCGCTGGCTATGGCCTCAAGCCTCGCATCCTCGAGCGCGACTCGGTGGACGATGGAATACAGGCTGCTCGCATGATGCTGCCTGCGACCGAGTTTAATACCGCGCCAGATCCTTTCCCGGGCGAAACGGCAGACGATGCGAAGTCCCGTATGACTCGCGCTCTCGACGCCCTGCGGCAGTACAGGCGCGAATACGACGACAAGCTTCAGCGGTTCAAGGACAAGCCGCTGCACGATTGGACGAGCCACTACGCAGACGCATTCCGGTATCTCGCGAAGGGTCGCAAGCCGTTCCGCGGTACGGAACAGGCCCGTCGTCCGAGCCATCAAGTGGCAGTAGCAGACTACAGGGTGCTGGGGTAGACTACTTGCGCAACCCGAAAGGAGCGCCAGATGTCAAGTCTTTTTAAGCCGAAGATGCCCAAGGTTGAGCCAACGCCACCGCCTCCGACGACGGATGAGGCGCAGCTTTCTCGCATTGAGCAACGCCGCATGGCTCGTCGCAAAGGCCGCGCGTCTACGATTATGTCGACTCCGGGCAGTCAGCAGACTGGTTCGGTTGCCGTATCTAGACTTCTTGGCGGCGGCTAATGGCGACCAAGAAGATATCGGCGCTAACGTCTCTCGCGCAGGATTCTATCGATCCTGCCGCTGACGTTATCCCGATCAACGACACCGGATCTGTAGAGACTAAGAAGGCGACCGCGGCTGCGATCGTCGGCAAGTCGATCGGTGCGTTGGCTGCGACTTGGAACAACGTGCTCACGACGTTCAAGGCTCGCGTGTTCAACGTCACGGATACCGCATCGGCTGCCGGGTCGCTGCTTGATGATCTGCAAGTCGGCGGTGTGAGCAAGTGGTCGGTGCGCAAGGATGGCGAGCTGACGGTTGGCATTGTTCCAATCGGGCGTATAACCGAAAACGACTACGGTGCGTTCTCGAGCCTTGCCGATCAGACCGCCGTCATCAATACGGCTACTGCCGTTCTCTTGGGAACGACGGACTATTCAAGTGGCATCTCGGTTGTCTCGAATAGCCGAATCACAGTTACCAGAGCTGGATTCTATAAGTTTGATTTCAATTTGCTGTTGAAGAACACCGACAGTTCGTCGCATATTGCTAGCTTCTGGCTGCGCAAAAACGGCACCAACATTGCTAACTCCAATACCGATGCAACGGTTCCGTCTCAAGGCGGCGGCGTTCCCGGTACTGCTGTCGTGACAATCGTGTTCACGCTTCAGTTGGCTGCTAGCGACTACATCGAGGTCATGTGGTCGACGCCGAACGTAGCAGTTACTCTGGATTACACTCCTGCACAGACTTCACCCACTAGGCCGGTCACACCATCGGTCATCGCAAACATCAATCGAATCGCCTAATCGGAGACTGAAATGGCAACAGGCATTGTTCTCGCATCTAACGCTAGCGCAACGGGCGCATGGTTCCAATGGCCGGGTGGTCGCGGTGAGTTTCGCGTCGAAGCCACGTTCGGTGGTGGTACGGTTAAGCTGCAATGCAAAGGCCCGAATGGAACTCCAATGGATGTCGGCGCAGCGGTCACATTGACTGCAAACGGCGGCGGCATTTTCGAGTTAGGCGCTGGTGAGATCCGAGCTAGTATCACCACGGCGACTGGCGTTTATGCTATGGCGCTGCGGATACCTTCGGCTGCGTTTTAATGAAATCGTGGCCTCGAGCGGTTGAGAGAACTCATGAGATCTCAACGACTCGAGATAATCCACAATACATTCCAACCCCGTCGCCGGTCGGCGGGAGTCTTTTGCTCGAGGACAGTTCATTCATTTTGCTAGAGACCAGCGATAAGCTGCTTTTGGAGTAAGTCATGGCCGACACCAAGATTAGTGCATTAACTTCAGGCGCGCCGGCGCAAGCAGGCGACGAGACTGTTGTTGCTCGGTCTGGAGCAAACTACAAGCTCACGGTGGCAAACATCGTCGGCTATCTTGGCACTCCGATCACCGTCGCGAATGGCGGTACTGGTCAATCGTCGTACACCGACGGTCAGCTTTTGATTGGCAACTCCACCGGCAACACGCTCTCGAAGGCGACGCTGACGGCTGGAAGTGGCATCAGCATTACCAACGGCTCTGGCTCGATCACGATTGCAGCGACGGGCAGCGGCGGCACGGTTACTTCGGTCAGCGGTACGGGAACGGTCAGCGGCTTGACGCTTACCGGCACGGTGACGAGCTCTGGCAGTTTGACGCTCGGCGGTACGCTCTCGGTCAACCTTGCATCAAGTGTCACGGGTACGCTGCCGATCGCTAACGGCGGCACCGGGTCAACTTCGACGACGTACTGCTCGCTGACTACGAATGTCACAGGGACGTTGCCTGTTGCCAATGGTGGCACCGGCATCACTTCGTTTGGCACGGGCGTAGCAACGTGGCTCGGCACACCGTCGAGCGCAAACCTTGCCGCTGCGGTGACGGACGAGACGGGTACGGGCGCTCTGGTGTTTGCCAATACCCCGACTCTAGTGACGCCGGTACTTGGCACTCCGACCTCGGGCAACCTGTCTAACTGCACGGTTGACGGCACTAACGCGGTTGGTTATCGAAACATCCCGCGCTCGGGATCGGCTAAGACCACCTCGTACACGCTGGCTACCGGCGATGTTGGTGAGTTCATTGAGGTTGGATCTGGCGGCTCGATCACAATCCCTGATTCGACATTTGCGACTGGCGATGTGGTGTCGGTGTTTAACAACACCTCTGGCAACATCACGATTACCTGCACGATTACGACGGCGTATATCGCGGGTACCGATGCAGACAAGGCTACTGTGACATTGGCTACAAGAGGCGTGGCGACAATACTGTTCTTATCAGGTACGGTTTGCGTTATTAACGGCAACGTGAGTTAAGCCATGAGCGGCATCATGAGTTTGCTCCTTGCTGCGCGAGTATCAGCAGGGTTTACCGAATACAAGATTTTTACCGCATCGGGTAACTGGACTGCCCCGACCGGCGTGACGCAAGTTGAATATCTTGTCGTTGCGGGTGGCGGCGGTGCTGGATGTGATCGCGCAGGCGGCGGTGGCGCAGGCGGCTTTAGAACTGGTACAGGATTATCTGTAACTGCTGGCACCGACTACACCATTACTGTAGGTGGCGGTGGCGCAGCATCAACTTCGCAATCCTCTGCCGGAACAAACGGCAGCAACTCTGTTTTTAGCACCATTACTTCAACAGGCGGCGGTGGCGGCGGTAGTTCGCAAACCGCAACCAGCGGTCAAAATGGTGGTTCGGGCGGTGGAGCTTCATCTGTAGCGGGCAGTAGTAGTGGAAGTGCTGGATCAGGGAATACGCCTAGCACTTCGCCATCTCAAGGTAATAATGGTGGAACGGCTTCATCATCAACTCCGAATTATGGTGCAGGCGGAGGCGGCGGAGCCTCTGCTGTAGGCGCGAATGGAACTACGACTACCGGCGGCAACGGTGGCGCTGGAACCGCGTCAACCATTTCGGGTGGTAGCGTAACGTACGCAGGCGGCGGTGGTGGCGGTACGTTCGGTGGCGGTACTGCTGGAACGGGTGGCGCCGGTGGTGGTGGAAATGGTCTTACAAGTTCTACTGCGTCCCCTGCAAATCCCGGTACAGCCAACACAGGTGGTGGTGGGGGCGGTGCTGGCGCTTCCCCTGCTCTTGGCACAAACGGTGGCGCAGGCGGCTCCGGCATTGTCATCCTCAAATACACCGTCCCCGTCCAATCTGTCGTAGCCACGTTCACTTCTAGCGGCACTTGGACTTGCCCGAGCGGTGTTAGCGCGGTGGAGTACCTCGTTGTCGCGGGTGGTGGCGGGGGTGGTGTTTATGGCGGCGGTGGAGCCGGTGGTTTCCGCACAGGAACCGGATTTTCTGTAACCGCTGGAACTGACTACACCATTACTGTCGGCGGTGGTGGCAACGGTCAAACTGACCCAAACAGAGGGTCAAACGGAAGTGACTCCGTATTCAGCACTATTACTTCCACAGGCGGTGGCGGTGGCGCATCGTTTAACGCTGGCTCGCCAGCCGGTGCGGGAAGTGCTGGTGGCTCTGGCGGTGGTGGTGCCAGCCCAAATACTGGCGGCGGCGCAGGAAATACGCCTAGCACCTCTCCCGCTCAAGGCTCTAACGGCGGCAACGGCGCTACAACAGGTTCCACCACTTCTGGTGGTGGCGGCGGCGGCGCTGGTGCAACAGGCGGCAACGCTTCGTCTGGTGGCCCTGCTGGCGGCGGTGGTAACGGAACCGCTTCGTCTATTTCTGGCGGCAGCGTCACCTATGCAGGTGGCGGTGGTGGTGGTGCAGACGGACGCGATCCAAACAAAATTGGAGGAACTGGCGGTTCTGGTGGCGGCGGCAATGGCGGTGGCAGCAACAACTCTTATACGGGTACTGCCGGTACAGCCAACACGGGCGGCGGTGGTGGCGGCGGTGGTGTCACGCAAAGCCCTGTCGCAGCAGTTATTGGCAAAAACGGCGGCTCTGGTATCGTCATCCTCAAGTACGACATCGGCTCTGCCTCAATCTTCACCTTTAAGTCATCGCAGAAATGGACTGCCCCAGCGGGTGCGGTGAGCGTTGACTACCTCGTTGTTGCGGGGGGTGGTGGAGGTGGAACCGGAGTGGCTGCGGCATCAGAATCTGGTGGCGGTGGTGCCGGAGGATTTCGTACTGGCACGGCATTATCAATAACTGCTGGCACGGAATACACCATTACAGTTGGCGCCGGTGGCGGAACAAATGTTAATGGAAACAATTCCGTGTTCAGCACTATTACCTCAACAGGTGGTGGGCGAGGGGGCGGTACTGTAGCCGTTGGCTCTGGCGGTTCTGGAGGCGGGTCATGGTCTGGCGCTGGAGGTGCCGGTAATACGCCGTCAACGTCTCCATCTCAAGGAAATAACGGCGGCGCAGGAAATGCCAGTGATGCGGGCGGTGGCGGCGGAGGCGCTGGTGGAGTGGGAGCGCCTCCTACCTCTAACTTTGGCGGCGGCGGTGGCGTAGGAACTGCATCCTCTATTTCAGGCTCGTCTGTTACTTATGCTGGCGGTGGGTCTGGCTCAACTGCTGGGCAGCCCGGTACTGCTGGTGGCGTCGGAGGCGGCGGCAAAGGTGGAGGTTCGGATGTTAATGCCGGTGGAAATGGAACTGTAAACACTGGCGGGGGCGGTGGTGGAGGCTCTTCTTTAGGAAGCTCTGCTGGTGGTACTGGCGGCTCTGGCATCGTCATTCTCAAGGTCAACTTCACATGAAAACTTATCAATTGATGGGCATTGATACGGCGATGCACTTGCTTCGCCCCGGCGCAAAATGGGAGATCAGCAACCGCGAGATCACCCGCTGGGAAGACCCGCGACCCAAGCCGTCGTGGGACGAAATCATGTTCACGATTGAAAAAATCAAAGAACTTGAGGACGCGGTGCCGACGATCCTGTTGCCCGAGCAGCAGGCTGCGTTTGACGACTACGTTGCCCAGATTGAAAAGGCGGTTGCGTGATTACATACAACCTCTTTCCTACGGCTGTCGCCAAGTTTGAACTTGGACGGGACTACACCGCCGAGGAAATGGCGTTTGTGGACGAGCAGCCCACGCATAGCAACATGGGCAACACGACGAGCGACGACCGCTATGTGCTGCGTCACGACACGATGACAAGCCTCAAGGCCTTTGCCGAGGCCAGCGTCAACGAGTATTTGCGCTCTATCTACGCGCCAAAACACGACGTTGCGCTGCGTTTGACGCAATCGTGGCTGAACTACACCAAGGCCGGTCAGTACCACCACAAACACGCGCATCCCAACTCGTTTGTGTCTGGGGTGCTATACCTCAAGGCTGCTCGTGAGCGAGATAAGATTTACTTTTACAAAGACGGCTATCAGCAAATCAAATTACCGACCGACAACTACAACCTCTACAACAGCGATTCGTGGTGGTTTGAAGTTGGCGCTGGCGATTTAATGCTGTTCCCGTCAAGCCTGACGCACATGGTAGAAACCGTGCAGGGCGATGATCGTGTGTCTTTGGCGTTTAACACTTTTCCGGTTGGCTACGTTGGAGACGAAAGCAGCCTGACCGCATTGCATTTGAAGGAGTAAGACAATGGCTCATTTTGCTGAACTTGACTCAAACAATGTTGTGCTGCGGGTCATCGTCGTAGCCAACTCCGACACCTCCGACGCTAACGGCAACGAGGTGGAGAGCATTGGCGTGGCGTTCTGCCAGAAGTTGCTTGGCGGTAACTGGAAGCAAACCAGTTACAACGGCAACATCCGCAAGAACTACGCTGGTATCGGCTACACCTACCGCGCTGACATTGACGCTTTCGTAGCGCCGCAGCCGTACCCGTCATGGACGCTGGACGCCAACGCCCAATGGCAGGCTCCGGTGCCGATGCCGACTGATGACAAAATGTACTCGTGGGACGAAGCCGCACAGGCGTGGACAGAAATTGAAGGAGCGGCAGCCTAATGGCTAACTGGAAGGTTGAGGGTTTGTACGTCACGCCGGACAACGACGTTGTAACGGCTGTGGCATGGGCTTGCTACGGCAACAACACCATGCGCGGCAAACTGACGCTCGGCCCTCCGGGTGTGCCGTTTGTGCAATACGCCGATCTGACCGAGGACAAAGTTCTTGGATGGGTCTGGGCGCAAGTGGACAAGGGATTCGTTGAGAAGGATGTGGATGGTGTAGCACCGGATGTGCCGGTTGTTGCCGCTAAACCGCTGCCTTGGGTGGAGTAAAACATGGCTGATTCACGCGCTGCTGAAGTCCTCGAGGGCTACGATCGTCTCAAAGGCGCGCGTGGTACATGGGAAAACCATTGGCAGGAAGTAGCCGAGCGCGTATGGCCGACGATGGCCGAGATGACGGGCTGGCGTACACCGGGCGAAAAGCGATCCGAGAAGATCTTCGACTCGACTGCGCAGCGCGCTTTGCCGCGATTTGCTGCTGCGATGGATTCGATGTTGACTCCTTCTACGCAGATGTGGCACGGGTTGCGTACTGGTGTCCCCGAGCTCGATGACGACGTAGCGGTGCAGCGATGGTGCGATGCGGTGCGGGATATGATGTTCCGGCAGCGTTACGCTCCGACCGCTAACTTTGCTTCGCAGGCTTTCGAGTGCTACATGAGCCTCGGAGCATTCGGTACGTCGGCGCTATTCGTCGATGAAATCCCGGGCGTCACGCTGCGCTATCGAGCGATCGCGCTCTCGGAGCTGGTCATCGATCTCGATCACACCGGGCGCGTCGATACCGTTTATCGCTCGTTCCAACTCTCTGCTCGCCAAGCGATCCAGATCCCGGGCTGGGCTGACAAACTGCCGCGGGGAATCGTCGGACAGGCCAAGAGCGCGCCGAACACGATGTTCGAGTTCGTGCATTGCGTTCGCCCGAATTACGACTACAAGGAAGGCATGGCCGGCCCTGACGGGATGCGATATGTATCTCGGTATGTATCGCGCGAGGGTCAAGTACTGCTCGAGGAAGGCGGCTATCGAGTGATGCCGTATGCGGTCGGTCGCTACGTTACCGGCCCTCGCGAGATTTATGGACGGTCTCCGGCGATGGAGGCTCTTGCCGATATCAAGTCGCTGCAAGAGATGGAAAAGACCATGCTTCGGATGGCGCACCGCATGGTCGACCCGCCGCTCATCCTGACCGAGGAGGGGGCCTTAAACGCCTTCTCCGTGCGTCCTAATGCATTGAACTACGGGTATCTGCGAGACGACGGTACGCCGCTCGTTCAGCCCCTGCTGACCGGCGGCAATCTCCCGATCGGCATCGAGATGTCGGATCAGAAGCGCCGCGCTGTGAACGACTCGTTCTTGGTGACGCTGTTCCAGATTCTCGTTGAGTCGCCGCGCACGATGACGGCGACCGAAGTGCTCCAGCGCGCGCAGGAAAAGGGCGCTCTGCTTGGGCCGACGATGGGTCGCCAGCAGTCGGAGTTCTTAGGGCCGATCATCGATCGCGAACTTGATCTGCTGTCGGCGAGCTTCTCGCTGCCGGAACCGCCGCCGATGTTGCTCGAGTACCTATCCTCGGGTGGCGAGATCCTGCCGAAGTATCAGGGGCCGCTTGCTCGGTTGATGAAAACCGAAGAGGCTGCCGGCATCCTGCGCACGATCGAGGCGATGCTTCCGGTTGCGCAAGTCTCTGGCGATATGTCAGTCCTGCGCCGCATCAACGCTGACGAGGCGATCAAGCTCATTGCCGAGGCCAACGGTGTGCCTGCCAAGGCGCTGCGCACCGACGAGGAACTCGAGGAGATGGATGCTGCCGACGCTCAAGCCGAGCAGACGCAAGCCCTGCTGGCCGCGGCTCCGATCGCTGGGCAGGCCGCAGAACGATTTGCCAAGGCCGAACAGATCGCGGCATCGGCCCCGCGTAGAGCAGTCCCGGGAGTTTGACGATGGATGCGCAGATGCTTTTCAACGTACTGGTCGGCGTGTCCGGTTTTATGGGCGGCTGGATTTTGAACAACATCAGTCGTTCAATTGCGCAGCTCGATAAGGATGTGCGCAATATGCCGCACGTTTACGTTACCAAGGCCGACTACCGGGACGATATCCATCACATTCGCCGGACGCTGGATGACATTTTTAACCTGATCAACCAGCTCAATACGACCAAAGCGGATAAGTAGCATGGAGCTGTTCGAGATTTTCACCCGCGCATGGCCGGTAATTCTCGCGCTCATTACGCTGATCATCGTCCTGTCAAAGCTGGATCTCCGAGTCGCTGTGCTCGAGGATAAGATCAAGACCCTATTCGATCTGATCAACAAAAAGTGAGGCTGCCGCCATGATGACTATGTTGTCGACGTTCTTGTCGTTTCTCGCTGGTGGCCTCCCGAAGATCCTCGAATTCTTCCAAGATCGGCAGGACAAGTCGCACGAACTCGCCATCCTGCGTATGCAGAAGGAGCGGGAGCTGGAGCTTGCTGCCAAGGGCTTTGCCTCGCAGGAAAAGATCGAGGAGATCAAAACCGAGCAAGTGCTGGCCCAGACTTATGCCGAGGAACGGGTCGCGCTGTACAAACACGACGAGGCAATCGGCAAGGGTGCCAGCCAATGGATCATCAATCTGCGCGCCAGCGTCAGACCTGTTGTAACTTATATCTTTGTGCTGGAACTTGTTGTTTTGAATGCAACTGGTGTATGGTACGCATATAGCACCGGCATCCCTTTTGCCGTGGCTATGGATAACGTCTTTGGCGAAGATGAAATGTTGATTCTGTCCAGCATCATTGCTTTTTGGTTCGGGACACAGGCATTTAGCAAAAGATGAACACAAGCGAGCAGGCGCTCGCGTCGATTAAGAAACACGAAGGTGTGCGCCTGCGACCGTATTTATGCCCGGCCAAGCTTTGGACGGTGGGCGTCGGCCATATGCTCTATCCCGAGCAGGCTCGTTTGCCGGTGGTGCGAACCGCCGATAATGGCAATTTCCCTCTACGCCGGGACTATCCGTTAAAACCTGAGGATAACCGTGTCTGGGACATTGACGAGGTGGACGCTCTACTTGCTCAAGACCTTAAACGGTTTGAGTCGGGCGTGGCCCGATATTGCTCTGTTGATCCTGATCGTCAAGGCCAGTTCGATGCCTTGGTGAGCTTTGCCTTTAACGTCGGTCTCGGCAACCTCCAGCGTTCGACGCTGCGAATGAAGCACAACCGAGGCGACTATTGGGGCGCTGCATCGGAGTTCATGAAATGGACAAAAGCCGCAGGAAAGGTTCTGCCCGGTCTAGTAAGCCGAAGGCAGGACGAAGCAAGGATGTATCTATCCCCGTAATCCAGATGTATGACGGGGTTTGGTATCGAGTCAAAGGTTATACCTTCACCGAGTGCTGCGATTGCGCCTTGACCCACAAGGAACAATATCGGCTCGTTGATGGGCATTTGGAATGGACGGCGGTGCGCGATGACGAGCGTACCGAAGAGCGCCGAAAGGAACTCGGCATCAAAGTAACTAGAAAGAGGTGATGCTGTGGTAGCCGCCAAGGCGACTGATGATCAGATTATTGAGGCATTGCACAGGCACAAGGGCGTTCGCGCGAATGCAGCCAACGAGCTTGGGTTGAATACCAGAACGATGCTGAAGCGTCTGGCTCGGATGGAAAAGAGCGGATACGAGATTCCAAGATCGACGTATCAGCCGGGACGGCAGATCCCGAACGAGGAGGCGTTTGAGTTCACGCCGATACCGGATGACGACGTATCCATTGAGGAGCTCATCGAGCAGCGCAAGCGCAAGTTCGCTCACAAGCGCGAGCACGAGGAGGCGAGCAAGCTCATCCCGATTCGCATCAAGATTACTGGGCCGATTGGACTGCTGCATTTTGGCGATCCTCACGTTGATGACGACGGCACCGATATCGAGGCGCTCGAGCGTCACACAGAGCTTTGCCGCAAGGTTGAGGGGCTGTTCGCCTGCAACGTCGGTGACACCACAAACAACTGGGTTGGCCGTTTAGCAAGGCTTTACGGCGAACAGGCGACATCTGCGGCGCAGGCATGGAAGCTGGCTGAATGGTTTGTCGATCGCTGCCGCTGGCTTTATATGCTGGCTGGCAACCATGACGCATGGTCTGGAGCTGGAGATCCGCTCAAATGGATCGCAAAACAGCAAGTCTCAAACTACAAGTCCAGCGAGGCGCGCATCGCTTTGAAGTTCCCGAATGGCGCAGAGGTGCGTGTCAACGCTCGCCACGATCACAGCGGCTCGTCGGTGTGGAATCCGGCGCATGGCCCGATGAAGGCAGCCATGCTCGGCACTCGAGACCATATCTACGTCGCCGGCCATAAGCACGAAAGCGCCTACTCGGTGCTGAAAGACCCCATTACCGGGATCACGATGCATCTGCTGAAGGTAGCGAGTTATAAGGTTTATGACCGATATGCAAAGGAAAAGGGATTCCGCGATAACGCGCTGTCTCCTTGCGCGTTGACAACGATCAACCCGCTGCTGCCACCGAGCCATCCAGACATGATCAAAATTTTCTGGGAACCAGAGGAAGGCGCTGAATATCTCACTTGGTTGAGGAATCGCTGATGCCCAGCATGGTTGCTGTGATGCGCGCTCGAGTCGCTCGAGTGCTGTTTCGATCTCGTGCCTACAAGCGAGCCCTGATCGATGGCAAGACGAACCAGTTATCGCAAGACGGGCAGATCATCCTCGCCCATCTGAAGCGATTCTCCCGCTACGGAAAACCGCCTGTCGCTGTGGATAAGTCCGGCTCGACAGATATGTTCGAGGTTGGCCGCATGGTCGGTCGCCAAGAAACGGTGCAGCTCATTGTCGAGGCGCTGCAACTGGACGAAAAGACCTTGACCAATCTACAAGAGGAATTCATCGATGAGTGACGATCAAGGGTCTGCGGAAGCAGGCAACCCGACTGCTCCGGCAGCGGCTCCCGCGTGGTACGCGCCGGAAGGGATCGACCAAGGAACGGCAAGCCAGCTTGGAGAGCTGGTCAAAGCCAA
>JACCDU010015022.1_pt1 | contig 16339 bp, 12 predicted proteins | sample 7446081 | NCBI WGS metagenome assembly JACCDU01 (sample SAMN15323447, study PRJNA562643) | freshwater metagenome | isolation source: river surface water | place: USA:Blue River Watershed | collected 2017-08-17
CGAGTGGCCGAAGGTGCTCCCCTGCTAAGGGAGTATGGGGTGTAGAGCCTCATCGAGGGTTCGAATCCCTCCGTTTCCGCCAGCTAGTTTGAGCCCCTGAGTAATCAGGGGCTTTTTCTTTGGAAGTCCCACACCGTGCGGGCTTGCGGGAAGCGATCACTTTCTCTGAATTCCAAATTTCGCCATTTCAGAGCTGATTGGGGCCCATTTCTCCCCGAATTCTCAGAAGCCTTTTCAGGCAGTCCATACTTTCACTGGACTTGTTCTTTGATTGGGCAATGACTAAGGGCGCTGCAGCGCCCTTTATTCAGTCTTTTGAGTGGCTGTCTACCTCTCGGGTACCCCAAGCAGTTTTCTTTGTTCACTCCAGTCTGCGGGAAGCGGTAAATGGCTGATGAGCTTTTTAGCGGTCAGTTGGGGAGGGTGCTCCCCTTTGGAAATTCGCTCAACGATGTCTGGTGCCAGCATGGCCATTAACAAAAGCCTAGAGACGTAGTTCACGGTGACTTCGTCTTCCTTTGCAATCATGGCCAAGCTATCTGCATCACCATCTCGGAGCCGTTTAAACCAAATATGTCCTCTAGCAATCAAAGCAAGCAACTTCAGATCTGGTTTGCGAACTTGGTCTTCTGGTCCATTCACGATTAATCGCATGGCCATGCCGCATCGCTTGAGTTCCACAGGAACTGAGATCCAAAATGACTCGTCACTGCCCTCTGCATTAGTTAGAACCGATGGCTTGATTCCAATTTCGACTTTGTCCTGATGTATCACTACTTCGTTCAAAATCTTGTTCAAGGTCTCAATCGGAGAGCTCTGGAGATTCAGAGCATGCTGCTTTGCGAATTCCAAGGTCGCTTTGATGTCCGTACTGCCATAGTCCCCATCTTGGGTTGAGCCCAGCCAGTCCAAAAGCCTTGCGTCATCAGTCAGAAATGATTTGAGCCCCTGAAGTACGGCTCCTTCGAGTTCATTTGCGGGGATACGGAATCCATCCATATCTTCAGCCGATCCTTGGTGAAGTTCATTGCTCACGTAGTAGCGATATCTGCGTTTGCCTTTTTTCGAATGGGTCGGTGTGAGGTGACATCCATTTGAATCAAACACGAGTCCAGCTAACAAGCTTGGATTCATCGCGTTTTTACGATTCCGATATGACTGCAGATTCGCAGCCAATCGTTCTTGTACCGCATGCCATATTTCTGAAGAAATCAGGGCAGGGTGGTTGCCGGGGAAGACTTCATCTTTGTGAACGATCTGTCCGATGTAGACAGGGTTACTCAGAATTTTGTAGAGGTGGCCACGACTGAACTCCCGATTACCCATCGCCCCTTCGCGTTTGGTTGTTCGTGCAGGAGTTTTCCACCCGCGAGCATCCAATTCATCCTTAAGCTGCCGCACGCAACCAAGGTCAAGATAGAGCTTAAAGATCTCACGAATTCGGATGGCATCTTCTTCATGAATACACAACGCTCTATCTTTGGGTAAGTACCCGATGGGAGCTAAACCACCCATCCAGATGCCGCGGCGCTTTGATGCTGCAATCTTGTCCCGGATGCGTTCAGCAGTGACCTCTCGTTCAAATTGCGCGAACGATAGAAGAACGTTTAATGTCAACCGTCCCATAGAAGTTGTCGTGTTGAATTGCTGAGTCACAGAAACAAACGACACACCGTATTCATCAAACAATTCCACAAGCTTTGAGAAATCAGCCAATGAGCGAGTCAACCGATCTACCTTGTAGACCACGATGACTTTGATGCGTTTAGCTTTGACATCCGCAAGCAACTGTTGAAGGGCAGGGCGATCTGTATTTCCCCCTGAGAAACCACCGTCGTCATAGATGACGGGTGAGTTAACCCATCCCAGAGAGCGTTGGCTCACGATGTAGGCTTCACAAGCTTCACGCTGCGCATCCAATGAGTTGAAGTCTTGCTCTAGCCCATCCTCTGAGGATTTACGTGTGTAAATTGCGCAAGGGATTGAAATAACTCTTGTGACTGCTTTGGTCATGGCTTCAACCCAAAGAAGAGAGGGCCTGACCAAGCAGTGCCTGTTATCTTCCTAGCGATCGCACTGAGGCTGGAGTAGGTCTTACCTTGATGCTCAAAGCCCTTGACCAGAACTGTCACCTGATGAACTTTGCCTTGCCACTCTCGCATCAGTCGAGTGCCGGGGCTTAATGTGATCGGTGGCGTTGTCTGTTTGAGGCATCGAGATAGTCGAGCGGCTCCGATTGAACCCTTCCAATAGTTGTTGGATTGCATTTGCTCATGCCATGACAAAGCCAATTGAATCAACTTGTATTGGATGTGCTTAGGGACTTGGCTGCCAAATGTTTTTGTCCACTGCTGGTCAAGTTCAATGCGTTTAGCGCGCATCTCCATAACGGTACTCATGATGCTTTGGCTTCCGTGATTCGGTAAGTGCGTGTGCCGTTCGGCCCAGACACATTACTCACAACGTTGAGACCAAGACGCTTCTTAAGGGCGCCGCTGATAATCCCTCGAACTGTATGTGCCTGCCACCCAGTCAGGACCATCATCTCCTCAATCGTGGTGCCAGTTTTCTTTTTAAGTAGCTCAATCAGCTGCGATTGCTTGCTTTGTTGTTTTGCAGGCGGTTGAGCCGTGGCTGACCTCTTGGCTTTTACGGGGGCTGAGGTTTTGGTTTTCATGGGTACTCCTATTGAATTTCACGCAACCGTTGCGTGGTTCAAGTAGTACCGCTCTGTTTTCGATATGAATCAACTCAATTCGTCGAATAGTCGCTTATGTGCGACTATTTTTGAGTAGATGACTTTGATCTTCATTAAATAAGAATTAACCCATGGCCGTTATGCAGCGATTGCTGCCGGTCGTGTGTCAAACGTAATAAGGGACGGGCAGCAATAGTGGTCTTCTAGACAGGGCTGGTTTGGTCCAACCTAATGTGTAGTCTTAGGTGTAAAGCCGACATAGGGAACATACATCTCTCGAACTCCGTGGCAAACGTCTGCTTCCTGCAACTTCAGGCGAGTTAATTCGTCCATTCGTTTCTGGTCGATTATTCAAGGTCGAACATCTATGTTCATGTAATTGCAGACCTTGATCAAAAGCTAGGTGAAATTTTGTAGTAACCTTTCATATCAAAAAGAAAAAACAAGCTGCGCGCTGCAAGAAGAGAGGCAAAATTGGAAATCGTTTCTGTCGTGCAAAGGCTCAATCGTGAAGGGCTGGAGTCTCCGCGTTTAAACGCTTTACAAGCCGACGACACTCTCTATACGGTGATCGCACACCAGCCGCTTGGTCATATCCGAATTGCACCCGACTCGATTGGTAACGCCAATGGCGTGGAAGCAAAGCAACGCACAGCAGCATTCCTCCAATTAGCAGCTACGGCAGGAAGCCAGCCTGACTTAGTCGTCAGCCCAGAATACAGCGTTCCATGGGCGGTGTTAATCGAAGCAATCGAGCAAGGCGTTGTGCCCGAGGATGGCAAGCTGTGGGCTCTCGGATGCGAAAGCCTGCCATTGGGAGAACTAGACAATATTCGCCAACGGCTTGGGGAAAAAGCGGTAGTTATTGATGATGACGTGTTCCCTGGGGCTCATACGACTCAGAGATACCGCAATCCACTTGTATACGTTTTCCTGACCAATAGCTCAGTGGATCAGACTGCTCGTCTTGTGCTTTTGGTCCAGTACAAGACTGCCCCCTCGGGAGACAAACAAAACACCGAGGCGACGGGTATGCTGCCCGGAATATATATATATGCCTTCGGTACTCTACCAAGCGAAGTTCGTCTTATCACACTCATTTGCTCTGACATTTTCGAGTTCAGGAAGGAGCTAATAGACCAGTACTACGATCGCCTGCTTCTTCTACATATTCAACTCAACAATAGTCCACGCCATATTCAGTATAAAAAGTACCGGCAAGAGCTATTTGCTGCCGCAGGAGAAACTGAGCTGTTATGCCTCAATTGGGCAGATAACGTGGTCTCGACTGATGAAAACGGTGGCAACGAACACCCGTGGAAAAACATTTGCGGATCAGCGTGGTATCTGCGCTCGCCTGAAACAAGTTTGTCGGACGAGGCCATACAGGAGAATCACGTTCACGGTATTTACTACACACGGCACGAGCCAATACATGCGCACGCTTTTCAGTTTCACTATCGGCCACGCGTCTTCTTTCTCCAGGCGACCAAGGTCTTTCATCACGCAATTCCAAAACCTCGCTCAAGGCGCACTGGCCCGAAGGCACTGAAAACATTCGTTTGGGCGCAAGAGCAAAGCCGGTGGGTCGAGCCCCAGACAACAGAAGACTTCCCTGACGATGGATTCTGCAAACAACTAGAAAGATATTGCGCCGATGGCATCCCGCTTGGCGACCTTCGTGACCTCTACCTAACCGGCCCATTGGCAGTTGAGCGCGCAATGGCAATCGCTGCGGGGCGATTTGGGATAGTCCCAGAATGGTACGCGCCGACTCGCATCGATTCGATGCAACTCTGCGAGCAAGAGGTTGTCCGGAGAATCACAGTCACCCAAGACCCAGCACTTGAGGCTATTAAGTTCCGGGACGATAGGTTTTCCTTGACGAAGGCCATTGCCGAGCTTCGCGCGAGCGGGTACGTTTGGCCATCTTCTGTGGAAATTCTTCGCAGCGGATTTAAGTTTAACTGGCACCCCGACGTCCCACATCGCAATGTCATATCGGAAGATGGCACGGTGGCAACAGTCGTTCATGCTGGATTGATTGGTGACCCCACTGTGTTGGATCGGCTTGACCAGCAAGTTCGCAAGACCCTCGCAGGCCAGCCTTCAGAACCTGAGAGATTGCTCTCGCAAGAGCAAAAAAAGCAGCGACTCGACCAGTACTATGCAGTCGCTGCCAAAAACTTCTGCATCGTGTACTCGACTGGCTCCGGATCTAAGACTTACCAGAGTGGTCGCGGCACATCGTTCACCAGACCTGGCAACCAATCTGCAGTGGACATTGGAATTCCCGCGTTCACCCGATTCGCAGGAAATCCCCCTGGAGTACAAGAATGAATCTTCAATCAGCACGAGAAAAGCTGAGTCAGAAGTTGACCAATGTCTCGGAAGTCGCTGCGGGCGTACTGCGCGGAATCAGACGCAGTAACGAACGCGATGTCGCAGCCTACGTCTTCGACCTTAACAATCGCCTACCAGACACAGTGGGCAAATTGAACAGCTATCTTGATGAGGTAATGGGGCCGGCCTATTTCGACAAGGATGCGTCACCGGACTTGCGATGGAATAACTACCTCTACTTCGTCGTCGACAAGGGTAGTGAAGGCAACGCAGCGTTTAGAACGACCAAGCGCAATGTGGAAGCAGACAGGAGTTACGCCCGTAAGTTCGTCGTAAACGAAGAAGATTTAGACCGTGTTTTGAATGAACTCGACTCGGTCGCAGTGGTTGATCAATCCTTAGCTACGACAGACATCGTTCGGGTATGGTCTGACGGGCTAAGCGCAGTCGGATTGGAAGACGTGCTGGATGGAGAGCGTCCGATTGCCGATGTCGTCCGAAGTATTTCCTCCGGAACTGCTAAACACTCAGTCCGGACCAAAAAGACCACCGGGGTTCAGTCAAGCCAGCAGCTTGTTGAATCGCATATTGCAAGCATTAACCTAAACAGGTTTCGACAATATCCGAGGCAAAAGTCTTTCGAGAAACTTGGGAAGGCCAACCTTTTATTCGGCTCGAATGGAGTCGGTAAGACATCCCTACTAGAAGGGCTGGAGTTTCTCTTTTGCGGTGCAAATCGACGTTCAGGCTGCTCCCCGGATACCACTGTTGAGGGGGTGTTAGCATCCGGTCGAGAAGTCAAAACTTCGGCACAGCAACTGATTTCTGATTTCAAGACTCGTCAGCGTCTATGGTACGGCGGAGACGACAACAGTCGGCAGAACAAGCTACCGAACCAATTCGCGCGTTTCAATTTCCTCAACACGGATGCTGCGGCGGAGCTTTCGCTAAATAAGGGATTCCCCCAGGAAGGCAATTCGGAAAGCTTGGCCGCCTTGCTGAGTGGTCATGAAGCAACTCTGATGTGGCGGCGGATTCAAGAAGTTCGGAAGGCCGTGACTGAGGAAACCCGCTCAAAGCGCTCCGAGCGCGCAGTCGCGGCGACGGACAAAGAAGGGAAAGAGAAGGAACTCTTAGTGCTGGAAGCAGCGCCAGGTCAGGCTGATGTAGCTTTCGCTGTACTCGTGAAAGACCTCGAACACATTAGTTGGCGAGATGCACTTGAAAGCAAAGAGGCAGTGACCGAAAAGCTTGTTGACACCCTGTCTAGCTTGACGTCGCAATTGAGCGCAATCCAGCAGCTTGATTGGTTTGTGGGACCAATCACTAAAGCCGCTATCGCGCAGCAAGCCTCAGCACTGCAAAGAGCCTACGCGGAAGTGGCGAACGAACTCCCCGCTATTCGTGAGGATGAACGTGCACTAAGTGTTTTCGCTCAGCGACATGGCTCGGCAAAGTCAAAGTTGACAGCCTTAGAGGCGATTCCCGCTACGGCGTTCGTTGAGCTGAAGGCTTTGTCAGAAGTATTCAAGCAATCCAACGATGAATTGGCACTGAAAGCCCGCGTATTCGCGGGTTTGCCATCAGACGCTCCACCAGTGGGCTGGCTATCCTCGTTTGGAGGAAAGTCTCTCTCGACGGCTCACGCCGAAGTCAACGCTGAGTTGCACGACATAAGCGCCCAACTTGATGAGCTTCAAAAGCGTCTTGTAGCCTTTGCACGCGCTCAATCTGATTTGCAGGGCGCGATGACTGAGATGAAGAGCTGGGCTCAGAAAGTCGTCGAGCATCGGCACTCGGATTCCAACTGTCCTGTTTGCGGAACCGAGTTTGGTCCAGGTGAACTGATTAAACGCATGAACGCGCTTTCGCTGGCACCAGTAGATGCCACCATTTCAGAGCTTCGACAACAAATCGAGCGTCTTAATACTGTAAAACAGAGAGCCGCGGCAGAAGCATCTTGGCTTGACCAACTCGAAAAGTTTATTCGCTCTTTTCTCGACGCCAATGCATCGTTGACAGTACGCGATGCTCAACTTGCGGTCTCTAGCTCCATTGAACGGCAGCAAAAGTTGCTTCAGGAAAAACATGCAGCACAGCAAGGGCTAGATGCCTATGCGCAAGCAGGTTTGTCATTGACCTCCATCGAACAGCTATGCCGTCCTATCGATGGAGATGAACAGCAAGGACATACGTCACTGGATGTGCGGGAGGCGCACGAGAACACAAGTCAGTATCTAGAGCAGCTACAAGTTTCCATTGCCGATTTAAACGCGCGAGTTCTTCAGCGGAACGAGAGACTGATGCACCACATTAAGGAAGCAGGTGTTCAAAGTAGCGATACCTTGGACATTGCCATCGAGCAGCTAATGGCGCGCCAAAGATTGATTGAGCGGGCTGATGATGCGTGCGCTACGGCTGATCGTTACTTGGACTTAGCCACTGAGGATGATATGCGTTCGCTCCTGACTTCGTTGGAAGCCTCCGTCTTGGGAGCTAAAAAGGCTCAAGTGGCTCGGCAGGCCGATAGCGATTCGGCAACGCGCTTGACGGTGGTCCAGGAACAGCTTGCACAGCTCTCTGAGCGCCTTGGTCGTATCGGTGGGGCAATTGAGCGACTGACAGGCGCGCAGCGTATTCTGGATGACATTATCGAAAACCAGTCGCTCGACGCCGCTAGTGCGGCCGTCGTTGCGGCGACGCACAGGGTGGCTGACAGCATCTTTGGTCGAATACACGTCCCAGCTGAGTATCTGGTCACGGCCGATGCTGAGGCACCATTGAGAAGACGTGACAACAATTTGCCTGTTCAACTCAATCAAGTCAGTACAGGCCAGCGATCTGCCTACGCTTTGTCAATGTTCTTAGCAATGAATGCCCAAGTGAAAGCTGGCCCCAAAGTCATCCTGCTGGATGACCCGATTTCGCACATCGACGACCTCAACGCCTTGTCCTTCTTAGACTACCTACGGAATCTAGTCATCAATTCGGATCGTCAAGTATTTTTTGCTACCGCTGACGAAAAAATTGCAGGCTTATTCGTACACAAGTTTGGATTCCTCGGTGAGGAGTTTCAGACTATTGAACTGGAGCGCGGATAGTCGGCACCAACCATTTACTGCGTCTACTGATCGCTAAGGCAATTCAGCCGAACTTTGATGCCTCGGTCCTGAAGTTTCTTTCGAGCAGTACTTGGAGAAACGACTGATTTGGGTCGTGGTTCAGTCGTTGGATGCTTTGCTTGGCGAGGGACTGCTTTTGGCGGAAGCGAAAAATCGGTCGTCGACCAAGATGTCCGAGTTCAGCCTATTCCGGCTGTTCGCTAGATGTCGGAATTGCAGCGGTAGCTGCCAATCACTTGCTTTGGCTTAACGGCTGCCCCCAGCCATTTCGACTGTTCGCTGGGTGTCGGTACCGCAGCGAAAACATGCATGCTGTCATATCCTTGGTCAAGGAAAAAGGGCACTGGTCTCCCAACGATCTCGTCATTTTTTTTGCTGGCGTGCACACTACATTAGAGCTAAGGCCCTGAGCCAAAGGATCGCACAAGCACGGCTGTTTATGGCGATGCAATTGCGAAAAAAATCCGCATAGATTGAATATAAAACGTAATCTATTGGTCACCTAAGACGGAATGGTTGTCATTGGCACAGTACAACTTTTTACGGCTAGTTGATTCCCTCATAATTAATCTTTCTATCAAAAAAAATTGCAATGGCAACTCTCAAAGAAATCGAAGCTTTTTACTGGACAGCAGCCCTTGGGAATTTCAGTGCTGCCGCAAACCGATTGCACATTACTCAGTCATCACTTTCCAAGCGAGTGGCCGAGCTTGAGCAATCGATGGGTGCTGATTTTTTTGTTCGTAACAGCAAGAAAGTTGAACTTACCGACGAAGGGAAAAAACTATTGCCCATTGCACGTCAGATGCTTGATCTGATGGAATCCATGCAAAGTCAGGTGACCGATACAACCAAGCTTTCCGGTGAGTGCAGATTTGGTATCAGTGAGCTTGTCGCGTTAACCTGGTTGCCCAATTTAATAAACGCTGTTCGAAATGAGCATCCAGCTTTGGTTCTGAAACCATATGTTGACTTGGCGCGGGGATTGGAAAAACGTGTTCTCAAAGGTGAGCTGGATTTTGCGGTTGCCCCTGGCCCAGCAGAGAGTGATGAACTTGAGAGCGAAAAAATCGCTGATGTTGAATTTACATGGGTTGCGTCTCCTGGTCGCATTCAACCTGGCGCGGTGCTCAGTCCTAAAGACCTTGTGCGGCATCCCTTAATCACGATGACAGAAGGTTCAGGATTGACTAGGGCGTTCGAACGTTGGGCTTCTGAACAAGGTATGCCCGCTCAGCGCACAGTTGCATGTAACAGTTTGATGGGTATTGTTGGCCTCACTATGGCGGATGTTGGTATCAGCTTCTTGCCCTCTCGTTTCACACAGCCTTGGATTGATAGGGGCACTCTTGCAGCGGTCAGAACAATTCCGCCATTGCCAAATTTGAGCTATTGCTTCATCCGTAGAAAAAATGATGGCAGAGCAATTGTTCATGAAATGCGGCAACTGGTTCACTCTTCAGTCGTTCAATCTGATTGGACGACCGCAATAGCTACAGCCTAATTTTTCCGCCTCAACTATTCGTTAAGCGACTCATTAAATAGTCGAATAAGTCGTTTTACAAAATATTCAAATCGCGCAAACATACAAGCACACACAAAGGAGATAGGCATGAAATTCAATTCACTCAAGCTCGTCACTGCCATTGCAGTGGGGGTGTTGTCCACTTCAGCAACATGGGCTGCATGGCCCGATGACAAGCCAATCGAGGTGATCGTCGGATATGCACCAGGTGGAGGAACGGACTTGATGGCACGCAAGCTCTTGCCATTTGTTCAAAAACGTTTGAGCGCTAAAGCGCAATTCATCGTCGTTAACAAGCCAGGTGCAGGTGGTGAACTTGCAAATGGTTATGTCGCTCGCGCTAAAGCGGATGGCTACACATTGGCTGTCGTCAATATGCCTGGATTCTTTTTCCAGCCAATGACCAAAAAAACTCAATACCAGACGGAAGATTTCACGCTCATTGCCCGTGCTGTGGATGATCCAACTATCTTGGCTGTTCGTGCGGATAGCAAGTTAACAACGTTGCAAGGATTAATCAGTCAATCAAAACAAAATCCAGGTAGCGTTTCATTTGGGCACAACGGTGTAGCAACGAACGGCGATTTGGCGATTCGTATGTTGAGCAAGGCTACCGGGGTTGAACTCAACGCTATTCCTTATAAAGGGACAGCTGCACAAAAAACGGATCTCTTAGGCAGTCACTTAGATGTTGCAGTAGTGAGTGCGGGTGAAGTTCCTGAATTGCACGATGGCGGAAAAGGTCAATTGCGTGGACTCGTTCAGTTCACCAATAAACGTGCAGATGTATTGCCTCAAGTTCAATCGACTAGTGAAGTAAAGATCCCCGTGTTGATGTCTTCAGAGCGCGGGTTTGCTGCTCCAAAAGAAGTACCCGTTGAAATCATCAAAAAGCTTGAACAAGCAATTGCTGATGCGTTGAAAGATCCAGATTTTCTTGGTAACTCCACAGATGACAAAGTCATTTCATTTATGCCAGGTGCTCAGTGGGAGAAGGGCATGGAACAGGCTAAAAAGAATATGCAACCCCTAGCAGATGCAATGCCAAAAAACCAATAACAACGGAAATCAAGACATGACTTCACATATTCATCCACCAGCGTTCGATCGTGTTACAGCCTCTCAAATTGAGCGAGCTAAGAAATTTCAAAGCGCGATTCTTTGCGATGTGTTCGGTCGTCGCGGCACATTGAACGCAAGAGTCCAAGGCTTGAATCCTTCGATGCAAGTTGCAGGACCCGCATATACAGTTGAAGTGCGTCCTGGTGACAACTTGATGTTCCACGTAGCCCTTGCTCTAGCTCAACCAGGCGATGTGATCATTGTTGATGGTAAAGGCGACGACACATGTGCGTTATTTGGCGAATTGATGGTTGCACAAGCGGAAGCTGCAGGCTTGGGTGGTTTTGTTGTTGATGCAGCATGCCGAGATACAGATACTTTGGCAAACGGAAAGTTCCCAATTTTTGCAGCAGGTAGAAACCCATGCGGTCCTACTAAAGGTCTAAATGGAACGATTGGCAAACCTGTTTCAGTCGCTGGCGTATCAGTTCAATCGGGTGACTTGGTCCTAGGTGACGCTGACGGCGTTGTCGTAATTCCTCGTCTTGAAGTTGACAAAGTGCTGATCGCTGCTGAGAAGAAGCTGGCAGACGAAAAAGTACGACTCGAAGAAATTGCACGCGGTGAACTGGTGTCACCTTGGCTTGGTGATGCGCTTCGCTCAGCAGGACTGCCTCAGCTTTTCATCCCCAATTTGTGAGCTGAGTATGACAAAAGAAACCGTAGTGGTCACTGCTGCAAGCATCCATGCTGATGCCGTCGAAATGCTTGCAAATTACAACGTAGTTTTCGCCGATGTACGAGCAGGTGAAGATGCGCTAGCTGAATTGTGTTTGAAAGAGCAACCCGTAGCCATCATGGTGCGTTATGGGAATATTTCTAAAAAGGTAATTTCAGCTTCTAAAAAGTTACGCATCATTGCTAAGCACGGCGTTGGAACGGACAACATTGATAAACAAGCAGCAACCGAAATTGGTATTCCAGTGACCGCGGCATTGGGATCAAATAGCCAGGCGGTTGCGGAACACACATTAGGTTTAATGTTTTCATGTGCTCGCATGATCGGTTGGCTTGATGCTCGTATGCGCCAAGGCCATTGGGATAAAGATAACTACCTCGGTATTGAACTCGAGGGTTTAACGTTGGGTTTGATTGGAGCTGGCTCAATCGGTAAACGAGTTGCGCAGGTAGCTATAGCACTTGGGATGCGTGTGTTGATTCATGACCCTTATGCAAAAGCTGACAGCTTGCCTGATGGGGCTCAACTCAGTGAGCTTGATTCACTCATCAAGGCCTCTAATGTTGTTTCCCTACATTGCCCATTGACACCATCAACACAAAACTTGCTGGATGCAAAGCGGTTGGCAATGTTGCCCGATCAGTGCATTGTTATCAATACAGCTCGTGCCGGACTTTTTGATGAAGAGGCTTTGTTGAAAGAGCTTCACGCAAAACGATTGCATGCGGGAATTGATTGCTTCCAAGATGAACCTTTGGGAGAAAACTCACCATGGATGTCTGCGCCTAACACCATCTTGACTCCGCACATCGGAGGTACTACTTCGATGGCCTTTAGGCAGATGGGAGTGATGGCTGCTCAATCTATTCTTGAACATCTCCAAGCAGTTGAGGCTTGATTCGTGGGTGAATAATGAGTCGATTACCACCAATACATTGCTTGCAAACATTTGAGACTCTTGCAAAAACTCGAAATGTAAGTCTTACAGCAGATGTCCTTTGCATAAGTCCAAGTGCTGTGAGTCATCGCATGAAGTTGCTTCAATCAATTGTTAAAGAACGACTTTTTGATGGAGTTGACTACTCTTTAACTGAAGGAGGGGTGTCGTACTTAGGCGTCGTAAGCGAGAGCTTGCGTTTGTTACAGAGTCATCCCTTCAGTCCCCAAAAAGAATGCTACTGGCAAAAAAATAGTTAGTAATTTTCAGAACGGAAAACATAGCTGTTTAGCGATCGGATCGTGCGTTTCGAAAGAGCGAGCTTCTGCTTTACAGCCACTACTGCCTTTGGCGCTGCAGTGATGAGGGGCTGCTTACAGCCTTTTGCCGTCGATCGCTGAGTATCGGTTCTGCCGAGACAACAGTACGAATCTCATTCTCCTCAATCAATTAAATACTGATAGGTTGCCATTGGGACGATAACCGTCAACATTCGCTCCTTACTGCTTGCAAGCGATCAGCTATGTGAATCCTAATCAAGCGCTTTTGGACTTTTTTAAGGGTCTCTGAGTACGAAGCCATGCGATGGCTTCATTGACCATGGGGTGATGTCGATTGGCATTCCAGGCTACTGCTGAAGTCACCACCATGATTTGTTCCTTCAATGGCCTAATCACAACGTTTTCAGGTGCAAGCTTTTTCATGGATGAGGGGACAAGGGCAACGCCTTGGCCGCAACTCACGTATGCAATTTGAGAACTGACGGATCGCACCTCATGCAACACGCGTGGTGCGAAACCGTGCGATCGACAAACACCAGTCAACATATCGAAATATACCGGGCTGACTTGACGTGATGACATCACGAGTTGTTCCGTTGCGAGCGTATTAAGTCGAATGCGAGGCTGCGAGGCCATTGGATGATCTTTGCGCAGTGCAACAGAAAGACGATCTTCAGCAAGAGGAATGGTTGATATGTCGTTGCCAATTTCACCATCTAGTCTTACAAATGCAAGATCTAGTTCACCAGCCTCAAGCGCAGGAATTGCATCAACACTGTCAATTTCCTTAATGAAGACAGTAAGGTTTGGATGTGCACGTTTGAGAGCATCCAATAAAGGTGGGACCGTTTCTAGCATTGCAGAAGTGATTGCTCCTACGTGTAAAACGCCAGTTTGACCGATGGCTACTTCACGTACTACACGCTCTAATCGCTCGACCTGTTCAGCGAACTGTCGGACTGCAGGCAAGATCGCTGCTCCAGATGAGCTCAGTGTGGTCCCGCGCCTAGATCTTTCAAACAATCGCATTTTGAGAGATTGTTCTAGTACTTTGATCTGTTCAGTCAAAGGTGGTTGTGACATGTTTAATCGTTGTGCTGCACGGCCGAAGTGCTGCTCTTCGGCGACAGCCAAGAACATCCAAAGTTGTCGGATCAGCCGGAAGTCAATTGTGTTGTTGCGCATTTGGATTTCCTTAAGGATGATTTGAATCGGGTGTGCTCAATTAGTTTGTGTGAGTTACAGCGGAGGACGCTTCTTTAAGTGTGTTTCAGCTGATCTTAATTTTATATTACAGACTTATAAAATTCGGAATTTACATATCACAGATCATGTCGGAAGATGACTCACAAATCACTCTTTACTAAATGTCATGACTCACCTATCTCTTCTCGACAGGCTAGCTTCATTGGACTCCAACACAGTTTCTGATGCCCTCGATTTCCTCAATCTTTCCGGAGCTACTTACGGATTGCTACCACTCTGGAATTGCCCAAAGATTGTGGGTCGTGCAAGCACCATTCAACTGGGCCCCAAAACAGATGCAAAGCCCACAGTTCATCTGATCTCTCCGGTCATTGATGAAGTAACCACTAACGACAGAATACTTGTGATTGCCGGAGGTGCTGAGGGCATCTCTTGTTGGGGGGACATCTTGGCCAATGCGGCGGTTGCTAAAAATGTTCGTGGCTCAATCATTGATGGCCTCAGTCGTGATATCGAAGGTAGTGAATCAGTGGACTATCCGGTTTATGGTCGTGGCGTCACCATGATCAGTGCACGCAATCGTGTGATCCAAATTGACTCTGGCAAGCCTGTAAAGATGGCAGGAGTTATCGTTCAACAGGATGACTTCGTCATTGCGGATCGTTGCGGCGCGGTTTTTATACCTGCCGCTCATATTGAGGAGGTTCTTGACCTTGGAGAGCGAATTGCCAAGCGTCAAGATGGCATGGTCTCAGCCGTACGCGCTGGCCGCTTGGTGGCTGAAGTCATGCACGACAAGGAGTTTGAGGCTATCGCCGTTTAGAAGCAGTGAAGGCTTCGCTCCACCATTTATTCCCCAAGAGAGATACTCCATGACCCATGCAAGCAAAGTCGCCTCAAAAAGACTCAATCAATTCTTGGCTAGCGCCAAACCATCAGCTACTTACAAGGTCATCGACCGTGTTGCAATGCGCCGCGCACATGGTGTCAACATCATTTCTCTTAGCGCAGGTGAGCCTGACTTTGATACGCCAGTGCATGTATGTGAAGCTGGAATTTCTGCGATACGTTCGGGTCAGACTCGTTACACCCAAGTGGCTGGATTGCGCGCCCTGCGCGAAGCGGTTGCGGTAAAGTTTGAACGAGAAAATGGTTTAAAAGTTGATTGGCACAACACCTTGGTGTGCAACGGTGGAAAACAAGTCATTTTCAACGCTCTGGCCGCAACGCTCAATCAAGGCGATGAGGTGATCGTGCCAGCACCCTACTGGGTAAGCTATCCAGAGATAGTGCAATTGTGTGGCGCTCAATCGGTCATTATTTCTTGCGGATCAGATACTGGATTCAAACTTACCGCAGATGCGCTTAAGGCCGCTATCACACCGCGCACCCGATGGCTCATATTAAATTCACCATCCAACCCTACAGGTGCGGTATACAGCCGTTTTGAACTTCAAGCTCTTGCAGACGTGTTGTTGGAGCATCCACAAGTATTGGTGTTGTCTGATGATATTTATGAGCATTTAATTTTTGATGATCTGGAATTCTTCACCATCGCCCAGGTTGAACCGCGCTTGTGCGAACGTGTATTGACGATGAACGGAGTCTCTAAAGCATATGCAATGACAGGTTGGCGCATCGGTTTTGGAACTGGGCCAGCCTGGCTGATTGAAGCGATGGAGAAGTTGCAGGGGCAACAAACATCTGGGGCTTCCACCATATCTCAGCATGCAGCATTGGCTGCACTGACTGGACCACAGGATTGCATTAAGCAATTTCGGGCTGCGTTTCAAAAACGTCGTGATTTGGTAGTTAAGTTATTGAATGAAGCACCAGGTCTGAGATGTGAAGTTCCGCAAGGTGCTTTTTATGCTTTCGCCTCATGTGAAGGGTTAATTGGCAAGGTGTCTCCAGCGGGAACACTGCTATCAACCGATGAAGATGTTGTCAATGCATTGTTGGATGAAACAGGTGTAGCCACAGTACACGGCAGTGCGTTTGGACTTGCCCCATACATTCGAATTGCCTATGCGCTTGACGATGCATCTCTTATCAAGGCATGTGAGGCAATAAAGCAATTCTGTAGTTCGGTGCGATGATTTTTACCGGGGTTTTTGAGTGCATGTTTCAGTTTGGGACCAACCATTTCCCCTCAAGCCATTTTCCTTCTGCAACAGCGTTTCTAACGCATTCAGTGAGCAAGTCGATTGCGCGTTGAACATGTTGTCCACTAGGCCGATTTGTTGGAGTCGCCAGGACAATAGTCCGAGAGATTGACGGAGAAGATAACGGAGCCCCGCCGAGTTGTTTTGATTTCAAATCTTCGGTCACAGCCAGAGGTGGCAAGATACTCAAGCCATGTCCGTTAATGACGAGACTTCTCTGTACGCTGAGTGCGTTTGCTTCAGCCGCGATTTCCAGTTGAA
>JACCDU010520786.1_pt1 | contig 16336 bp, 14 predicted proteins | sample 7446081 | NCBI WGS metagenome assembly JACCDU01 (sample SAMN15323447, study PRJNA562643) | freshwater metagenome | isolation source: river surface water | place: USA:Blue River Watershed | collected 2017-08-17
CAGGCAACCCGGCACTGGCAAAGCGCTCGCGATAGGTGGCGAGCAGGAACAGGATGCTGGCGAACAAGACACAAATCAGGCCGAGCAGCACGGGCGCGCCGCGCGGCGTGAAGGGCACATCGGCGTCCAGCAGGCTGCCGAGCATGCGGGCCTGCAGCTCGACGCCAGGCGTGGCGCCGTTATAGGGCGTGGGCACGATGTCGCCGATGCCGAAGGCCGTGGCGCCAATCAGCACCCAGGCATTGTCGAGCAGCACGAGATCAGCGGAACCATTGAGCACATCAGCCGCAGACACCGCGCGGAAGGCCTCGGGCGCCTGACGATAGGAAATGCGCAGATTGCCCTGGGCATCCAGCGGAATGCGCAGGCCGGGGTAGGCATCCAGCTCCATGAGCTGTGCCGGGCCGAACAGGGACGCGCCCGGCTCGATGGTGGCGCCCCACTCGCGGGAGTCGATGGCCTGCAGGAAGGCGCTGATAGGCAGAGCAGGGTAGGCCTGACCGTCCAGACAGATCACGGCGGGCACTTCGCGGATGGCACCATCGGCCGCAACCAGCGGCGTGATGTGGCCCTTGGCGATGGCGTTGAAGACCGGGGCGTTGCCCACGTAGCTGGCAGCGGACGCCAGATCGGCGGAGCAGGCCACGCCTGAAAGCGGGTGGCTCATCTGCCCGGCGCGTACATCCTGCTCGGACTGCAACACGGGCACCTGGGCGAGCACGGCACCGGGGGAAGACTGCAGCGCCGCCAGCAATTGTTCGTCGCCCTCGCGCGCCTCGGGATAGACGATGTCATGCAGCTGCAACTGCACGCCGGCCTCGTTCAGAGCGGTGACCAGACGCGCCATGGTGTCGCGCGGCCAGGGCCACGGACCTTCCTGAGCCAGACTCTTCTCGTCGATGGCGATGAGGGTGATGCGTTCTTCGACGGCCCGGTCGGCGCTCAAGGTCCAGCCCAGTGCGCCGAGGTTCTCTTCCAGCGTATCCACCGCCGAGGCGAACAGAGTCACCAGCACTGCGGTCAGCAGTCCGGCCGCCGCCAGCAACAGCAGACGTGCATTGACCGGCACCAGGCGCAGCAGGTACGCCAGGACGCGGTTGAACACGGACTGATGGGCCGGGGTCGTCATGTTCACTGGGCATCCCACAAGGTCAGGCCCTGAATGCTCTTGCCGGCGTCCAGCTGCTTCTCGAAGAAATAGCCGGCCTCACTGGCGGTCAGGCTGATGGCGCCTGCCATGCGCTGAGTGTCGGTGTTGTTGTGGAAATAGCCATCCTCGAAGATGCGACCGGCCGCCGTGAAGCTGACAGGACCGGTGGCGATGTGGCTGAGCCCGAGCTGCGTGGCGAAGCTGCTCTGATTGAAATCGATGTTGAGCGAGCCGCTGTTGACCTGCATGGCCACCACGCCGGAGGCGGAATGGTAGAAAGCCTGGGCGCTGTCCAGAGCGAAGCTGACCACGGCGTTCTCGGGCCGGATCCGCGTGCTGCCCTTGCCGTCACGGAAAAGGCCGTAGGTGGCGTCGCCCACGGTGATGTCGCGGCCGGCGCTGGCCTCGGCATAGCTGAGAGTCAGCAACTCCTGCTTGCCCATGCCGTCGCGACCGTTCCAGCGGCCCCACACCAGATTGCGGCTGCTGGCGCCGGCGGTGCTGAACGCATTGTCCGGCGTGAAATCAGGCAGCACCGTGACCGGCGGACGCGGCGGCACCATGGCCACGATGGTATTGGTGGCTTCCACGGTGACGCGGCGCGAGGTCACAGTCTCCAGATAGACTTCGGTGCCGGCCGTCTTGTCCTCGGCGCGGGTATCGTTGTCGGCCACGGCGATGGTCTCGCGGGTCAGCGGACCACGCTCGTCACTGGCAGGGAGAAGTCTTGGCAGAGGCTGGGCGCCGTCGATGGCAGCCACCTGCAGGGAACTCTGTGACAGCTCGATGGCATTGACCGAGCAGGGCCCGAGATTGTCGACCAGGCAGTCATTGGAGAAAGGCGCCATCACGATGGCTCCTTCATTCACCAAGGCACGCACCGAGCCTTCCGAGGCACTGACCACGAAGTCAGTGCCACGCACGCCGATGGCCGCGATGGGGGTGTTCAGGCGGAAACGCTCGCGGGCCGCATGGGCGCCTTCGCCGGAAATGGCGCGCGTGACGCCTTCCACCAGATTCAGCTTGATGGAGGAGTCGGCAGGATTGGCGGCGTTGAAGTCGTAACGCTGGATCTCGAGCTGGCTGTCGGGACGCACGCTGACCAGCGCATCGTCAACGAAACGCACGTGCACATGGCCATTGGCTTCGGTGACAATGCGGTCGCTCACGCGCACCACGGTGCCGGCACTGATCGGTTCGCGGGCATCATTGGCGGTGTGCAGCCAGGCCTTGCCGAGCACCAGGCTCACGGTGCCCACACCGGCATCGCCCTGCGCCTGCGCCTGAGAAAACAGGGCGCTCAGGGCCAGGGTCAGCAGGGTGTTCTTGATCGATGAGTTCATGAGTTCTTCCTCCGCGTCGGGAGCATGGCCAGAATCGAGACGCAACTGGCACGGATTAAACGATGAGCACGATACTGCAAGGCAATTGCTTTGCGGGTGATTGCAGTCACATGGCCCGCAATCTGCTGCGTTTGCTATTCGAGGTCAAGCTCCTATAATGCCCGGGCACTGCTGAAACCAGCCTTCAGGGAACATACAGTCATCGTGGTAACCCCAGAGCTGCTAAGCACTTTTCCCATTCTCAAGCCTCTGCCTCACGATACTCTCAGCCAGCTTGCCACGCTCTCCAGTCTGCGCAAGTTCGCCAGACGCGGCATCGTGCTGAACGCCGGAGTGCGGGAAGAGTCCATCTGCTTTCTGTTCGAAGGCCGCCTGCAGGGCGTGGATTTCACCATCGACGGCCGCGAAGTGGGCCTGTATTTCGTGGAGCCCGGGGATTTCTGCGGCGAGGTCGGGCTGTTCGACCACGGCCCGCAGCCTGAGTTCGTGATTGCCCTGACCGCCGTCGTCAGCGTTTTCGTGCCCATGGACAGCCTGCGCGCGGTGATGCTGAGTCACCCGCAGGTGTTCCGCGTGATGGGCGAACGCCTGGCGGCCCGCCTGCGACAGATGACGCGGCAACGCTCGCTGCTCGGCCTGCCGAACATCGGTCAGCGCGTGTGCTGTCAGCTGTGGATGCTGGTGAAGGACGATGGCCGGCAGCCCGTGATGATCAGCAATCCGCCCACCCACATGGAGATCGCCATCATGCTGAACCTGAGCCGGGAGACGGTCACCCGCGTGTTCCAGACGCTGCAGACCCGCCAGATCGTCAAGCGCGACGGCGCCAGCAGCCTGCTGATCACCGATCCGGTCACCCTGCGCGACCTGGCCGAGGGCAAGCAGGAGCTCTGACGCCTCACGGCCGCGGGTGTACAATCCCGGCCCTGTCGCCGCCGCCGGCTTGAAATGCAGCAGACATCGCCCAACCTGAAGCAACCTGAGTCACCACACGCAGCCCGAGAACAATGAAAGACACCAAGAACAACATTCGCTACAAGGAATTGTTTGAAGGCTTCAAGGCCGTCAAGCAGTACTTCATCCTCGCCGGCATCTACAGCGCCGCCATCAACATCCTGATGCTCGTGCCCATCCTCTACATGATGCTGGTGTATGACCGCGTGGTGGCCAGCGGCAGCCAGTCCACCCTGCTGATGCTGACCCTGATCATGATGTTCCTGATGTCCGCCATGGGCGGCTTCGAGTGGGTGCGCTCCATGATCCTGGTCAGCGCCGGCAACAGGATCGAGCACAATCTGCGCGACCGTGTCTTCGACGCCTCGTTCAAGCAGGCGCTCTACACCGGCGGCTCCGCCAACGGCTCGCAGCCCAGCAACGATCTGTCCCAGCTGCGGCAGTTCCTCACGGGCAATGGCCTGTTCGCCTTCTTCGACGCGCCCTGGTTCCCGATCTACGTGATCGTGATGTTCCTGTTCCACCCGCTGTTCGGCATCACCGCCATCGTTGCCGGCATCGTGATGGTGGCGTTCGCCTGGGGCACGGAAAAGGCGACCACCAACAAGCTCAAGGAGGCCAACGCCGAGGCCAACTGGGTGAGCAACCAGATCAACGGCAGCATGCGCAACGTGGAAGTCATCTCCGCCATGGGCATGCTTAGCAACATCCGCCGCCGCCAGCAGGTGCGCGCCGATGGCGTGTTGAAACTGCAGACCAGCGCCAGCCGCATGGCCGGCATTCTGAGCACCCTGTCCAAGTCCTTCCGTGTCATCACCCAGTCCCTGATTCTCGGCCTCGGCGCGCTGTTGGCGCTGCGCCAGGAAATCTCCCCCGGCATGATGATCGCCGGCTCACTGCTGCTGGGCCGTGCACTGGCCCCCATCGACATGCTGGTGGGCACCTGGAAAGGCTTCTCCGTGGCCCGCGCCCAGTACGAGCGCCTGGGCCAGTTGCTGGAGCGCATCCCCGCCGACGACGACACCATGAGCCTGCCTGCTCCCAAGGGCAATCTGCTGGTGGAGCAGGTCTACGTCACCCCGCCCGGCGCCAAGACCCCGGTGGTGAAGGGCGTCAGCCTGGAGCTGAAGGCCGGCGAAGCCCTGGGCATCGTCGGCCCGAGCGCCTCGGGCAAGTCCACGCTGGCGCGCGCGCTGCTCGGCCTGTGGCCGACGGGTGGCGGCAAGGTGCGCCTGGACGGCGCCGACATCTTTGCCTGGGACCGTGAGGAGCTCGGCCCGCACATCGGCTATCTGCCCCAGGATATCGAACTGTTCGACGGCACCATTGCCGACAACATCTGCCGCTTCGGCGAGCGCGATGCGGAACAGATCGTGGCTGCGGCTCAGCTGGCCGGCGTGCACGAGTTGATCCTGCGCCTGCCGCAGGGCTATGACACCGTCATCGGCGGTGCCGGCGGCATCCTCTCGGGCGGCCAGCGCCAGCGCGTCGGCCTGGCCCGCGCCGTCTACGGCAACCCCAAGCTGCTGATTCTGGACGAGCCCAATTCCAACCTGGACGACCAGGGGGAAAAGGAACTCGTCGCGGCCCTGCAACGGGTGAAAGCCCAGGGTTGCACGGTCATCGTGATTACCCACCGCACCATGGTGCTGATGTGCGTCGACAAGGTGCTCGTGATGAAGGACGGCGTGGCCGTGAATTTCGGCAGCCGTGACCAGGTGCTGGCGGCGCTGCTGCCCCAGGCCGACGCGCGCAAGGCCGCCCAGGGCTGAGGCCTCCACCCCATCGAGATTCGGGACAGACAACGTGACAGACATTCGCAGCAATCCAGACAATCTCCCGGCCCTGCAGGCCGACTCCCGCGCCGTGTCAGGCCCGGTCGTGGCCGACGTGGAAACCAGCCTCGACGGCCCGCGCCGCATCGGCACGCTGATGCTGCTGGCGGTGTTCGGCGGCTTCGGCCTGTGGTCCGCGCTGGCGCCCATCGAAGGGGCCGCCCACGCCCCGGGCTCGGTGACGGTGCGCTCCTACAAGAAGGTCATCCAGCATCTGGAAGGCGGCATGATCCGTGAGATTCGCGTGCAGAACGGGGATCAGGTCAACCAGGACGACGTGCTGCTGGTGCTTGACGACACCCAGGCCCAGGCCCAGCTCGAGATCAACAACGCCCAGCTGATCGCCCTGACCGCCCTCGAGGCCCGCCTGCTCGCCGAGCGCGACGGCGCGCAGAGCATCCAGTTCCCGCAGAACCTGCTTACCGCCGGCGTCAGTGCCCGCACCGAGATGGACGCCCAGACCCATGTGTTCGAGGCGCGCAAGGCCTCGCGCGAAGGCAGCATCGCCGTGCTGGAGCAGCGCGTCGAGCAGTTGCGCTCGCGCCTGACCGGCATGGAAGCCATGCGCCAGAGCAAGGAAGAGCTGGCAGCCTCCTTCGGTGCCGAACTGGCCGACACCCGCCTGCTGCTGGAGGAAGGTTTCGCCGACAAGCTGCGCCTGCGTGAACTGGAACGCAGCCACGCCGTTTACAAGGGCGAGGCCGCCGAGCTGGTGGCCACCATGTCGTCCACGGAAATGCAGATCGGCGAGACGCAGCTGCAGATCCTGCAGATCGAGAACGAGTTCCGCTCGGAAGTGGCCGGGCAGCTCAGTGAGACCCAGACCCGGCTGAAGGATGCCCGCGAGCGCATGATCGCCCTGAACGATATCGTGGAACGCACCGTGATTCGCGCCCCCGTGGCCGGCGTCGTGGCCGGCATGCAGTACCACACCGAGGGCGGCGTGATCGGCCCGGGCGCCCCGATTGCGGAAGTGGTGCCGCAGAGTGACGAGCTGGTCATTGAGGCCCGCGTGTCCGTGGGCGACATCGACCGTGTCTCCCCCGGACAGGAAGCCACCATCCGCTTCTCCAGCTTCAACAGCTCCGTGCCCACCATCTTCGGCACGGTGCTGAGCGTGTCCGCCGATGCGGTGGCGGACCAGAACACCGGCGTGCCCTTCTACCTGGCGCGCGTGGCCGTGACGGAGCAGGGCCTGCAGGATCTGGGCAACCTGACCCTGGTGCCCGGCATGCCGGCCGAGGTGTTCATCAACTCCGGGGCGCGTACCTTCCTGCAGTACGTGATGAAACCCTTCTCCAATGCCATTGCGCGCAGCCTGCGAGAAGACTGATGCGAACGTCTCTGAAACAGATCGGCACCCTCAGCCTCTGCCTGGCCGCCTGGTTGTCGCCAACCGGGGCGGTGCAGGCACAGGAAAGCACTACCGTCCTCGTGCAGGGCAGCACCCTGGAAGACTTCTTCACCTCGGCGCTGGAGTACAGCCCGCAGCTGCGCATCGCCGAGGAGCGCTGGAGCGTCGGCATACAGCAGCGCAAGGCGGCCAGCGGTCAGCTGCTGCCCCAGGTCAACGGCAACGCCAGCACTTCCGACAACACCCAGGAAGCCCTGGGCAATGTGTCGGAGTACCGCGGCGAGCGTTACTCCCTGCAGCTCACTCAGGTGCTGTTCAACTGGCAGGCCTTCAACGCCCGCCGCCAGGCCGCCATCCTCGAGGACCTGGCTGAGGCCGAGTATTTCGCCACCCTGGCGGCGGTGCTCACCGACGTGGCCGAGAAATACTTCAATGTGCTGCAGGCGGAGGATGCCGTGACCTCGGCGGCTGCCGAAGTCGAGGCAGTGAGCAATCAGATGGCGATGGTGGAGCGGCTGTACCAGCTGCAGCAGGTGCAGATCACCGATTACTACGACGCCCAGGCGCGGCTCGCCTTCGCCCAGGCCCAGCAGCTCGACCTGGAGAGCCAGCTGGCGCTGGCCCGCGAGGAACTGCGCGCCATCACCGGCGTGAATGTCGGCGAGCTGTTCCGGCTGGACCCGGCGCTGAGCATCCCGACCGTGGAAGGCAGCGTGGAATCCTGGCTGGAGCAGGCCCGCAACGGCAATCAGCAGATTCGCGCCCGCGAGTTCGCGGTGGATGCGGCCGACAAGGTGGTGGCCCAGCGCCAGGGCGCCTATATGCCGCGCGTGACGCTGATCGCCCAGAAGCAGCTCTCGGACATCGGCTTCGACAACGTGCCCATCAATCGCACCGACACCGACTACATCGGCGTCGACGTGCAGATCCCGATCTTCGCCGGCGGCAGCAACCGCGCCCGCGTGGCGGAAGCACGCAGCCAGTACCGCATCGCCGAGAACGAGTTGCGCCAGACGGAACTTGAGATCGTCGAAAGCACGCGCATGGCCTATCTGCAGGTGAAGTCGGCGGAGCTGCGGGTGCAGGCCGCCCAGCGTCTGGCCGAATCCACCGCGTTGTCCTACACGGCGCGCCAGCGCGGCTTCGAGCTGGGCACCGTCACCAGCGTGGATGTGCTCAATGCCCTGCGCGACCGCTTCAGCGCCGAACGCGACCTGCAGCGCGCGCGCTACGACTTGATCCGCTACTCCCTGATGCTGCGACGCGAGGCCGGCACGCTGAGTGCCGAGGACCTGCTGGATGTCGGCACCTGGCTGGTGGAACCGCAGGACTGACCTCAAAGGAATTGATTGCCCAGAATGCTCTTCTCTCTGCTCAGCGCGTGGGTGCGCGCTCCGTTCACCCACTACCGCCTGTTTCACAACTTCGTGCGCCAGGATTTCACCGGCCAGTTCGCCGGCTCGCTGGGCGGCAAGCTGTGGCTGTTCGTCACGCCCGTGGTCAACATCCTGATCTACTCCTTCGTGTTCAGCGTGGTGTTCCGCGCCCCCATGCCGGCCGAGTATGAAGGCACGCCCTTCGTGGTGTTCATGATGATGGGCTATCTGCCCTGGTTCGCCTTCGCCGACGCCGTGGGCCGGGCCAGCACGCTGCTGCTGGAGCGCGCGCCGCTGATCACCAAGGTGATGTTCCCCGTGCAGATCATCCCTGCCGTCGGCACGCTGGTGCCCTATATGGTGCACGGCATCGCGCTGGGGCTGTTCCTGCTGTATCTGGCCGTGCAGGGCTATCTGTCTGCCCTGTGGCTCTGGTTGCCCGTGGTGTTCTTCCTGCAGTTCCTGTTCACCATGGGCCTGGTGGCCATCCTGTCGGCGCTGTGCGTGTTCCTGCGCGACGTGCAGCAGATCGTGGCGCTGGTGCTGACCACCTGGTTCTTCCTCACGCCGATCGTCTACCCGGTGTCCCTGATTCCGCAGGACTGGCAGCCCCTGCTGATCCTGAACCCCATGCACAGCTTCGTGCAGATGTACCGCGAGCTGATCCTGCTGGACAGCTTCTCGTTCAGCAGTCTGCAGGTCATCGTGCCGGTGTCCCTGCTCACCTATCTGTTCGGAGGCTGGCTGTTCATGCGCATCCGTCACGCCTTCGGCGACGTGTTGTAAGGAGGCCGCGCCATGTACAGCATCTCGGTCGAGAACCTGCACAAGGATTTCCGCATCTACAACCGCCCGCAGGACCGCCTGCTGGAACTGCTGCTGCGCCAGCCGCGTCACAAGCTGTTCCATGTGCTGCAGGACATTTCCTTTTCCGTGATGGAAGGCCGCAGCCTGGGCATCATCGGGGACAACGGCGCCGGCAAGTCCACGCTGATGAAACTGCTCGTGGGCACCCTGCAGCCCACCAGCGGCAGCATTCGCATCAAGGGCCAGGTGGCGGCGCTGCTGGAGCTGGGCGCAGGCTTTCACCCGGAATTCACCGGACGCCGCAACATCTACCTGAACGCCGCCCTGCTGGGCGTGCCCGACGCCAACATCGCCGAGATGGAACGCGAGATCATCGAGTTCTCGGAGCTGGGCGATTTCATCGACCGGCCGGTGAAGACCTATTCCTCGGGCATGTATGTGCGCCTGGCGTTCTCCATCGCCACCATGGTGCGCCCCGATGTGCTGGTGATCGACGAGGCCCTGTCGGTGGGCGACATCGCGTTCCAGAAGAAGTGCGTGGAGCGCATGAACGAGTTCCGCAAGCAGAACAAGACCATGATCTTCTGCAGCCACTCCATGTACCACGTGCAGGAGCTGTGCGACACGGCCATCTGGCTGGAGAAGGGGCGCATCCGCGAGATCGGCGAGAGTCATCATGTGGTGGGCAATTACGAGGCCTTCTGCAACAGCCGCTCGGTGGAGCATCACGAGCCGCTGGACATCAACGCGGTGGAGGATCGCAAGATCAAGGACTGCCGCGTAATCCACACCATGGTGCGCAGTCTGGACGGCGAGGAGATCCAGGAGATCGAGCCGCTCACCGATGTGATCATGGAAACGAAGATCGAGATTCTGGCCGACAATCTGATGTGCAACTTCGGTTTCGCCATCATGCGCAACCTGAGCGAGATCATGTCGGCCTATCTGACCACGGACCTGGACGATGTGCCCAAAGGGCCTTTCATGAAGGGCGAGATCCTGACCGTGCGTTCACGCTTGAATGCGGTGTCGATGCGCGTGGGCGAGTTCCATGTGCTGGGCGGCGTGGCGGATGCGAGCGGCCTGCTGTGGTACGAGACCAAGCTGAGCAATCTCATCCGGATCAAGTCCAACAAGGGCGTCGGCTCGGTGGTGATGCGCGTGAACTGGGACGTGCAGCGCGGCTGAGGCGGGGCGGGCCGCAACCCGCACTTGCTCAGTCAGGCTGGGTGTGGCGGGGGTTCGCTGTGGACCGTGAGCCGCCCGGACGGCGGCGAGTCGAGCCCCCATGGCCTGAAAATGCTCCTGCATTTCAGGCACTCCCGCCATCCATGGCGGTCGGACGGGTTCACGGCGTGTCCACAGCGAACCCCCGCCTCAGCCAGCCGGAGTGCGAAGATTCAGTCGCGGCCCGCCCCGCCTCAGCCGCGCTCAAGATAGAGAAATGTCCGACTCTCTCCTCAATCTGCGGCGGCGAGGTATCCGGCAGCCGCGCATACGGGTTCACCTGATACACCCGTGCGCGCGCTCCCTCAGTGCGCACCTCCAGGATCTCCATGTAGGCCTCCTTCACCGTGTCCGCTTCTGCGGCCGCTTCCTCATCTTCCTGCGCGTCATCCTGCGCATCGGAAGACCCCTGCGCCTTCGGGTAGGCATAGACCGAGTAATAGGACGAGGTGTTGTTGCCGATCCAGTTCGACAGCTCCACGAAATTCTCCAGCGGCACCAGCGCACCCACATCATTGCGATTGGCGAAATCCCGCGTCTGCCGGTAGGCGATGATCTGCTCGATCAGCTCGTCATTGAGCCCCGGCAGCAGCCGCATGGCCTCGCGCGTGGCCAGGTTCAGATTCACGGTTTCCGTCGAGCCGTAGATGGTGAACGCCGCTTCCAGATTCACGCCCTCGAACAGCTCGTCGAAACCGCGGATCAGGCGCAGTTCCTCCACCGTGTCCATCTCGTTGAAGTTGCGCGGCGTGTAGGGCGAGTCGAGGGCTTCGTAGTAGTCCGTGTCGGCGCCGTTAGGGCTGGCCAGATCGTTCAGGTCGCGCCAGTCGCGCCAGGCATCCAGCAGCTCCTCCACCTGGCGCGGGTCAGCATCGGGGCCCAGCCGGTGCTGGATCAGCAGCATCATGCTGCGGTCGTTGATCTGGTTCAGGTTGATCTTGCCCGCATGGTCATAGATGCGCACCACCATGTCCTCACCGGCCGGGTAGTGCAGGGTCAGCGGCTGGCCGTTGAAGCGGTAGCGCGGCTCGCGCACATTGCCCAGATCGTCGGTGGGCGTCAGGTAGTCGATGGGCTGCGGGAACAACTCCAGCATCAGCTCCATCTCGGCGAAGGCCATGGCCTCGGTCACGGCGGCCAGGTCCTCCACCGCCTGCCGGTTGTGCATGGCCGTGCGTGCCGACAGCTGCACCTTGCCCGCCATCACGGTCACCAGCACGGTGAGCACGATGGATGTCCACAGGACGATGAGAATGACCGAGCCACGTTGACGCCTCATGTCAGGGTGCTCCGATCTGCGGGCTCTGCGCAGGAATGCCGATGCTCTGCTGCGGCTGGAAGGCCGGACGCAGATCGCGGTGCTCGTTGGCGCGGATGCGCCCGATGAGGTTGAGCGGGCGCTGGCGCGGGTCATCGCCGAAGGGCGTGAGCAGCACGTGCACAGCCAGCGGCAGCATCTGCAGCTCGTGGCCCGGCCAGTCCTCGCGCCATTGCTTGCTGAAATCCAGCTCCTCGTAGAGATAGCTGAAACTGGCGGTGTAACCGGGAATCAGCAGCACGGGCTCGACATTGGCGAGGCGCTCCCGCGGGTCGTCACTCCTGGCCGGGGCCAGCTGCAGATAAACGCCTTCGTCCTCCACCGAGCTGAGCTGCCAGGCGGTGAGCCCGCCGCTGCGCTGCGGCGAGACGGTGGACACCCAGCTCAGGGTCTCGTCCTCGCCCTGGAAATAGACCAGGCGGCCCAGCGATTCCGGGTCCCGGTAACTGTGCGGGAAGGCGCCCTGCAGCGCGCGCTCCAGCTGCAGCACGGCCACGGTCTGGTCGAGCTGCTCGTCCAACACTGCCGTGTCGTTCTCCCAGTCATTCATCACGGCATACATGCCCGTGCTGAGCAGGCTCAGCAACATGGCCGTCAGGGCCAGTGACAGCACGACTTCGATCAGCGTGAAACCGCCCTCACTCCGGCAGTTCAAGCTTGATCCAGCGCGTTCCGGCAATCCGCTCATCGGTCTCTTCGTCCACGATCTCGTAGTGCTGCAGCTTGAAAATCATCGGTTGCGTCTTGCGCACGACAGGCTCCAGGTAGTCGTTGGCGCGAATCTCGAAACGCTGCTCGCCTTCGAGAATCTCCTCCACCTCGCCGTACTCGTCCTGCAACAGCGCGAACTGCACGGCGGCGCGGGCCTCGATGGCCACGTCCAGGCTTTCGCCCGCGCGAAACGCCAGCTGCTTGCTGCCGCCGGCCAGCGCGAACAGGCTGCCCAGCACCATCCCGGTGATGGTCAGCGCCACCAGCACTTCCAGCAGGGTGAAGCCGTGTTCGCGTGCTGAGGGCGTCATGGCGCCTCCTCGGTGGTCACCTTGCCCGAGAACGGGTCGATGCGGATCTCCACTTGACGCGCGTTCTGCGCCAGGATCAGCGCGCCGCCCGTGCTGCCGCCCTCGGGATAGAAGGTGATGTCGAGTGTGTCTTCCACGGGCGTGACCTGCTCGGTGCTGTCGCGATAGGCGAGGGTGAGGCCGCGGGCGGTCCAGATCTCGTCCTGACCCAGACGCGAGCGGGTATCCGTCGAAGGCGTGGCGGCCAGCAGGGCCTGCTCGTCGCGCAGGTCGGCCTGAAAGCGGGCCGTGGCGGCCTGCCCCGTGACCACCGCCGTGCGGCGTGTGTAAGTGAGCAGGGATTGGGCCTCACGCACCTGGGCGTGGAAGGTGCGCGCACTCATGCCGGAGAGGCTGGGAATGACCAGCACGCTGCCCATGGCCAGAATGGCCAGCACGATCACCAGCTCCAGCAGGGTGAAGCCCCGGGCTCGCCTGTTAGCGGCTGATGTCCGCGTCATTGTCCTCACCACCCGGGCGGCCGTCGGCGCCGTAGGACATCAGCGTGTAGGTGTTGCCGTCGACGCTGTACTGGAACTCGAAGCCCCAGGGGTCACGTGGCACATCATTGTTCAAATAAGGGCCGTTCCAGGACGCGCGATTGCTGGTGTTCTCCATCAATCCCTGCAGATCTTCCGGGTACTGGCCCACGTCCAGGCGATGGGTATCGAGGGCAGAGGCGATGGCCGAGATCTGCGACATGGCGGCGTCGCGGCGCGCACCATCGGCCTGGTTGAACAGATTGGGGGCCACCATGACGGCCAGCATGCCCAGAATGGCCATGACGATGAGCAGTTCGATGATGGTGAAGCCGCGCTGCTTGGCGTTGGAGCGAGTGTGCATGAGAGTTCTCCTTTCGGGTCAGGTCAGAGGCCGGCGTCTTCGAAGAGTTCCGCGGCCAGAGCGAAGCGCCGCAGGATTTCGGCATAGGCCGCGGCACCGGTTTCATTGAGATTCACCACTTCGGGGCGCAGGACGATGAACAGCTCCTTGCGCTCGGACACATCCTGCTGATAGCCGAACAGCCCGCCCAGCACCGGCACGCGGCTCACGCCGGGCAGCCCGCTGTTGAGGTCGGAATTGCTCGACTGGATCAGCCCGCCCAGCACCACGTTCTCGCCGTCACGCACCACCACCGTGGTGCTGATCTCCTGATTCTGGAACACGGGATTGCCCGCCACGCCGGTGTCTTCCTGAATGGAGGAGAGCACCTGCCGGATGGTCATGTTGACGACGCCATCGTCGTTGATGCGCGGCGTGATGTAGAGCTCGATGCCCGTGGGGCGGTACTGGATGCTGCTGATGATGTTGTCCCCGATGCCCGTGGTCTGGGTGCCCGACTGCACCGGCACTTCGGCACCGATCTGGATCTCGCCTTCCATGTTGTTCACCACGGTCAGGGAGGGACGCGCGAGCAGGCGCACATCGTTGTCCGACGCGATCGCTTCCAGGGTGGCTTCCACGCGCGCCGCGCCATCGAGGAAGGACTTGGTGAACAGCAGGCCGTCGAGTCCGCCGTTGGGCAGGAAACTGGTGCTGGTCTGGGTGGAGAGCGCGTCGACGTTCACGTTGTCGGCCACGCGCGACCAGTCCACGCCGAAGCGTGTCTCGTCGGTGAGCGTGACCTGGGCGATGACGGCATTGATCATCACCTGCAGGGGCACGGCATCCAGCTGATTGATGGTGGCCAGCAGCTGGCGATAGTCGCGCGGATTGGCGCGGATCAGCAGACTGTTGGTGGCCTCGTCGGCGACGATGGTCACGCGCAGATCGGCGGACACGGCCACATCACCGCCCGCGGCGGCGGCAGCGCCGAACAGGGGCACGGTGCGCGACACGGTGTCACCATCGGGCGTCACGATGTCGATGGTTTCCACCTCGTCACGCGGTTGCTGCGGCGTGTCCTCTTCCTCCTGGTTCAGCGCGAAGACATCCGTCAGCGTGGTGGCGAGATCGACGGCGGTCAGGTTCTTCACGCGGTAGTGGAACAGCTGTTCCGCCTGCTCCTGGCGGTCGGCGTCAAGAATGCGCACCCAGCGGCTGATCTCCTCGAAGCCGCGATTGGCCGGCGCTGTGACCAGGATGGCGTTGCTGCGCTCCAGGCCCTTGACCTGATAGGCAGGCGAGGCGCCTTCGATCAGCGTGAGGATCTCGGACAGCTCGGTGGCCACCTCGGCGGCATTGGCGTAGCTGAGCTGGTACAGATGCAGGCCCTGATTCTGGAACGGATCGGCATCCACGACTTCCAGCAGCTCGTTGATGCGCTGCAGCGCCGAGGCACTGGCCGAGATCGCCAGGGTGTTGTTGTTGGAGATGCGCACCACGCGACCGTCCGGCTCCACCAGCGGCGTGAGAATCTCCAGCGCGGATTCGACACTGACATAGGTCAGCGGCGTGATCTGCATGATCATGCCGCTGAGCGAGGCGGCCTCGGCCGGCGTGCTGATCTGTTCCGGCACATTGCCCACCTGCTTGCGCGCGGTGTACACGGCACCGTTGCGCTCGATGGTCACGCCGGCCTGACGTGTCAGCAGGCGGATTAGGGGCCAGATGTCTTCCTGCGTCAGCGGACGGTTGGCCGAGGTGCGCAGGCTGACGCGATCGGCGATGGTCGGGTCGATGATCAGCGTGATGTCCAGCGCATCGGCCAGCTCCTCGAGGATCACGCGCAGATCGGCCTGCTCGTAGTTCAGCTCCACGAAATTGTCATCGGGCGCGTTCACCGGCGTCGGCGCCTGGTCGGCATAGCCGGGCACCGAGGTGGCGGCGCCAACGCGGTTGATCTCGTCAATCAGGCGCTGCTGTTCCTGCGCCCGCGCCGACTCACCCCCACTCGCGGGCGAGCTCACGGCCGCTGCCGGCGCGTTGCCTGCCTGTGCACTGCGCGTCGTGCCGGCCGCTGCGGCAGCGTCATCGCTGCCACCGCCCGTCAGCGCCGCACAGGAGGACAGCCCCAGCGCGAGGCCCAGCAGGGCCAGTTGTCTTGTCGTGTTCACCATAGAACTCCCGAACTGCGTCTCAAAACTCCACAGCGTTCATGCTGAACACTGCGGAAAGCATGGTAATCGTGATGCCTCCCACGGCGATGCCGAGGAACAGGATCAGGGCCGGCTGCAGCGCGGCCACCAGACTGGACATCTGGTTCTTCACATACATGTCGAAGGTGGCGGCCGTCTTCAGCAGAATGCTGCCGGTGCGCCCCGACTCCTCGCCCACCGTGATCAGCTGATGCAGCAGGGTGGGGAAGCGGTTGGTCTTCTCCAGCGACAGGCCCAGCCCGGCGCCGCCCCGCACATCGTCTTCCACCTGCCGCAGGTGGCGTGTCAGCTCGGCATTGCCCACCACTTCCCGGGCCACGCGCAGGGCGCGGATCAGCGGAATGCCGGCCTCCAGCAGCGCCCCGAGGGTGCGGGCGAAGACGGCGCAGTCCTTGTACAGCAGCAGCGAGCCCAGCATCGGCACACGCAACAGGAAGGCGTGCTTCTGCAGCCGGCGCTGCGGGTCCCGGTCCAGCCACTTCCACCAGAAGCCGATGCCGACCACGGCCAGGATGACGAGATAGCCATAGCGCGCGAGGCCGTCGCTGAGCGCCAGCAGAAAGGCCGCCGAGGCGGGAATTTCCGTGCCCGCATCCTCGAACATGATGGCGAACTGCGGCACCACGAACACCAGCAGCAGGAACACGGAGATCACGCCGGTCACCAGCAGCACGAGGGGGTAGATCATGGCCGACACGATGGCCGAGCGATTGCGTCCGCTGGTCTCCAGGAAGTCCACCAGGTCCGGCAGCAGCTGATGCAGGATGCCGCCTTCCTCGCCGGCACGCACGATGTTGATGTACATGCGCGAGAACACGTCCGGCCGCGCTTCCATGGCCTCGGCCAGGCTGCGGCCTTCCTTCACGTCGCGCC
>JACCDU010941056.1_pt1 | contig 16331 bp, 15 predicted proteins | sample 7446081 | NCBI WGS metagenome assembly JACCDU01 (sample SAMN15323447, study PRJNA562643) | freshwater metagenome | isolation source: river surface water | place: USA:Blue River Watershed | collected 2017-08-17
CCTTCCTTGTAAAACTTGACGCCGCCAAACAGGTTGTTCAGATCGGTGATGGCCAGGGCGGGTTGCCCGTCCTTGGCCGCCATTTTGACCACATCGTCGATGCGGCAAGTGGAATCGACAACCGAGAATTCAGAGTGGAGGCGCAGGTGGGCAAACATAGCCCCCATTGTAGGAGGCCGGGGGGCTCAAATTGGCAAATTCGAGGTGTCCGAATGCAGGTCGGCAGCTTCAGCTCCGACAAATGGATTTTGTGCGCACATGTCGGGGCTAAAGCCACCGACCTACACGTTCAGTCGCCTAAAACTTGGAGAACTTCCGAGTGAAATTCCCGCCCGTACAAGATCATGACCACCAGCGCGGTGGCCAAGACCAGCGCCAGCGGCGAGAAGAACCAGGCCATGGCGGCAAAGGAAAAATAATAGGCCCGCAAACCGTCGTTGAAGGTCTCGGCCGCTGCCCCCACCAAGCGACCGGCGCGCTCGGCCACTTGCTGGCGGTCCTGAAGGCCTGCATCAAAAGTGTCAGGCGGCGGCATGGCACCGATCACCAGCGCCACAAAGGTGTACTGGCGCATCGACCAAGAAAACCGGAAAAAGGCATACACAAAGATACCCACCAGCACCAGCACCTTGAACTCGAACACCAGCATGGGTGTGGGCTGCGCAAACGGGATCTCACGCACCAGCTCGGCAGCCTTGTCGGTCGTGCCCAGCAAGGCAAACAGACCGCCGATGATGATGATGGTGGTGGACGAAAAGAAGGACGGCGTGTGCGACAGGTTCTGGGTGATCAAACCATCCAACATGCGCGGATCGCGGGCCGTGGTTTGCAGCATCCATTTCACGCGGTAAGCATTGGTCGTGGCGATCAGGCTCTGGTCCAGTTGGCCACGCACCCGGGCAAACCAGGCGTAACCGGCCCACAGGCTGAAAAAGGACACCAGCGCCAGCCAGTCGCCCCAGGGCATCATCGAGAGGATTTTCATGCCTGCATCCTAGCAAGCCTCGGGCCATCTGCACCGCGGCACTGCATTTACAAACGAAAAAAAGCCCGGGTGATGCACATCACCCGGGCTGTATGGTCAGTCGGGCCGTGGCCCGACATGATCGATCAGCCGCGCAGCTTGGCGGCCACAGCGGCCACGCGCTCGCCATAGGCTTTGGCGGTGTCCAGGTCACCTTGTGGGATGTCTTCCGCAGGGCTGGTGGGACCGACTTGGGCCATCACGCCCGAGTTGGAGCCAATGCGGTTGATGGTGCCGTCGTTCATCGCAGGCTGGCCCACCCAGACCATGCCGTTTTGCATGGCCAGGGTGATGAAGTACTGGATGGTCGAGAGCTTGTCGCCGCTGGGGCTGGCCGAGATGGTGAAGCCACCGGCCACCTTGTCTTTCCAGGCGCTGGTGAACCAGCGCTTGGACGTGGCGTCGGCAAACTTTTTGAACTGCCAGGAAGCCATGCCCATGTATGTGGGCGAGCCGAAGATGATGGCATCGGCCGCATCCAAGGCAGCCCAGTCTGCATCGGTGATGTTGCCATCGGCGTCGATGGTCACCAGTTGGGCATTGGCGCCCTGGGCCACGAATTGCGCCACGCGCTGGGTGTGGCCGTAGCCGGAATGGAAGACAACAACAGTTTTAGCCATGAAAAGCTCCTTGAAAAAGAAAGGTGAAGAGAAAGAAAAAAATCAGGCGGCCAGATCAAACACCAGCACTTCGGCATCTTGGCCTGCATCCAGCGCCAGTGAGGATTCGCCCTGCAGCAGGGCCGCATCGCCCGCTTGCAAGGTTTGACCGTTGACCTGCAAAGTGCCACGGATCAAAAACACATAGGCCTTGCGGGCCGCGTCCAGCGCCAGCTGCGCGGCTTCTGTGCCATTGAAGAGGCCAGCATACATGCGGGCATCGGCATGGATCTTGACCGTGTGCTCAGCCGCCTCGGGAGCGGCCACCAAAGCCAGTTGACCGCGCTTGGCCGCCTCGGGAACGGTTTTTTGTTCGTAGCCAGGGTCGATGCCGGTCACATTCGGCTCGATCCAGATTTGCAAAAAGTGGGTTTGCTCGCCCTTGGCGTGGTTGAACTCACTGTGGCGCACGCCCGAGCCCGCGCTCATGCGCTGCACATCGCCGGGCGGGATGCCTTTGACGTTGCCCATGCTGTCCTGGTGCGCCAGGTTGCCCGACAGCACGTAGCTGATGATTTCCATGTCGCGGTGGCCGTGGGTGCCAAAGCCCATGCCCGGCGCGATGCGGTCTTCGTTGATCACGCGCAGATTGCCCCAGCCCATGTGCGCCGGGTCGAAATAGTTGGCAAACGAAAAACTGTGGAAAGACTTGAGCCAGCCGTGGTCGGCATAGCCCCGGTCTGCGGATTTGCGGATGGTCAGCATGGTGATCTCCTGGTCAAACGCTGGCGACACATGCCGCAAGCCATGTGTGAACTTTACCGAGCCTGCGCCCCTTGTCCGTTGACCAGGTTTGCTGGCATCATTCAAATTAATTGAATAAATAGACACCCATCATGCAAACACCCCGCGACTGGCTCACCCCCGAAACCCTGACCATGCTGCTCACCATCGACCAGAAAGGCAGCTTTGCAGCCGCAGCCCGGGCGCTCGATCTGGTGCCCAGCGCCCTCACCTACCGTGTGCGCCAGCTTGAAGACGCACTGGATGTGCTGCTGTTTGACCGCAGCGCACGCCAGGCCCGCCCCACCGCCGCCGGACAGGAACTGCTGCGAGAAGCCACCCGGCTGCTGAGCGACATGGACGCCGTGGCCAACCGCGTGCGCCGCGTCGCCACCGGCTGGGAAGCGGTGCTCACCGTGGCCGTGGACAGTGTGGTCTCGCGCACCGTGGTGATGGACCTGTGCGCCAGCTTTCTGGCCTTGGGCACCACCACCAAGCTCAGGCTGCGTTACGAAACCCTCTCGGGCACGCTGGCAGCGCTCACCTCAGGGCAGGCCGATCTGGTGCTGGGCGCTGTGATGGCGCATGGCCTGCCGTCTGACGTTCAGCATGCGGAGCTGGGACCGATCCCGTTTGTGTATGCGGTGGCCAGCCACCACCCGCTGGCCCAGGCCCCCGAACCACTGACCGATGAGCTGCTGCAACAGCACCGCGCTGTGGCCGTGGCCGACTCGGTCAGCCGGGGGGCCGGGCTGACCATCGGCCTGCTTGGCGGGCAAGACGTGTTCACCGTGCCCGACATGGCCAGCAAGCTCGAAGCGCAATTGCGCGGTCTGGGTGGCGGCTTTCTGCCAGAAAGCCTGGCCCGGCCCTACATTGAAAGCGGTTTGCTGGTGGCCAAAACCGTGCAAAAACCGCGCACCAGCACCGGCCACTACGCCTGGCGCGACAGCAAACAAGCCCCCGCCGGCCAAGCGCTGCGCTGGTGGCTGTCACAACTGGAACGCCCCGCCACACGCAACGCATTGCTGCAACCTGCGCATCGCGTGTAGAGTGTGAGCCATGAACACACAACACATCGCCATCATCGGCGTCGGCATGGCCGGCGTGGTTTGCGCACGGACATTGCGCCAGGCCGGTCACAACGTGACCCTGTTTGAAAAAAGCCGAGGGCTGGGCGGTCGCATGGCCACGCGTGCCAGCGCCTTTGGCAGCTTTGACCACGGCACCCAGTACTTCACGGTGCGTGACCCGCGCTTTGAACTGGCCTTGAGCACGGTGCCCGGCTTGTGCAAACCCTGGAGCGCCAACGCCGTGCGTGTGCTGGACCCCAATGGCCGTGTGATCGAAGCGGGTCTGCCCGGCGGCGAGCGCCACTGGGTGGCCACCCCGGGCATGAACGGCCTGGTCAAAGCCTGGGCCGAGCCGCTGGTGGAAGACAACAATGTGCTGCTGCAAACCCGCGTCACGCACATCAGTGCCGACCCGTTCCAGAAAAACGGCTGGCAACTGCACACCGAAGCCGATGACGGCGCACAGCATGTGTATGGCGGCTTTGACAAAGTCATCCTGGCGATTCCCCCAGCGCAAGCGAACGATCTGCTGCGGGCCTCGCAACTGAGCGCCTTGGCCGAGCCTTTGAAGGGTGTTCGGGTTGACCCCTGCTGGACACTGATGGTGGCCTACCCCCAGGCGGTGCAGCCCGGCCTCATCACGATTGGCCCCCAGTGGAACGCTGCACGCAGTACCCACCACCGCATTGCGTGGATGGCCCGCGAGTCCTCCAAGCCTGGGCGTGAACGCATCGAGCGCTGGACCGTGCAGGCCAGCGCGCCCTGGTCGGCCGAGCACATCAACGACACCCCCGACCGCATCAGCGGCAAGTTGCTCAAGGCCTTTGCCGAGATCAGCGGCATCCGCGCCACCCCGGCCCATGCCGAGGTGCACCGCTGGTTGTACGCCAAAACCGCCGAGCCTTTGGGCCAAAGCCACCTGTGGTTCAAGGACCAGGGCATTGGCCTGTGCGGCGACTGGTGCCTGGGCCACCGGGTCGAAGACGCGTTCATCTCAGGCCTGGAGCTGGCGCTGTCGGTCCTGAAAAAACGCTGATCCCGCATGGGTGTGAAGTACACAGGCCGGTTCGCGCCCTCGCCGACCGGCCTTTTGCATGCGGGCTCTCTGGTGGCGGCGCTGGCCAGCTGGCTGGACGCCCGCGCCCACGCAGGCCGCTGGCTGGTGCGCATCGAAGATGTGGACACGCCCCGCTGTGTGCCGGGCGCCGATCAGCGCATCCTGGAGCAACTGGCCCAATGCGGCCTGCAGCCAGATGATGCCCCCGTCTGGCAAAGCCAGCGCAGTGATGTTTACCAGGCTGCGCTGGAGACGCTGATCGCCCAAGGCTGGGCTTACCCCTGCGGCTGCTCCCGCAAAGAGATCGAAGCCGCCCAAAGCCAGGCCGTGGCCCGGCACCATGCGGCGGTCTATCCCGGCACCTGCCGCCAGGGGCTGCAAGGCAAAACCCCACGGGCCTGGCGGCTCAATGTGCAGGCTGTGCAACAGGCCTTGAACCTGCCTGCCCTGACCCATTGGCAAGACCGCCGATTGGGCGCGCAAGCGCAAAACGTGAGCGAAGAAGTGGGCGACTTTGTGCTGCGCCGGGCTGACGGCCTGTGGGCCTACCAGCTGGCCGTGGTGGTGGACGATGCGGCGCAAGGCATCACCCATGTGGTGCGCGGCCAAGACCTGGCCGACAACACCGCACGGCAGATCGTGCTGCAAGGTGCCCTGGGTCTGCCCACCCCGCAGTACCTGCACACGCCACTGGTGCTGGGCCCCAATGGCGAAAAACTGAGCAAGCAAAACGGTGCAAAAGCGCTGGACCTGAACAATCCACTGGCCGCGCTCCAGCAGGCGGCGCAAGCGCTGGGCCTGGCTGCGGTGCCTCAAGACACGCCCCTTCCACAAGCCCTGGCCCTGTGGTGCCAGGACTGGGCTGCCCGCTGCTGAAGCACCGCAGGCTGCGACACGTGGCCAACCGCGATAATCAGGGCTTACGCGAAACACTGACCGCCCCATGACCACGCCAGAAAACCAGACGACCGCCACGCCGACAACGCCCGCAGAGGCGCCTTTCATGCGCACCATCAAAACCTATGTGTTGCGGGCTGGCCGCATGGGCTCGGGCCAAGTGCGGGCTTTTGAACAGTTCGGGCCGCAATTCCTTGTGCCCTACAGCGCCGAGCGTCTGGACGTGCAGGCCGCTTTTGGCCGCAGTGCCCCCCTGATTCTGGAAATCGGTTTTGGCATGGGCGACGCCACCGCCAAGATCGCTCAGGTGCGCCCGAATGACAACTTCCTGTGCTGCGAAGTGCATGAGCCCGGGGTGGGCGCCTTGCTCAAGCGCTGCGGCGAAGAACACATCGGCAACATCCGCATCGTGCAACACGATGCGGTCGAGGTGATGGACCACATGCTGGGCAAGGACAGCCTGGACGGGGTGCACATCTTTTTCCCGGACCCTTGGCACAAAAGCCGCCACCACAAGCGCCGCCTGATCCAGTCGCCTTTTGTGCAGCGCCTGGCGCAGCACATCAAGCCTGGTGGTTACCTGCACTTGGCCACCGACTGGCAGCCCTATGCCGAGCAGATGCTGGCCGTAGTCAGCGCCGAACCGTTGCTGGTCAACACCGCCGATGCGGCCCAAGGCGGTTATGCCGCCAAGCCCGACTACCGCCCGCTCACCAAGTTCGAAAACCGCGGCCTCAAGCTCGGCCACGGCGTGTGGGACCTGGTTTTCCGCCGGGTCTGAAAACGTCGAGCACCACAAGGCTTGAGCGCTCATGGCCCGGCCTGCACGCAACCCCTTGATCCCGACCCGCGATGGGGTGAGCCCCAGCTGCGTGGCATTGCCTGTCGGCCCCTGGGCCACCGTGCTGGACTTTCTGGCCGAACGGCTGCCCACCGTCTCGCGCGAGGACTGGGCCCAGCGCATCGCGCAAGGCTTGGTGTTGGATGAACATGGACGCGCCGTGCCGGGCGATCACCCCTACCGGCACGGCCAGCGCCTGTACTACTACCGCAACCGGCCCCAAGAGCCCGATTTGCCGGTGCAAGCCCGTGTGGTCTTTGAAGACGCGCACTTGCTCGTCGCCGACAAGCCGCACTTCATGCCGGTCACGCCATCTGGCCCCTATGTGCAGCAAAGCCTGCTGGTGCAACTCAAGCGCCTGAGCGGCTGCGAAAACCTGAGCCCCATCCACCGCATCGACCGAGAAACCGCAGGCTTGGTCTTGCTGAGCAAACGCCCACAGGACCGCAACGCTTACCAGGCCTTGTTCCGCGACAAGACCATCCACAAGGTCTACCAGGCGGTGGCCGCATACCGCCCGGATATGCCGTGGCCTCTGGTACACACCAGCCGCATGGCCGAAGACAGCCAGCATTTCTTCAAAATGCGCGAGGTGCCGGGCAAGCCCAACAGCGAAACTCGCATCCGTCTGCTGCACCGTGAGGGCCACGAGGCCCTCTACCAGCTGGAGCCCGTCACCGGCAAACGCCACCAGCTGCGCGTGCACATGAACGCCTTGGGCGTGCCGATCGAAGGCGATCAGTTTTACCCGCAAGTGCTGCGCGGCCCAGATGAAACTGAAGATTTCAAGCGCCCCTTGCAGTTGCTCGCGCAAGCGGTGGCCTTCACCGACCCGCTGACCGGTGAGCACCGCTGCTTTGAGAGTCGGCTTCAGCTGAGCATGCAAGCGGCCATCAAGCCTGAACTTCGGTGGCCGTGATGGTGTATTTGAAGGTGTCAGGGGCGTAGGAATCGAGGCGACCCGCGGCGGTTTCGGCCACGGGGTACATCAGGAAATTGACCGCACCGCCTTGGGCTGCGGGCAGGCGCACATCGTGCGCGGTGTTCCAGGCCATCCAGTTGCCTTCCCAGCCGCCAAACAGGTGCTTGTACACCGGGGCCACCACAGGGTGGTCGGTCTTTTTGATCCACTCGGCGGTTTCCAGGCGCATGACCTTGGCCACATCGGCCGGGTCCATCGCGACCCAGCCGTGGGCTTGCAGGTACACCTCGGCGCGGCAGTGCTGAGCCCCCTTGAGGCTGACCGGGTTGCCCGACAGCTCCTTGTAGCCAAAGGCCGATGGGGCCAAGCGGATGCCATACACATCGCGTGCAGGCAAGCCCACAGCACGGCACAGGCCGACAAACAAGGCATTCAAATCGGCACACTTGCCACCCAGATTGCCCGTCTCCAGCATGGTTTTGATGTCGCCTTCGCCGCAGCCGCGCACCTTGGGGTCGCGGAAAGCGTTGGTCACCACCCAGTCGTAAATCGCACGGGCTTTTTGCACATCGGTCTTGGTGCCTCGTGTGGCCTCCAACGCGGTGGTGCGAACAATGCCGTCAATCGGCAACATCTGGGTGGCACGGGTGAAGTGGCGCAAAGTGTCGGCGGCTTCGGGTGCGCTGTTGCGGGCGTATTGCTCCGCTGCGCGGTTTTGGGTTTGCACGCGGCTGGTGATTTCAATCACGGGGCGTACACCGGCGGAAAATTCGGCCGACACAAAACGCGCACCTTCCACCAAGTCGCTGCCCATGCGGGCTTGGCCATTGCTGCTGATGCGGGTGTCCAGCGAACGCTGCCAGGCGGTGTCCACGCTGGGCACCGGCAACCACACACGGGTGGCCCCTTGTGGCTCGGCGATCTCGACGCGGGTGGTCACGTCGAACGTGCGCCATGCGCCTGTTTCCGGTGCAAAGCGGCGTTGAGCCGCGGGGGTTTGGGCATGCAGCCAGGTGGGCGCAGCGATCAGGGCGCCCATGGCGGCGCCGCCTTTGAGCAAGGAACGACGAGCGGTAGTCATGAAAGGAAACTCCGGAATGTGGGTGAAACTTGTCGGCACATGCGAGGCGGCACAAGGACCGCCAATGCCCCGAAGGCAAGTTGCCCGGCACAAGAGGCGCAGGGCTGGGCGATTATCGCCGACTTGTCACACGCACAGGCCAGGCCTGGGCATCAAGGTGTGGGCTTCACACTGGCCAACCAGCCACGGGCCAGCGGGCCATTCCAGTCCAGGTCACCGACCACGCGCCAACGGGCCCGGCTATCTGGCCCCAGCACAACGGTCGTTGGGTAGATGCGAACTCCCCACTGGCGGGCCAGTTCGCCGCGCCCGTCAAGCACCACCGGCAAATTCAGCTGAGCGTGGTTCAGGAACGTTCGAACCCGCCCCTCAGGCTCTTTGACATTGATCCCGATCACCACAGGCGGGTCCACCGCATCGTGCAAGGCTTGCAACGATGGCAACTCCTCTTTGCACGGTGCGCACCAGGTCGCCCAAAAGTTCAGCACCACCACCCGCCCCTTGAGCTGGTCCGACGTCCAGCGCCGCCCCTGGATGTCTTGCAAGTCCAGTGGTGGTGTGACCGAGCGCACAGGCCATGCCTGCTTGTCAAACTGCGCCCACACTGAGCCCGGAATGAACCAAGCAGCCAGGGTCAGGCAAAGGAGCCACAGCCATGAGCGAACAAGCGGCATGCAGGAGTGTCCATCGTTGATGCGGGAGGATTGCCAGCGTATGAAAAAAGGCGCTCCCGTCCAAGCAGGAGCGCCTGTCCACATGGGCCCAAGGGCTTAAACGCGCTCGGCCACCCAGGCTTGCACGCTGGCCATCGCAGCGGGCAAAGCTGCGGCGTTGGTGCCACCGGCCATGGCCATGTCGGGCTTGCCGCCGCCTTTGCCACCCACTTGTTGGGCCACAAAGCTGGCCAGCTCGCCGGCTTTGACCTTGCCTGTGGTGTCCGCGGTCACGCCTGCGGCGATCTGCACCTTCTCACCGTCCACAGCGGTCAGGACGATCACCGCCGTCTTGATCTTGTCCTTGAGCTTGTCCATGGTGTCGCGCAGGGTCTTGGCGTCAGCACCTTCGAGCTGCGCCACCAGCAGCTGGATGCCCTTGACGTCCACGGCTTGCTTGGCCAGCTCGTCGCCTTGGGCCGAAGCCAGCTTGCCCTTGGCGGCAGCCAGTTCTTTTTCGAGCGCCTTGACTTGGTCCAGCACCTGCGCGATGCGGTTGTTCAGCTCGGCAGGCTGGGCTTTGAGCGTGCCTGCGGCTTGCGTCACGGTGTCTTCGAGCGACTGCAAATAAGCCAAGGCGTTCTCGCCGGTCACGGCTTCGATGCGGCGCACACCTGCGGCCACGCCGCCCTCGCCCACGATCTTGAACAGGCCAATGTCACCCGTCGCCTTGACGTGGGTGCCACCGCACAGTTCGCGGCTCGTGCCAATGTCGAGCACGCGCACGGTTTCGCCGTACTTTTCGCCAAACAGCATCATGGCGCCTGTCTTCTGGGCGCTTTCGATGTCCATCACTCGGGCCTGCGCAGCGGCATTGGCCAGGATTTCTGCATTGACCTTGGCTTCGATCTGGCGGATCTCGGCATCGGACACCGGGGCGTTGTGCGCAAAGTCAAAACGGGTGCGCTCGGCGTTCACCAACGAGCCTTTTTGCTGCACATGGCCGCCCAACACTTCGCGCAGGGCCTTGTGCATCAAATGCGTGGCGCTGTGGTTGCGCACGGTGGCGGCGCGCATGGCCGTATCCACATGCGCCTGCACCGCGTCGCCCACTTTCAGGCTGCCGGACTTCAATTCACCATGATGACCAAACACATCGGCCTTGATCTTGAGCGTGTCGGCCACGTTGAACTGGCCACCCGCGTTGTGGATCATGCCCTGGTCGCCCACCTGACCGCCCGACTCGGCATAAAACGGGGTCGTGTCCAGCACGACCACACCCGCCTGACCCGCTTTCAGTTCGGTCACGGCCTGGCCGTCGGCATACAGCGCCAGCACTTTGGCGTTGGCCGTCAGCTCGTCGTAACCCACAAAGTCGTTGCCCTCGCCAGAATAGTCCAGCGCCTTGTCCATCTTGAACTTGCCTGCTGCGCGGGCCTGGGCTTTTTGCTTTTCCATGGCCACGGCGAAACCGGCTTCGTCCACAGACAGGTCACGCTCACGGCACACATCGGCCGACAGGTCGAGCGGGAAACCGTAGGTGTCATGCAATTTGAAAGCCACCTCACCGGGCAAGACCTTCACGCCGCCTTCAAGGGCCGCATCCAGGATCTGCATGCCGCTTTGCAGCGTCTCGAAGAAACGTTCTTCTTCGATGCGCAGGATGTCGGTGATGCGGTCGGCCTGATCGGCCAGATTGGGGTAAGCCGTGCCCATGAGCTTGACCAGATCGGGCACCAGCTTGTGGAAGAAAGGCGACTTCTTGCCGAGTTTGTAGCCGTGGCGAATGGCGCGGCGCACGATGCGACGCTGCACGTAGCCGCGGCCTTCGTTGCTGGGCACCACACCATCGCTCACCAAAAACGCGGTGGCGCGGATGTGGTCGGCGATCACGCGCAGCGATTTGTTGTTCAGGTCGGTGCACCCGGTCTCGCGGGCAGCGGCCTTGATCAACGCGTCAAAAATATCGATTTCGTAGTTGCTGTGAACGTGTTGCAAGATCGCTGCAAGACGTTCGAGGCCCATGCCGGTGTCCACGCAAGGCGCGGGCAGCGGCGTGACCGAGCCGTCTTCGTGCATGTTGAACTGCATGAACACGTTGTTCCAGATCTCGATGAAGCGGTCGCCGTCTTCGTCAGGGCTGCCGGGTGGGCCGCCAGGGATGTGCGGGCCATGGTCGTAGAAGATTTCGGAGCAAGGGCCGCAAGGGCCGGTGTCGGCCATCATCCAGAAGTTGTCGGACTTGTAGCGGGCACCTTTGTTGTCACCGATGCGGATGATGCGGGTTTCTTCTTTGATGCGTTCTGGCGTCCAGCCCGCCTTGACAAAAATGTCTTCCCAAATGGCATAAGCCTCATCGTCTTCCATGTAGACGGTGGCGTAGAGCTTGTCGGCAGGCAGTTTGTAGACCTCGGTCAGCAGCTCCCAAGCCCATTGCAGCGACTCGCGCTTGAAGTAGTCGCCAAAAGACCAGTTGCCCAACATCTCAAAGAAGGTGTGGTGGCGGGCGGTGTAACCCACGTTTTCCAGGTCGTTGTGCTTGCCACCGGCGCGCAGACAGGCCTGCACGGACGCGGCGCGCACATACGAGCGCTTGTCAGAGCCCAGAAACACGTCCTTGAACTGGACCATGCCCGAGTTGGTGAACATCAGGGTCGGGTCGTTGCCCGGCACCAAGGGGCTGGATGCCACCACGGTGTGCCCTTTGGACGCGAAAAAGTCCAAAAAGGTCTTGCGGATGTCGGCAACGGAAAATGTGGGTTGGCTCATGGTGTGTATTGGCTCTAAGTGCAACCGGTCATTATAAGTTTCGGCCTCCTGGGTGACTGACCGGTGGGCATCGCACACGTTAAGCTGCAAACCATGTCACAATTTATTTAACAGGTTAAATAATTAACGGAGACCCCATGGACATGAAAACATCCCCCCTCGCCCAGCTGAACGACCCCAGCTTGCTCAAGACCGACGCCCTGATCAACGGCCAGTGGGTCGCAGGCGGCAGCCGTTTTGCCGTTCATGACCCGGCCACCGGCACGCACCTGGCCGATGTGGCCAACCTGGGCCCGGCAGAAACCGAACAGGCCATTGCCGCCGCCAACGCCGCTTGGCCAGCCTGGCGCAACAAGACCGCCAAAGAACGCAGCACCATCCTGCGCAAGTGGTTTGACCTGCTCATGGCCAACCAGGACGACCTGGGCCGCATCATGACCGCCGAGCAAGGCAAGCCCCTGCCCGAAGCCAAGGGCGAAGTGGCCTACGGTGCCAGCTTCGTCGAATGGTTTGCCGAAGAGGCCAAGCGCATCAATGGCGAGACCCTGCCCCAGTTCGACAACAATCGTCGCCTGCTGGTGCTCAAGCAGCCCATTGGTGTGTGCGCGGCCATCACGCCCTGGAACTTCCCGCTGGCCATGATCACCCGCAAGGTGGCACCGGCCCTGGCCGCAGGCTGCCCGGTCATCATCAAGCCTGCCGAGCTGACACCGCTGACCGCCCTGGCTGCAGCCGAGCTGGCCATCCGTGCCGGCATCCCGGCCGGCGTGCTGAACATGGTCACCGCCGACAGCGACCAATCGATCGCCGTGGGCAAGGTGCTGTGCGCCAGCGACGTGGTGCGCCACATCAGCTTCACCGGCTCCACAGAAGTCGGCCGCATCCTGATGGCGCAGTCAGCCCCCACCGTCAAGAAGATGTCGCTGGAACTCGGTGGCAATGCGCCTTTCATCGTGTTTGAAGATGCTGACATCGACAGCGCTGTCGAGGGCGCTTTTGCCAGCAAGTACCGCAACGCGGGTCAAACCTGCGTGTGCTCCAACCGTTTTTACGTGCAGGAGTCGGTGTACGAAGAGTTCGCCACCAAGTTCGCGGCCAAGGTCAAGACCGCCAAAGTGGGCAACGGTTTCGAAGACGGCGTGAACCAGGGACCGCTGATCGAACCGGCCGCACTCGACAAGGTGGAGCGCCATGTGAAAGACGCCATCGCCAAGGGCGGCCGCGTACTCACCGGCGGCAAGCGCCTGCAGGGCCAGTTCTTCGAACCCACCGTGATCGCCGACGCCAGCGCCGACATGGTCTGCGCCAAGGAAGAAACCTTCGGCCCCTTCGCGCCGATCTTCAAGTTCAAAACCGAACAGGAAGCCATCGATGCGGCCAACAACACCGAGTTCGGCCTGGCCAGCTACTTCTACAGCCGCGACGTGGGCCGCATCTTCCGCGTGAGCGAGGCGCTGGAATACGGCATGGTCGGCATCAACGTGGGCATTTTGGCCACCGAGCACGTGCCCTTTGGCGGCGTCAAGCAGTCGGGCCTGGGCCGCGAGGGCTCTCACCACGGCATCGATGACTATGTGGAGATCAAGTACCTTTGCATGGGCGACATCCTCAAGTGACCTGTGCAAGGCCCATGAAAAAAGCGCCTTTGGGCGCTTTTTTCATTCCAGCCGCTCCAGCAGCACCTCCCATGGATGATGGAAGCGGAAATCCCGGAGCAATTCGCGGTGCACCCAAGCCACTGGGTCCGACCAGGCGGGCTCTGCACGCAAACTCCAATCTACAAACAAAGCCAAAAAAGGCTTTTCTTGCCACAACGCCGGACGGGCAATCTGGCTGTACCCCGGTGAGGCCACCCACGCATTACCCGGCCACCAGCTCAGACTGAAACACAGTGCCACCCACGCGGCCAACAACCAAGACCTCAGATGCTGCAACCAATCATCGCGCCCCAGCCACTTCAGCAGCAGCACACTCATGCCGGCAAATAACTGGCACAGATTCAACAAACCAAAGAACAGCGATGCGCCCAGTGCCACAGGGGTCATCACCGCACGGCGATACGCATCCCGCATCTGCGACTGAGACACCCGAGGAAAAAACCAGTGTCCGGCCAATTGCGCCGCACCGGACGTGGCCTCCAAATCGTCCGGGGTCAAGCCCAGAACTGTGGATGCCCACAGGGCATTGAACACCGGCTTCAATGCTGAGGGCACCGGTCCCTCCAGCATAGGCTCTCCGCGCAGCTGAATGCGCCCTTTCTGGGCCTCGCCTGCCAAGCCATAAGAGCGAACACTCATGAGCATGTCGGCCTGATCGGCCCGCGCCACAATGGCATCGATCGCCGCTTTCTGCGCATGCCACATGACCAGCAACCCGACAGCCGCACATGAAACGACAAGCAACAGCCTTGAACGAAACCATCTGGCCAGCCAACGCATCAACAAAAGCGCCAAGCCCAAGCCTGCCACCACACGAGCCCACACCTCGATGCCATGCAGCTCCGCAGCTGTCACCACCAACGGATAACCGCCCGCCAGATCCAGCAATCGGTGGTTGAACGACAACTCCAAAACCGCATACAAGGCCAACAAACCCAGAAACCAGGGCTGCAGTTGCAAATCGGCGGTCCGAAGAAAAAGTTGGCGCATGACGAAAGCATTCTAGTAACGAGAACCATTCGCCAAGCCACGCCGTGGCATCTTTACATTGCGTCTACAATCGCTGTCGTGCGGGTGTCGTTCAATGGTAGGACTCTTGCTTCCCAAGCAAATAACGTGGGTTCGATTCCCATCACCCGCTCCAAGCTATTCGCGCCAGTTTCAAGAAGGCCCCGCAAGGGGCCTTCGGCGTTTCTACCCCATCCTGCGCATGAACATCACCGTCAACCCCGAACTCAAAGCCTACATCGACCCCCTCACGTCCGACGAACACGCGGCGCTGGAGCGCAGCATTCTGGCCGAGGGCTGCCGCGATGCGCTGGTGCTGTGGGGTGATGTGCTGGTGGACGGACACAACCGCTATGGCATTTGCCAAAAGCACGGGCTGCCGTTTCAAACGGTCCAGAACACGCGCTTCCGGTCCATCGAAGACGTGCACCTGTGGATGATCGACCAACACCTGGGGCGGCGCAGCGTGTCAGACTTTCAGCGTGGCGTGCTCGCCTTGCGCAAGCGTGAAATTCTGGCCGAGCGCCGTGCCCAGGCCATGGCTGCAACGGCTTCGGGGCATGAAGCAGCAATGGACGATCCGAACCACACGCTCAAGGATTCCGCCATCACCGAGGCCAACCCACTCAAGAGCCGCGCCGACATCGCCAAGGCCGCCCGCCTGAGCAGCAGCCAAGTGGTGCAGATTGAAAAAATCCAAAAGCAAGCCGCCCCCGAGCTGGTGGCTGCCATCAAGTCCGGTGCGATCTCCATCAATGCGGCTGCCGCCGTGGCCAGCTTGACTGCCGAGGAGCAAAAGACGGCGGCCCTGGGTGGCAAGGACGAACTCAAGCAAGCGGCCAAGCGCGTGCGCGATGTCAGTCGTAAAACGCCGACAGAGACTGCGCCCCATGGCCATGCGGACAGCACAGTCGCCCCGATCGCCGAACTGCAGGCCCTGCAGGAGCGCGTAGCCACCTTGACCGCAGAAAATCAGGCTTTGCGTGCGCAGCTGGCGAAGTTACAGGCACAACTGGCAGTTTGAACGTCGAAATATTGAAACACCCAGCCGAAAACTGCACGGCTCGAACCAGCCCTGTGTGAGGCGCTCACCGGATAGGGCGATTTGGCGAGCGAAGCGAGTATGAGCTCGACCGGTGAGCGCCTCACACAGGGCACCCCCAGACGGTGCTGCAAACTCAATATGACAAAAGGCCCTCCAAGGGCCTTTTGTCATGAGCGAAGTGTCCGATCAAAAAATCAGTTTCACGCCTGTTTTGCTTTGCAGCTGCTCGGGCGTCACGCCCGGGGCCAGCTCCACCACTTTCAGGCCCGCGTCGGTCACGTCCATCACCGCCAAGTCGGTGATGATGCGGTCCACCACGCCCACACCCGTCAATGGCAGAGTGCAGCTGGGCAGGATCTTCAGGTCTTCGGTGCCGTCTTTCTTTTTGGCAACGTGTTCCATCAGGATGATGACGCGCTTGACGCCCGCCACCAGGTCCATCGCGCCGCCCATGCCCTTGACCATCTTGCCAGGGATCATCCAGTTGGCCAGATCGCCTTTTTCGCTGACCTGCATCGCACCCAAAATGGACAGGTTGATCTTGCCGCCACGGATCATGGCAAACGACTGCTCGCTGCCAAAGATGGACGAGCCCTTGATGGTCGTCACCGTCTGCTTGCCCGCGTTGATCAGGTCGGCATCAACTTCTTCTTCCACCGGAAAGGGGCCAATGCCCAGCATGCCGTTTTCGCTTTGCAGCCAAACTTCCTTGTCAGCCGGCACAAAGTTGGCCACCAGCGTGGGGATGCCAATGCCCAGGTTCACATAGAAACCGTCTTCCAGTTCGTGGGCCGCACGGGCGGCCATTTGGTCTTGACTCCAGCTCATATCAGACTCCTGCTTTCGCGGTGACGGTGCGTTCCTCGATGCGCTTTTCGTGGTGCTGGTTCAGCACAATGCGGTGCACAGAAATGCCGGGCA
>JACCDU011051471.1_pt1 | contig 16323 bp, 15 predicted proteins | sample 7446081 | NCBI WGS metagenome assembly JACCDU01 (sample SAMN15323447, study PRJNA562643) | freshwater metagenome | isolation source: river surface water | place: USA:Blue River Watershed | collected 2017-08-17
CCCGATGGCCGCATTTTGCGCATCCACGGCGAACCATTGCCTCACCGCGGCTTTATCACACTCTATACAGACATTACCGAACAACGCCGCTACGAAAATCTGATCAAAGAACAGAATTCTGAACTTGAACAACGGGTCGTACGACGAACAGAGGCTCTGCGCCGCAGCGAAAGCCAGATGCGGTTGATCACAGACACGATTCCGGCCCTCATTGCCTACTTTGACAGCAGTCAGACCTACCGTTACGCCAATCTTGGCTACTGCAACTGGTTCAACAAGACGGCCGATGAAGTCATCGGCAACTCGATTCACAACATCATCGGCATTCGCGCTCAGGATAGTGTCAAACATCACATTGCCCGCGCTCTTTCTGGAGAGCAGGTCACATACGAATACGCCATGATTCGTAATGGTGAAAAAGTCTACGCACGCAGTTCCCTAGTGCCGGAAATAGACAAGGATGGTCATGTTGTAGGCTGCTTTGTACTGTCGTTCGATATTAGTGAACAAAAGCGCATGCAGGCGGCACTCGTACAGGCCCAGAAGATGGAGGCCATCGGACAGCTCAGCAGTGGCATTGCCCATGACTTCAACAACCTACTCACCATCGTAGTCGGCAATCTGTCTATTCTTAAAGAGCAGGCTAACGCGAATCCTGCCATTCTCAACCTAGTAGAACCCGCTCTTGAAGCTGGCAAACGTGGCGCACAGCTGGTTCAACGACTTCTATCCTTCTCCCGGCAGCAGCCCCTGCGCCCCTTCGTCATCAATATTCGCAACTTGGTCGAAGACATTACCCCGCTACTACAGCGATCACTATCGTCACGCATCACGCTCACCCTTGCGTTCAATCATGAGCCTCTCATCGCCCGGATTGATGCCCACCAACTAGAAAACGCACTGCTCAACTTAGCTGTTAATGCTCGTGACGCCATGCCTGATGGCGGCAGTCTGAGATTCCACGCCCATCGAACAAGCCTGGACGACCTCTCCTCACGAGAATATGACGTTGTGCCCGGGGATTACATCCTGATTGATGTGAGCGACACGGGTGCCGGAATGGAGCCCGAAATCCAGGCACGCATTTTTGAGCCTTTTTTTACGACCAAAGATTTCGGTCGCGGTAGTGGTTTAGGTTTATCCATGGTTTACGGCTTTGCCAAACAATCAGGCGGCGGCATCATGGTCAGGAGCGAACCAGACAAAGGCACGGTCATGAGTCTGGCCTTGCCTGTACACCATGAAGCCCCCGAAGAACAAGCACTGAACAATGCTGAAACCGTCATCTCTCGAAGCGGTCAGCTTGTGCTTTTGGTTGAAGACGACCCCGATGTACGTCAGGTGATACGTAACCAACTGCTCGATCTGGGGCACCCCGTTCTCGAAGCCGATAATGCCGCACACGCGCTTGAGCTAGTGCGCAATATTCAAGATATCGCCATCGTGGTGACGGATGTCATTATGCCGGGCAGCCGTAATGGCCGGGACATGGCACGTGATGTTAAATCACTGCGCCCTCAGCTCCACATCATCATCATGAGTGGCTTTGAAGACCTCCTTAAAGACAAATCCGGCTATGAAGGTGAATTCATCAGCCTCAACAAACCCTTTTCAAAACACGAACTTGCCATTGCACTCGGCCAGGCCTAGCACCATGTTGAACCCATCTACTTCACGCATACTTATTGTTGATGATGATCAACAAATCGCCAGCAGCATCGCCAGCTATCTTGCTGACTATGGTTTTCATTGCGAATCAGCACGTACTGCTGCGGAGTTTAAACGCAAACTCAAACTTTCAGCGCCCGCATTGTGTATTGTCGACCTAGGGTTGCCTGATATCGACGGCATGGATCTTGTGCGCGAAATCAAAACAAATTCTTCAGCCGGTGTTCTCATCCTGACAGGACGCTCACATGTCAGTGACAAGGTCATGGGCTTAGAAATAGGGGCGGATGACTACATGGTGAAGCCCTTTGATCCAAGGGAACTGGTCGCCCGTGTGAAATCAGTGGTGCGCCGGCATGCAGAATCGCCGCAGAGACGTGCCCAGCAAGAGGTTGCCAGCTTTCATCAATGGAAGTTTAATCTGGCCAACAACACCCTCAGCGCCGACGGTCAGGCTGAAATCGTTTTAAGCACCGCAGAGGCAGAGCTTCTGAAAGTCTTCGTCAAGAACCCCAACCGCATTTTGCAACGTGAACGCCTCATCGGCCATCGCGACATCGGTCCTAACGACCGTAGCGTCGACATTCGCATCTCCCGGCTGCGAAAGAAACTGGAAACTGATGCGAAGTCCCAGGAAATCATCAAAACTGTTTACGGTTCAGGTTACCTGTTTCTGGCGCAGGTGACCTGGACCACGCTCAACAGCGAACCCACCTGACACACACCACTATGATTCTCGACCATTTTCATATCCGTGCCTGCTACGCCGATACCGATGCAGCAGGTGTTATCCACCATGCACGCTATCTCGAATTCTGTGAGCGTAGTCGGACAGAATGGCTGGATAGACTTGGTGCCGGCCCCACAGAACTCGAAGGCAAACTTGGACATGTGCTGGTCATCCGAGAAACTACGCTGTCGTTTCATCAGCCGGGTCGTCTGAATGACCAACTGCACTTCAGCCATGAAGTAACACACAAAGGGCGCAGTCAGTTAACGTTGGTACAGAAGATATATCGTTCAAACATCCTGCCCAACACGGCCCTCGACGACGAAGCGAACCTGCTGGTCACGGCAACATTTCACCTGGTTTGCGTTGACACCAAGGTGATGAAATCCACGTCACTGCCTGACGTATTCAATTAAAGTGCCTCTGACCAAACTGCCCGACCAAACCAAAGGACTGCTGGCGGCGCTGGTTGTCGTGATCTGCTGGAGCGGCTTCAACATCGTGTCACGTTTCGGCGCAAAGGGAATTTTTACCCCTTTTGATCTCGCCGCAATGCGATTCGGTGTTTCTGGACTCCTGACTCTGCCACTCTTTATCAAATTCGTCCCATACAAAGATTGGCCGAAATATATGGCACTGTCGCTTTTCGGTGGCCTCGGTTACGGGCTCTTCGTGTACTCAGGTTTCTCGTTTGCACCCAGTGCGCATGCCGGTGTTTTCGTGAACGGTGGCATCCCCTTCTGGACCGTCATCATCGTTGCCATTCTTTCAGGTTTCCGGCTATCGCGTCACACACTCATTGCCCTACTCATCTCCACCTGTGGCTTGGTTATGATTGCTTTTGACAGCCTAGTCAACCATCAAATCGCCGGGCAGTGGCGAGGCGACCTGCTCTTCCTTTCGGCAGCATTATGCTGGGCTATCTTTGGCGTTCTTATCCGGCGCTGGCATATCAAACCGCTTTGGGGCATTTGTGGGATCGCCACCTTTGCGCTGCTCTGCTACATGCCCGTTTATTTGCTCTGGCTTCCTAAAGGCATCGAATCCGCTCCATGGCCAGACCTGATGCTGCAGGCGATCTATCAAGGCATGGTGGCGGCCCTACTTGCAGCCGGCATGTTCAGCTACGCGACCCATAAAATCGGCGCCTGCGAAGCCTCCATGATGCTCGCACTCGTCCCAGGGTTTTCCGCTATTGGCGGTTACTTCATCCTTGCCGAAAGTTTATCCTGGGTCGTCATTGTCGGCATAGCGGTCGTTTCGTTTGGTGCACTGCTGGGCGCGATCCCCACCAACCCCATCTCTTTTCAAGTGGGGCGAACCCATCCGTCAGACAATGGGCGGTAAAAAGCATGCACCTAAACTATATAGAACCTGTTTTCAGGCCGCCTAGCGAAGCCGAATCGCTTATTCTGCAAGTGACTAATGGTTGTTCCTGGAATCATTGCACGTTCTGCGACATGTACACCGCGCCCCAAAAGGCATTTCGGGCAGCCGAAGAATCGGAGATTCTCGACCAGATTGTTGCGATTGGCCAACACGCTGGCCGCCGGATTCATCGCGTATTTCTTGCCGATGGTGACGCATTAGTTCTACCCACGCGACGGTTACTGAATATCCTGCAAGCGATTCGAACCCACCTGCCTCACGTTCACCGCATCTCGTCTTATTGCCTCCCCAGAAACCTGCGAAAAAAGAGCCCATCTGAAATCGCCGAACTACGTCATGCCGGCTTATCACTGGTCTATGTGGGCGCCGAATCCGGCGATGACTTAGTGCTTGAGCGCGTAAAAAAAGGGGAAACACAGTCCAGCACACTAGATGCACTAGACAAGCTGGCTCAGGCAGGCATTAAACGCTCTGTGATGATTCTAAATGGTCTTGGCGGCCAGATTTATACACGACAGCACGCAGAAAATTCTGCCCGGCTGGTCAACGCCGCTCAACCCGAATTTCTGGCAACGCTTGTCGTGAGCCTGCCGAACGGTGAGCAGCGCTTTCGACAGACCTTTCCGGAATGGGCGCCACTAACTCAACGCGACCTGTTCCAAGAAATGGAACGATTTTTATCCATGCTTGAACTTAAGCGCACGGTCTTCCGCTCTGACCATGCATCAAACTGGCTCATCCTCAAAGGCACGCTTGGGGCAGACAAAGAACGTTTGCTGAACCAGGTGACGACGGCAATTAATACGCCTGAAATCGCGAACCTGAGGCCGGCCTGGTCTAGAGGACTCTAGGCCGAACACTCAGCACCATGATTCAGAGCAATACGATATCGTGCTGCTCTGGGCCGTAGCCTGACTCCCCCTGCAACGAGATCGGTTTGCCGATAAAGTCCGAAGCCATCGCCAGCGCCTGCTCCTCCTCTTCCAGGAAAAGGTCAACCACTTTCTGGCTGGCGATCACCCGGTACTCCCGCGCCACGAATTGTCGGGATTCGCGGACCAGTTCGCGCAAAATTTCGTAACAGACGGTGCGTGCCGTCTTCACCTGGCCACGACCATCGCAGGTCGGACAGGTTTCGCACAGAATGCGCGCCAGCGACTCTCGTGTCCGTTTACGCGTCATTTCCACAAGCCCCAGTGCCGTAAAGCCGTTGACCGTCATGCGCATGTGGTCGCGGCTCAGGCATTTGTTCAGCTCGGCCAGTACGGCCTCCTGATGCTCGGGCTGATCCATATCGATGAAATCGAGAATGATGATGCCGCCCAGATTGCGCAATCGCAGCTGACGGGCAATGGCCTGAGCCGCTTCCAGATTCGTCTTGAAAATCGTTTCGTCGAAGTTACGGACACCGACAAAAGCGCCGGTATTCACATCCACCGTAGTCATGGCTTCCGTCTGATCGATAATCAGATAACCACCCGACTTCAGATCCACCCGGCGCGACAACGCACGCTGAATTTCTTCTTCCACGCCATATAGGTCGAAAAGGGTACGATCCTCGTTGTAGTGCTCCAGCAAACCACTGATCCCCGGCATATAGACCGCGGCAAACTCCTGTAGCTTCTGGAAGGTCTCGCGTGAGTCCACCAGAATGCGTTCGGTTTCCGGATTGGCAAAATCACGCAGCACCCGTTGTGCTAATGAGAGGTCTTGATAAATCAGGCCCGGCACCGGTGACGTGGTCATCTGCTGCTTGAGATCTGTCCACAGTTTACGCAGGTAGGTAATGTCTTCCTGCAATGCATGGTCATCTGCCGTTTCGGCAATCGTCCGCAGAATAAAGCCCCCCGCTTCATCTGCCGGCACCAGACGGGTGAGCCGCTCACGCAACACCTCCCGTTCGGCCTCATCAATACGCTGCGAAATCCCGATATGCTTTTCCTGCGGCAGATAGACCAACATCCGGCCGGCAATCGACGCCTGCGTCGACAACCGGGCGCCCTTGGTGCCAATTGGATCCTTGATCACTTGTACCAGCAGCGTCTGTCCTTCACTGAGCACCTCCTCAATCGGGCGGCTTTCCCGATTGGCAACCTCACCAATGCGGGCTTGCCAGATATCCGCCACATGCAGAAAGGCTGTGCGCTCCAGACCGATATCCACAAAGGCCGATTGCATGCCCGGCAGAATCCGGACCACCCGACCCAGATAGATATTACCGACCAGACCCCGCGTGGCATGGCGTTCAACGTGCAGTTCCTGAACAATGCCCTGCTCGAGAATTGCCACCCGGGTTTCCTGCGGTGTGAAATTGATGAGGATACTTTCGGCCATAGGTAGAATGTGCGCCTGACTGATATTTATTGCCGGTGAATACCCGGATTCTACTATGCCCACGAAAACTGAACTTCTCGCCCCTGCCGGATCTCTGGCCATGATGCGCACCGCCTTTGCCTTTGGCGCCGATGCAGTCTATGCCGGACAACCCCGTTACAGCCTGCGGGTCCGCAATAACGAGTTCAGCACGCTCGAAGCCCTCAAGGAAGGCATTGACGAAGCCCACGCCCGGCAAAAAGCCTTTTATGTGGTGAGCAATATCTCGCCGCATAACGCCAAGCTCAAGACCTACCTTGATGACATGGCCCCCGTCGTTGCCCTGAAACCAGATGCGCTGATCATGGCCGACCCCGGCCTCATCGACATGATTCGTGATCGGTTTCCGGAAGTGCCGGTCCACCTGTCTGTGCAGGCGAATACCGTCAACTGGGCGAGCGTGCGCTTCTGGGGCAAGATGGGCATCAAGCGCGTCATTCTGTCGCGCGAACTGTCGCTGGATGAAGTGGCCGAGATCCGCCAGCAGTGCCCGGAGATGGAACTGGAAGTCTTTGTCCACGGCGCCCTGTGTATTGCCTATTCCGGCCGCTGCCTCCTCTCCGGCTACTTCAACCACCGTGACCCGAATCAGGGCACCTGCACCAACTCCTGCCGCTGGGACTACAAGCTCAAGCCTGATACGGAGGCCGAAGCCACACCCGGTCTGACCGGCAGCAACTTCCCGCCACTGGTCGTTGAAGAAGCCAATCGCCCCGGCGAACTGATGCCCATCGAAGAAGATGAGCATGGCACCTATATCTTGAACTCCCGAGACCTGCGAGCCATTGAGCACGTGCAGCGTCTGATCGAGATCGGTGTGGATTCGCTCAAGATCGAAGGCCGCACCAAATCGCCCTACTACGTGGCCCGGACCTGTCAGGCCTATCGCCGCGCCATTGAGGATGCCAAAGCCGGTCGCGCATTCAACCCGCTGCTCATCGGCGAACTGGAAGGGCTCGCCAACCGCGGCTATACCGATGGTTTCTACCAGCGTCACCACGATGCCGACACCCAGAACTATCTGCGCGGCTACTCCGAATCCGGTCGTAGCCAGTATGTCGGCATTACCGAGTGGGATACGGCGCGTCAGGCACTCCGCGTCGAAGTCAGAAACAAATTTTCGGTCGGCGACTGGTTGGAAGTGATTCACCCGACCGGCAACCGCATTCTGCAAGTCACCGCCATGCGCGGCCGCGAACAGGAACCGGTCGAGGTTGCCCGAGGCGATGGTCACATCGTCTGGATGACCACGCCCGAATGGTCGGCCGACTGCGCGGGTGCCTTCCTGGCCAGACTGCATGACGTGCCATCCGACGAAATGATTGCCGCCTCCCTCTCGGCAACCCGGGTGGATCGCTAAACAGCCATGAGCCACTTCCCCAGACTGCTGGTGGCCATCAGTGCCCACGGTCTGGGGCATCTGGGCCAGACCGCACCGGTCTGTCAGGCATTACAGCGGGCACGGCCCAATCTGCAACTCGTGATCTGGAGCGATTTGCCGACCCAGGCCTTACAACGCAGAATCCCCGGCGCGTTTCAACACATCCGACAGCCTTGTGACATCGGTTTTGTCATGCACGACGCCCTGCGGGTCGACATCCCCGGTAGCTGGGCCAAATACCGGGCACGGGAAGCGACCTGGTCAGCGCATCTGAGTATTGCCTGTGATGTCGTGCGCAACGTCAAACCGGATCTGGTGCTCAGCGATGTCGGAGAACTGCCACTGGCGGCCGCCCAATCGCTTGGCATACCGGACGTGGCCATGAGCTCACTGAACTGGGCAGATCTGGCGACACATTATTTTGCAGAGCTGGATGACGCACACCCCGTGCTCTCCCGCCTGCGGCACATTTACGACCATACCTGCCTGGCCATCCGGCTCACACCGGGCATGCCCATGCGCGGGCGGCGGGAGTGCATTGTGCCGCCGGTGGCGGCCATCAGCACACAAGCCCGACCGCAATTGCAGGCCCAGATTAAGTCACTGCTGCCACCTGCGTTACGCGAACGCCCCCTGTTGCTTATCGGTATGGGTGGCATCGAAACCCCGCTGCCACTGGCAACGTGGCCCGAGCAAACGGAAATAACATTTCTGGTTGCCAACCAGCGTCAGCTATCCGGCAACGGCCTACCTGAGCAAGGCATCATCAATGCCGATTGGCTCCAGGAGGCCAGCGGTCTGCGCTTTACGGACCTGCTCACGGCCAGCGATGCCATCCTTTGTAAACCGGGATACGGCACGTTTACCGAAGCCGCACTGGCCGGCATACCGCTACTGTATGTCCCGCGAACCGATTGGCCAGAACAGGAAATATTGCTGGCATGGCTGCACGCCAACACACGTTGTGCTGCCCTATGCACAGATGACCTCATGCGCGGCCATCTGAGATCCGCGTTTCATGCGCTGCTGTCGCAACCGGTTTCAACCACGTTGCCACGTAACGGGGCGGATATCGCGGCCACAGAGATTCTGCGTTTGCTCGACGCGCGTTTAAGTCACGCCCTAGACAATTAAATACGGTAGCCGCTCGGCTCCAGCAGAGAGGCTGTTTCATGCACGGGCAAACCCATGATGCCGGTAAAGCTGCCCTGCATTTCGGCCACAAACACACCGGCATGGCCTTGAATGCCATAGCTACCGGCCTTGTCGAATGGCTCCCCGGAAGCGACATAGCGCTCGATAGTCTCCGCATCCAACGGCATAAAGCGCACACGGCTGACCGACAGCGCCTGCCGGATGTCATGGCCATCTATCACCACCACGGCCGTCAACACCTCATGGTCCTGGCCGGAAAGTGCTGCCAGCATTTCCCGAGCTTCCGCGGCATCCGCCGGTTTACCCAGAATGCGATCATCCAGCGCCACCGTGGTATCGGCAGACAGTAGAGGACGCTCGGGCAAACCGCGCGCCCTCAGATACGACAACGCATGCAGCGCCTTATCCAGGGCCACACGGCGCACATAGTCGCGCGGTGCCTCCCCTGGAAAAACGCATTCATCCACTTCATACTGCGTACCAGCCTCATCGGTAAACTGCAGCACCTCAAAGGGCACACGCATCCCATTGAGGAGCTCGGCCCGGCGCGGGCTTTTAGAGGCCAGCCAGATCTTCTGCATAGGATGGGTTACTCACGATGATAGGGATGACCGGACAGCACGGTGATCGCCCGGTACAACTGTTCGGCCAACAGCACTCGTGCCATGGCATGCGGTAACGTCAGCGACGAGAGGCGGATCATTTCATGGGCCGTCGCTTTTAACGCCGGCGCAATACCATCCGCCCCGCCAATGATCAGTGCCACATCCTGTGCCTCACCTTGCCAATACTCCAGCCGTTTGGCCAGCGCCATCGTTGTCAGATCGGCACCCCGTTCATCGAGCATCACACGGCGTGCGCCCTGCGGGATCGCCGCTTCAATGCGCACCGCTTCCGCTTCCATCATCTGCTGCGCTGTCCGATTACCGGTCCGCGGCTCAGCTTTGATTTCGTGCAGCACAATCGGCTGCGATCGGGGAAAACGCTTCAGATAATCCGAACAGGCGTCAGCGGCCCAATCCGGCAACCGCTGACCAACGCTGATCAGGTGTAGCTTCATTCAGCCGATTTTTGGGCGCGAGATGCCGGCTTCTTGGCACTGGGCTTTTTAGCCGCGGGCTTTTTGGCCGCCGGTTTTTTGGCGGCGGGCTTGGTGGCAGATTTTTTCGCAGCCGCTTTCTTCACAACCGGCGCCTCGACCTCATCCACCAATGCGACCGACTTGGCCGGCTTCTTGGCGGCTTTCTTGGCTGCCTTTTCTGCTGTATGACCGGCTGGCTTGCCCTGGCCCCACAAACCTTCCAGATCGAAATGCGCGCGGATAGTCGGCTGCATGATATGCACAACGACAGGCCCCAGATCAACCAGCACCCATTCGCCGCCGTCTTCACCTTCCACCGACAGGACTTCGCCACCGGCTTCACGCACCTTATCCGCCACGTTACGAGCCAACGAACGGACCTGGCGGTTGGAGTCACCGCTGGCCAGGACGATACGTTCGAACATCTGTGACACCTTGGTCGTGTTGACGACAATGATGTCGCGTCCCTTGATGTCTTCCAGCGCATCAACGGCAATGGTTTCGAGTTTCTTGATCGAGAGTGCTTTAGACATGTTATTCCTTGATTCAACGTTAACCGTCAACGCGCGGTCTGCGGTGTTTGCGTATAAAGATGGTGCTGCTGAAGATAGTTTTCAACGGCCGGCGTGACCAGCCCGGTCACCGGCAAGCCCTGCGCCAATTGCTGTCGCACCTGCGTTGCCGAGACCTCACAGGGCGCTATGGTAAACGAAACCAGACAACCTGCACGTTGCTGGCGCAAACGGGCAAGATCGGTGGTGTGTGCTGCTGCCCAGACAGACTGCAATGCCACCGGCATGGTTCCGAGCGCCAGATCAGCGCCAGGTCGGTTCGCCACCGCAATATGGGCAAAATTCAGCAGCGCCTGCCAACGGTGCCAGGTGGGCAATCCCAGCCAGGCATCCGCCCCGAGAATCAGTACATGCGCGGTTTCCGGCTCGACCTGCCATAAACGCTCCAGCGTCCGAATCGTCCATGAGGGACCCGTCTGCCGAATTTCGGTATCATCAATCACGCAACCCGGTTCCTCACCCAGCGCCAGGCGCACCATAGCCAACCGCTCTTCGGCGGTAGCCTGTGGCAAAGTCCGATGCGGGGGCTGACCGGCTGGCACACAACGCACGCTATCCAGATTCAACGCCTGCAAGGCATCACGCGCCAGCTGCGCATGCCCGATATGTACCGGGTCAAAGGTCCCACCCAGAATGCCGCTCAGCTTCAGGCGTTTTGCGCCGGCACGGCGCCCTCGGAGGTCGGCAATTCGGGCAACACGTCGTTGTAACTGCTCAGAAAAGCCGACACCACGGTCGGTGCCAGCACCGCCATCATCGGCACGACGACCAAGGAGGTCACCAACGCATCACCGACACCCAACGCCAGGAGCAGCATCATGACCAGTGACGGCAGAAGCACCCCGAACACCACAATTGCGGACAACAAACCCAGCAGTCCCGGCCAGGCACGCCACGAAGCGATCAGGCTGAAGAACAGGGCCTTACTGATACCAAAACCACGCCAGGCCACGAGCAACGGGGCATAGGCAAAGGCCAGCATGACCGGCAGATAGGCCAATAGCGCCATCAGCAGCGCCGTCAGCGACAGGTTATCCGGGTCCGGCAACGCCGCATTTTCAGCGCCACCCAGGGTCGAACGGGCCATGAATTGCAACAAGACCCCGCCGTCGGCCAGTGCTGTCAGGCCCAGCACGCCCAGCGTCAGCAGGAAGTGCAGAATCCCCAGCCCCATCAAGGGCTGCAGACGCTCACGGAATGCCGAAAAAAGCAGGGTGAAACTGGGCAAATCTTCGCGGTCCAGCGCGCGACAACCCGTCAGCACACCCACCAGCAACACCGGTGCCAGCGCGGCCACCAGCAGATCTCCGGCCACCGGCACCAACCCTACCAGACCCAGCAGGGTCCAGTACGACATGACCCAGAACAGCATCAGGATCGGATTACGCCGGTAACGGGCAAAACCCGTACGAAACCACTGCCAGCCGGTTGCCAGCTGGATACGCGGTTGAGCGGTCACTGGCGCTGGCTCAGCCATGCGATGTTTCAGACGAGGGTTCCGACGTTGTCGATGGCGCCGCCGGAGCAGATTCAGCCATGGCCTGCGGCAACTCGAACAGATCCCGGTAGGCGGCATAGGTGGCACCGGCCATGACCGGAATCACCACCAGCAGGGCCAGGCCTAGCGTCAGACTGGTCAGGAACAACATCAGCGCCACCAGGAAAAAAGCCACAATGAAGGCCGGCAGGCTGCGCCAACTGGCCAGAAACGACTGCTTCATCGCCGTCATGGCGGGAATATCATGAAACACGGCCAGGGGTGGCGCCAGCCAAACAGACATCACCAGCGGCAGCACCAGGAGCAGGCTGATCGTCACTGCCAGAATGATCCCGAACACACTGATAACGGTACCCAGCCAGGCGTAATGCGTTTCCATGCCGACGGCCATGCCGGACAGTGCCGCGCCCCCACCCAGCAGCAGGCCGAGCGCCACAATCAACATCCAGCCGAGCATGTACCAGACACCCACGTTCACGACGGCGGGCGCATGTTCCTTGAAGCCGGTAAAGGCATCTGCCACCGCCACCGGCTCGTTATAGTCCACCCGATGCGCCACCACCATCAGCCCGGCCGAGAGAATCGGCATGAGCAGATGCGCTCCCACCTGGCCCAACAACGGCACCAGCAGAACCAGCAGAATCAGCAAGGTTTGCAAAAAGGCGGTGACCAGCCACAACCCCGGACGGCGTAAAAATAGCGACCAGCCTTCGGAGATCCATTGCACGCCATGTCCAACGCCTACATGACGGATCGGTGGCAGTTCCTCGGGAATATGCGCGTCCTGCCAGGGGGCATGACGCTGATGGCGGTTGTGATGTCCCGGCATTACCAGCTCCAGACGGTCCACATGGGCGGCTGCACCATGTCACCACGCACCGGATCAGCGTCAGGAATCACTGACTGCGGATCGGCGGGCGGCGATTCGGAATAGGCCGGCAGAATCGGCGGATCAACGACTTCACGAGACGGGCGGCCACCAGACCCGTAAGAACGGACCGAGGTGCTGCGATCATCCGGCGTAATCGTCACGCTGGTATCTTCTTCGGCTTCTGCCTGGGCATTGAGCAACGCCGGATCATTGGTCACCACCTGCGGCGGCAGCATATTCGGCGAGGTCTGGGCCAGCACCGGGTAAGCCAGACAAACGCCCAGTGCCACAACACCAGTGCGAAGCGCGGTTGATACCGCCGTATTGAAATGAAAAGACATGCCGGATCCAGACAGAGTAATGAACGGATTTTATTACAGGTTAAGCAAAAGCTCGCGTTCTGCCGGCAATGGCGCAAAGCCCCGCGTCTCGTAATGACGATAGATCGCCTCAACCACCTGATCCGGATCATCAATCACCTGAATCAGCTTCATATCGTCTGCATCAATCATGTTCTCCGCAACCAGGCGCTCCCGGAGCCAATCCAGCAGCCCGGACCAGAATTCACTGCCCACCAGAATGACCGGGAAGCGGGCACTTTTACCCGTCTGGATCAGCGTCAACGCCTCCATCAATTCGTCCAGCGTGCCAAATCCGCCGGGCATCACCACATAGGCCATGGCAAAACGCACAAACATGTATTTGCGGGCAAAGAAATGCTTGAAGCCCACAGAAACGTTCTGGTACGGATTACGGCGCTGTTCATGCGGCAACTGGATATTCAGGCCGACCGACGGACCTTTGCCCTCAAAAGCGCCCCGGTTGGCAGCCTCCATCACGCCGGGGCCGCCGCCGGAGATCACGCCCAGCCCCGTGTCCGACAATTTGCGGGCGATCGTTTCCGTCAGCTCGTAATACGGCGACTCAGGCTTAACCCGGGCGCTGCCAAAGATCGTGACGGCTGGCCGCACATTGGCCAAACGATCCGTCGCTTCGACGAACTCTGCCATAATCCCGAACAATCTCCAGGACTCCCGATCAGCCAGACTTTCCGGCTCGAACGGCCGAAAAGAAGGCGCCTGCTGCCGCGCCGACTCTGAAGAATTATCACTCACGCTATTTGCCTCCCGGTCTGTCATGCCCACTCTACTGCTCGTTGATGGTTCATCCTACCTGTACCGTGCCTTTCATGCACTCCCTGATCTGCGCAATCAGTCGGGCGAGCCAACGGGGGCGCTGTACGGCATGATCTCCATGCTACGGCGGCTGAGCAGTGACTTCAAGGCCGAATACCGCGCCTGTATTTTTGATGCCAGCGGCCCAACCTTCCGCGATGCGCTCTACAGCGAATACAAGGCACATCGCCCGCCCATGCCGGAAGACCTGGCCCGGCAGATTGAACCGATCCATGCCGTCGTCCGCGCACTGGGTTGGCCGCTGATCATGGAAAGCGGTGTCGAAGCCGATGACGTCATCGGCACCCTGGCCCGCCAGGCCGAAGCGGCCGGATTCTCCGTAGTGGTTTCAACCGGCGACAAGGATCTGGCGCAACTGGTCACCCCGCAGACCACCCTGGTCAACACCATGAGCAACGAACGGCTGGATGTCGCGGGTGTTGAAGCCAAGTTTGGCGTTGCACCGTCACACATCACCGATTACCTGGCCTTGGTCGGCGATACCGCCGACAACATCCCCGGCGTTCAGAAGGTCGGCCCAAAAACTGCTGCCAAATGGCTGCAGACCTACGGCGACCTGGATGGCGTGATCGCCCATGCGGCCGAGGTCAAAGGCGTGGCCGGCGAAAACCTGCGTGCCCATCTGGGTTTTCTGCCGCTGGGCCGCACCCTGGCTACCGTCAAAACCGATGTCCCTCTGCCTTTGCCGCTCACTGCACTGGACGCCACACCGGAAGATGCAGAAACCCTGCGCGATATCTTCCGGCATAACGGTTTTAAAACCTGGCTCAAAGCCATCGAACAGCAGGGCGGCGAATCCAGTACCGCAGAAAATGAATCAACAGCGATCACCCCGACAGCTGATTTACTGACCGATGACGGCAGCCATCGTGCCGCCTACGAAACCATTCTGGATGACGCCACGCTCGCGCGCTGGCTGGAAAAAATCCAACAGGCCTCACGCGTAGCACTCGATACGGAAACCACCAGCCTGGATGAACAGCAGGCGCGTCTGGTCGGCATCTCCTTTGCCGTCGCCCCCGGCGAAGCCGCCTACCTGCCGCTGGCGCACAACGGGCCGGACAGCCCGACGCAACTCCCGTTTGCTGCCACCCTGGCCAAACTCAAGCCCTGGCTGGAAGACCGCACCCCACAAAAAATTCTGCAGCATGCCAAATATGACCAGCATGTCTTTGCCAACCACGGCATCCGGCTGGCCGGCATTGTTGACGATACCCTGCTCGCCGCTTACGTGCTGGAAGCCGGGCAAGTCAGCCCTGGCGCCCTGGAGCTGGGCACACTGGCCCGCCGCCATCTCGGGCTGAGCACCATTCCCTATGAAGCCATCTGCGGCAAAGGCGCCAACCAGATCGGTTTTGATCAGGTCGCCGTGGCCGAAGCCACCGCCTATGCCGCCGAAGATGCCGATATCACTCTGCGCATTGCCGAACGCCTGTTACCACGCCTGGCCAGCGAACCGGGCCTGGAACATACCTACCGCCAGCTGGAGCTGCCGGTGCAACAGGTGCTGTTCACCATGGAGCAGAACGGTGTCCTCATCGACAACCAGCAACTCGCCGATCAGAGCCACGCCCTGGGCGAACGCATGCTGGCACTGGAAAGCGACGCCCATGCCCTGGCCGGCCAGAGCTTCAATCTGAATTCCCCCAAACAGCTCGCTGAGATTCTGTTCACACAACAAGGGCTGCCCGTCAAAAAGAAAACCGCGTCCGGCACTCCCTCAACCGATGAAGAAGTCCTGTCGGAGCTCGCGCTTGATTTCCCGCTGCCACGTCTGCTGCTCGAATACCGGGGCATTGCCAAGCTCAAAAACACTTACTGCGACAAGCTGCCACAGCGTATCAACCCGGCCACCGGCCGCGTCCATACCCATTACTCGCAGACCACCGCCGTTACTGGCCGCCTGGCCAGCTCCGACCCCAACCTGCAAAACATTCCTGTCCGCACACAGGAAGGTCGGCGCATTCGTACAGCCTTCATTGCACCGCCTCAGCACAGCATCATCTCGGCCGACTACTCGCAGATCGAACTGCGTATCATGGCGCATCTGTCTGCCGACAAAGGACTGCTCGATGCATTTGCTCACGGCGAAGACATTCACCGGGCAACCGCGGCCGAGGTGTTCGGCGTCATGCCACTGGAAGTCGGTGATGATCAACGCCGTGCCGCCAAAGCCATCAACTTCGGCTTGATCTACGGCATGAGCGCCTTTGGCCTGGCCAAACAACTGGGCATTGAACGTGGCGCAGCACAAACCTATATTGACCGATACTTTGACCGTTACCCGGGCGTTGCCCGCTACATGGAAGAAACCCGTCAGAACGCCCACCAGAACGGCTATGTCGAAACCGTTTTTGGTCGCCGCCTGTGGCTACCCGACCTCAAGGCCGGCCAGCAGGGCCGCCGCCA
>JACCDU010386200.1_pt1 | contig 16319 bp, 15 predicted proteins | sample 7446081 | NCBI WGS metagenome assembly JACCDU01 (sample SAMN15323447, study PRJNA562643) | freshwater metagenome | isolation source: river surface water | place: USA:Blue River Watershed | collected 2017-08-17
GACAAGTTGGGAATCGTGCAGCCCACGCTCTCGCAGCAGCTGACCGTCTTGCGCGAAGAAGAACTCGTGACGACACGTCGCGAGGGTAAACATATTTATTATCAAGTCGCTAGTCCTCAAGCACTGGCAGTCATGCAGGTGCTGTATCAAGAGTATTGCGGTAAAGACAAGGAGTTCAAATGACAATTGACTGGACACACTTCACGCCTTGGGCTTCGTTGTCTGGCGGTTTATTGCTCGGCGTTGCTGCAGCGCTGTTTATATTGCTGAATGGTCGAGTCCTAGGCATTAGCGGAATCCTGGGCGGCTTGTTACCGCCCAAATCAGGTGACACGTTCTGGCGCATTGCATTTTTACTCGGGATGGCCACCGCCCCCGTTGTCTATGCCTTGCTTGCACCCGCTGACATGATTCAGATCCCAAGGATCGATGCCGGCGTGACCACCATTGTTGTGGCGGGATTGCTGGTCGGTCTGGGGACGCGTTATGGCTCAGGCTGTACGAGCGGACACGGTGTTTGCGGTCTGTCACGACTGTCACCCCGGTCACTCGTTGCGACACTCTCTTTCATGGCAGCAGGTTTTATCGTTGTTGCTCTTGTTCGTCACGTTTTATAAGGACCTGAATCATGCATCGACTCAGTGAATTTATAGTTGGCTTATTGTTTGGGCTAGGTTTGATTCTGTCGGGGATGACAGATCCGGGCAAAGTACTTGGGTTTCTGGATCTGTTCGGAGCCTGGGATCCGTCGTTGGCATTTGTCATGGGCGGTGCGATTCTGGTCGGACTCTTCGCCTTTTCTCTGGCGAAAAAAAGAACCACGAATTTTCTCGGTACCGCCTTGCATTTGCCCAAGTCCAATCAGATCGATCAAAGGTTAGTCATTGGTTCATTGATTTTTGGTGCGGGTTGGGGGTTGGCAGGCTTTTGTCCCGGCCCCGGCTTGGTATCGATGGCATCGGGTAATTTCAAAGGCACTGTTTTTGTACTTGCCATGATTGCAGGCATGATCGTGTTTGAAGTGGTTGAGCGAGCACGCCGCAAGTAATGAACGGTTTCTATGCGAGGCACTCAAGCCAATTGACTGAGTGTCTTGCGAAACCGCGTCATGGCGAGAAAAAAGAAGATCGCACCTATCAAGACGATCGCTGCCATCTGAGGCCAGACAATCTCAAAGCCCGCGCCACGGTAAAGAATCGCCTGGACGGCAGCGGTAAAGTGCGTGGTCGGGGCGGCAAGCATGAGTGTTTGAGCAAGTTCGGGCATGCTTTCGCGAGGAGTCATTCCTCCAGACAGCATCTCGAGAGGCAGCAAGGTCAGGATCAGCAATAAACCAAATTGAGGCATGCTTCGGCTGACCGTTGCCATAAAAATACCAAGAGAAGTGGTCGCAAAAAGATGCAACGCCACGCACAGCATAAAGAGCAGCACGGAGCCTTCAATCGGTACGTGCAGTAAACCCTGCACAATAAACGTTAAGGACAGTGCGGAGACGATCAAAACGATCAGTCCTGTTGACCACACCTTAGCCAACATGATTTCTCTAGGTCTGAGCGGCATCACCAGCAAGTGCTCAATGGTTCCGTGTTCGCGTTCACGAATCAAGGCCGCACCAGACAGAATGATCGAAAGCATCGTGATCTGATTGATGATTTCCATAATCGAACCGAACCAGGATTGACTCAAAGCGGAATTAAAACGAACGCGGGTTGTCAGCTCGATTGGCAGGGGTTCAAGGCGGCGATACCGCTTCACAAACTCCGTGATCTCGGCCAGAACGATTTGTTGGACATGACCACTTCCCGAAAAGGCTTGGCTCATGCGCGTTGCGTCAATGTTGAGTTGAATCGTCGGAACTTTACCGGCCAGGACATCGCGTTCAAAACCGCTCGGAATCGTCAGCGAAAAGGTATAGCGTCCGGCGTCCATTCCCTGATCGACTTCCTGAGAGGAGCGCGCAAGAAAGGTGATGAAGTGAGGCGGATAGAAGCTTGAGATGATTTGGGCAGATAGTTGAGAGTCATCTTCATCGATGATCGCGATCGGCGCCTTGTTCAGGGTTTCAGGCATCGCTGTCGCGGCTGAATAAATCGCAACGGTGAAGCTGTAGATAATCAGAATCATCATCGTCGGGTCGCGAAACAGACTCCATAACTCCTTGATTCCCAAACGGTAGATGTTTGAAAGCGTTTGTTTCATGGTCGTTCCTGCTTTTTGAGCGATAGAATGGCCAACGTGACAACAATGGGAACAGCGACGGTGATGTAAAGAAATGCGGTGTGTAAATCTTCAAAGCTGAGCGCTTTACTGAAGGTGCCTCGGCTGATAATAAACATGTAGGTTGCCGGAAATATCTCGCCTACCGCTCGCCCGAACCCTTCAAGCGATGACACAGGATTAATCAGGCCCGCAAACTGAACGGCGGGCAAAATGGTGAAGACCATGGTGATGAAGATGGCCGCAATCTGACTACGCGTAAAGGTCGACGCCAGCATGCCGAAACTTGTAGAAAAGGTAATAAAAATCAATGCGGCAACCGCCAGCGTTAAAAAACTACCTTTCAACGGAACACCAAAGAAGGTCGTCGCGACAAAGACCATCAACAAAAAGTTCAGCATCCCAACTGCGATATAGGGAATCTGTTTGCCCAACAGAAACTCAGTTCTGGTGACGGGAGTGACATAGAGATTGACGATGGAACCGAGTTCTTTCTCTCGCACGACAGATAAGGCAGCCAGCATCGCCGGGATCATCAGTAAAAGCATCGGCATAATCCCGGGAACCATCGCAGGCAAGCTTTTCACATCCGGGTTGTAGCGAAACCGGGCTTCAATATTCGCAGCACCTATATCCGCAGTCATGCCAAGTTTTGTTTTGGCGTAGTCAAGCATCCAGTTTCGATGCATGCCGTTGACGTAACCAAGAATGGTTTCGGCACGCTGAGGCATCGCGCCATCAATCCAAGCACCAATCTCGACTTTGTTACCTCGTGCGACATCGCGCGCAAAGCCGGGAGGGATTTCAATCGCAAGAGAGATTTCGCCCTTTCGCATCCTGTGATCCATCTCTTCATAACTTTTGAGTACGGGACGTTCGACAAAATAACGCGAACCACTCAGGTGATTGACATAGTTTTGACTCAGAGTGGTCTGGTCTCGATCAAGAATGGCGTAGGTCAGGTCTTCGACATCCATGTTGATGCCAAACCCCATAATCAAAAGCAACAACAGGCTGCCCACCAGCGCAAGCGTTGAGCGCATGGGATCGCGTCTAAGTTCAAGCGTTTCTCTGTGCGAGTAACTGAGCAGGCGATTCAGGCTGAAATTAGAAAGCAGGCGGTGCTGCTTGTCTGTCATAGGGATGGTGGGTAGGGCAGAGGGCTTGTCGTTTTCATGGGAAGGTGTCTCGACCGGCTGTAGAGAAGCTTCTTCCTCATGATCGTGCATCGCCTGTTTAATGAAGTGAATAAAAGCCTGCTCAAGCGTTGCATGACCACTTTGCGTGATGATGTTGGCGGGCGCATCGGTCACCAGAACTTGCCCGGCGTGCATCAGCGACATCCTGTCGCAACGCTGGGCTTCTGTCATGAAATGGGTTGATATAAAAATCGTGACGTGATCTTTGCGGGCCAAATCGATCATCAGTTGCCAAAAGGCGTCTCGCGCAACCGGATCCACGCCGGAAGTGGGTTCGTCCAGGATCAACATTTCAGGCTTGTGCACCATCGCGACAGCCAACGACAAACGTTGTCGTATCCCCAGTGGCAGAGCATCGGGTAGTGAGTCGAGCTCGTCATCCAGACCAAAGCGCGAAGACATTTCTAGAACCCGGTGTGAAATCTCGGCTTCGGGAACGCCAAATATTCTCGCGTGCAGCACCAAATTTTGTCGGACGGTCAGTTCCGTATACAGTGAAAAAGCTTGCGACATATAACCCACGCGTCTGCGTGTGTCCAGATCTTGCGGATCGACAAGATTGCCAAACAGCCATGCTTTGCCCTCGGTCGGTGAGAGCAAACCAGTCAACATCTTCATCGTGGTGGACTTGCCGCAGCCGTTAGAACCGATAAAACCAAAGATCTCGCCTTTCTGAATTCGAAAGCTGACGTGGTCAACCGCGGTGAAATCACCAAACCTGACAGTCAAATCCTTGGCTTCAATGGCGATTTCGGTATCCAGCGCGTCAGGTAGCGGGGGGACAACGATGTCGTGATGATCCTTTTTCTTATCTTCAGGTAGCAGCGCAATGTAGGCCGCTTCGAGAGAGGTCTTTTGCGTGCGAGTGAGCAGGTCTTGCGGAGAACCTTGAGCGAGTATCTTTCCATCATCCATCGCAACCAACCAGTCAAAGCGTGCCGCTTCATCCATATAGGCGGTGGCGACCAGTACACTCATGCCCGGCTGCTGATTCCTGAGGTGAGCGATGAGATCCCAGAACTGGCTGCGTGCGAAAGGATCAACACCGGTGGTGGGTTCATCCAAAATTAAAAGTCTGGGGTCATGAATCAACGCGCAGCAGAGCCCCAGCTTTTGTTTCATCCCGCCCGAGAGTTTGCCAGCCGGACGCAGCAAAAATTCATGTAGTCCGGTCGCATGGGTTAATTCATCAATGCGTTTTCTGCGCTCGGCGGCGTCATGACCAAATAAACGACCAAAAAATTGCAGATTTTCTTCAACCGAAAGTGTGGCGTAAAGATTGCGACCCAAGCCTTGAGGCATATAGGCAATATGGGGGCATACTTGATCGCGATGGCGTTCGTTGCTCATGTTACCGCCGAGCACTTCGATCTGTCCCGATTGAATCGCGCGTGCGCCAGCGATTAAGGACAGCAGGCTGGATTTTCCCACGCCGTCGGGTCCGATCAGGCCGACCATTTTGCCGGCTGGAATGTTCAGATCGATTTGGTCCAGTGCCAGCTTGTTTCGAAACCGCAGAGACACTGCGGAGAGAATGGCGACAGAATCAACAGCTGTCGACATGATGGCTACTCTTTAAGCTCAAGGTTCGCAGGCCAAGGGGTGTTTGCATCGAGTCTCAGCCAGGCAATGCCAGGCATACCCGTCTTGATGCGATTGCTATTCTGATCGATATACCCTTGATCGATTTTGGCCTTGACACGGAACATCAGTTTTTGACGCTCACTTGCTGTTTCAACCGTTTTGGGTGTGAATTGAGCGGTGCTGGAAATAAAGGTCACGGTGGCAGGCAGAGGGCGTGTAGCTGATGAATCTAGAACGATCCGAACCTGTGCGCCTAGGTTGACCTTTCCTGCAGCTGCTTCCGGCAAAAAGAAAGACATATAAACGTCTTGCAGATCGACCAGATTTAAGACTTTTCCGCCTGCACCAAGCACTTCTCCTTCCTGTGCGATCACAAACTGGACGCGTGCCGCGCGAGGCGCCTTGAGCAGGCTGTCCTTGAGGTCCGCATCAATCCGTTTTGTCGTGGCCTCGGAAGCTGTCACAAAGGCCTGGGCACCAGTGACTTGTGCGTTCGCCGCATTGGCAGCTGCGCGAGCCGCTTCGACTTGAGCCTTGGCCGCATTGAGGGTGGCTTGCATACTTTTGACCCGAGCGCGATCATCATCCAGTTCTTGTTTGGAGGAAGCCCCTTCTTTTGCGAGTGTGGAGGTTCTGGCAAGGCGTCGTTGCGCGGCGTCAAGATCGCTTTCTCGCATGATGACAACGGCTTCGGCTGCGGCCTGGTCGCTCATCCGAGCAGCCAGTTGGGCTTGCGCGCTGACAACGGAGTGAATTGCCTGTTGTTCGCGGGCATGGGCTTCATCGCGTTGAGCTTGCAGCGTATCGCTCTGCATTTGAACGAGTGGCTGGCCAGCCTGTATATACTGACCTTCTTTGACGAGAACAGTTTCGATGCGCCCCGCCATCTTGGTCGCAATATCGATTTCGATCGCTTCGATGCGACCGTTGCCACTCACAAAATTGGATCCCGGACCATTGTTTTGCATGAACTTCCATAGCAGAAGTCCTGCGATCACCACGCCAATCGCAAGGGCGACGGGGGCATATTTTTTAAGACTCGGCAAATTCATTTTGATGCTCCATCGCCAGGATGTGACGTGTCTTCCTGATACGCTGACTTATTACCGCCGCCAAGCGTTGCGAATAAGTTGGCACGCGTCGATAGCAGCGCCCGCCTGACTTGAACCAGTTGTTGCTGGACATTGAGTAAGTCTCTTTCGGCATCGAGAACCTCCAGATAGGACGACGAGCCATTGTCATAACGTAGTCTGGCGAGTCTTGCTCTTTCGGCCTGAGCGATCACGCCGCGCTGCTGAATCGCAACTTGTTCGGCCAGAGTCTGACTCGCCGAGATGTTGTCCGCGACTTCCCTGAAAGCAACCTGAATCGTTTTTTCATAATTCGCGACAGCGATGTTTTTTCTGGCTTCTGTCAGATCCAGATTGGAGGACAGGCGTCCTCCATCAAATAGTGGCAGCGAAATATTGGGTGCAAACATCCAGGCGCGATTGGAAGAACTGAATAAACCATTGAGTTCTGTACTGATCCCACCATAAGCGGCATTTAAGGTGATGCGCGGAAAAAAGGCCGCTCTAGCCGCGCCAATGTTGGCGTTCGCTGCCTTGAGTTTGAATTCGGCGGCCATGATGTCGGGTCGATTCAACAGTAAATCTGATGGTTGCCCAACCTTGAGTTCGGACACAAGCATATTGTCCTTCAGTGCGCGCCCAGAGAGCGTGAGTGTCGGAGCAGATCCTAGTAGCAAGGTCAGCAAGTTGGCTTGTGCGGTCTGTGCTTGGCGCAGCTGAACGGCAAGCGCCTGTGCTTGGGTCAGTAGCGTTTCAGCCTGCACAACCTCGAAGTTCGTGCCCGAGCCAACTTGGTATCGCCTGGTCAGCATATCAAAAGATGTTTGTCTGGAGTCGATTGCTTTGTTCGCGATATGCAATCTTTCATCCAGATCAAGCAAATTCAGATAAGTGTCGGCAACTTGAACAATCAGGGTGAGTTGCGCAGCTTGACGCGCTGCGTCTGTCGCAAGATATTCGTTGAGCGCCGCCTCATTCAAACTTTGTACGCGTCCCCAGAAGTCCAGCTCCCACGAGGCATTGAACCCTGCAATGAATTGACTGATGGGCCTGCCGTCGGAAAGGGGCGTGATTTCGCCAGGCAAACCTAAGCGAGCCGCTGCCCCTCCGACATTCAAGGATGGGAGTAAGTCGGCACGCTGGATGCCATACGCAGCTTGTGCTTCTTTGACACGCAAGAGCATGACACGCAAGTCGCGATTGTTGTCGAGCGCTTGATTGATCAGTGCCTGAAGCTGTGGATCGATAAAGTAATCCTGCCAGCGTAAGGTCGCGACGCTCATTGCCCGCGAAGAGGTTTCTTCGGTTGATACAGAGGGATAGGCAGGGGAGACCGGAAGAGGGGGGCGTTGGTATTCAGGAGCAAAGGAACAACCCGCCAGAGTCAATAAGGCGCAAAGAAATAATCTAACTAGCTGGGTTGCACTGTCACGCATTGATCGCTGTGAATAGATTCCGTCTGCGTATTGGGTTGAGGCTTTGCGAGATAAACACCTCGCTGGTCCACTTTAGCAGTTTCTCTGTGCTGCGTATTCGTCATTATCTTGTTATATGATTTTTATCAAATGGTTAGTCTCTACGGAGCCATTGGCGAGATAAATGGTTTGTTTTAGACTATTCGTATAACGATTTGTATAAAGGATCACAACTGTGGGTGAGTTTGCAAAAGATATATACACAGAACCCAGTCCGCTCGACGTCGATACGCTGAGCAATCTGGGGCCGTTGCGAGCGATGGCGGGTATCTGGCAAGGTCAGCGCGGGATGGATGTCAAACCCAAGGCGGAAGGTCCTAAAAAGCAGGCGTTTACCGAACGGATCGAATTGCAACCCATTGATCCTCAAACGAACGGTCCTCAATTACTTTACGGTTTGCGCTATCACACGCATATCACCAAGCCCGATCAAGTTAAAACCTACCACGAGCAAGTCGGCTACTGGTTATGGGAGCCCGCAACAGGGTGCATCATTCATACACTGACGATTCCGCGTGGCATGGTGGTGATGGCTTCAGGCAAAGCACATGCGGATGCCAAAGAGTTCGAAGTCACAGCAACCCATTTGGATCCCCATTTTGGTATTCGCTCTTCCCCCTTTCTGGATTACGCGTTCAAAACAGTGGATTTCAGGATCAAGGTCCAGATCAATGATGACGGCACTTGGGGATATGACGAGGATACGGTCCTGATGATTCAAGGCCAGAAAGAGCCGTTCCATCACACAGACCGTAACTTGTTGCATAAGGTTGCTGAACCAACGCCTAATCCGCTGATGCGGTGAAGATTTAAAGCGTCAGGTCATCAGTCGCTACGTCATTTGACTTATATACCGTCTGACCATTCCCCTTGATGATGGAAACACTCGATTTCCATATTGACTCGCAAGGGGAATGAAATGCGTCATGGTGATATAACAAGTAGCAACGACTGTGTCGGCGTAGCAGTGGTGAACTACAAGATGCCACGTTTACATACCAAGGCTGAGGTGTTGGACAATGCGCGCAAAATTGGCGAAATGCTGGTCGGTATGAAGCAAGGCTTGCCGGGGATGGATCTGGTGATTTTCCCCGAATACAGCACGCACGGCATTATGTATGACGCTAAAGAAATGTTCGAGACTGCCGCAACCATTCCTGGCGAGGAAACAGAAATCTTCGCGGCCGCATGCCGCAAGGCTAATGTATGGGGCGTGTTTTCTCTGACAGGTGAGCGTCATGAAGATCACCCCAATAAGGTGCCTTACAACACACTGATTTTGATGAATAATCATGGCGAGATTGTTCAGAAATATCGCAAAATCATGCCCTGGACACCGATTGAGGGCTGGTATCCGGGTGACCGCACTTATGTCTCGGATGGTCCAAAGGGGATGAAGGTTAGTCTCATCATTTGTGATGACGGCAATTACCCCGAAATCTGGCGTGACTGCGCGATGCGTGGCGCCGAATTGATCGTACGTTGCCAGGGTTATATGTATCCAGCTAAAGAGCAGCAGGTGATGGTCGCAAAATGCATGGCCTGGATGAATAATACCTATGTGGCTGTGGCAAACGCGACAGGTTTTGATGGCGTGTACTCCTACTTCGGGCACTCGGCAATTGTCGGTTTTGATGGTCGGACGCTGGGCGAGTGCGGTGAAGAAGAGATGGGCGTGAATTACGCGGAACTCTCTATGAGCTTGTTACGCGACTTCAGAAAAAATGGTCAGTCGCAAAACCATTTGTTTAAGTTGCTTCATCGCGGCTATACCGGAAAAATCAATTCTGGCGAAGACGTCAACGGAGTTGCCGATTGTCCCTTTGAGTTTTATGGCAAATGGATTAATGATCCTGAAGGTGCCAGAAAGGACGTTGAAGCTTTGACCCGTAGTACTGTCGGGACTGCAGAATGTCCGATTGAAGGGATCCCGCATGAGCCTGGTTGAGGAGGTTATTTAGCCGCCTGAAACGAATCCGCTCTAAACGTCAGCACCAGCGTGTCCCGGTAGCAATCAGAATATTCAGCAGACTCTGGCTGAATCGGAGTCGTTTCGTGAATCACCTTGGCGTCATCCAGCAGGATCGCCGAGAAAGGTTCATCCATCACAAATCTGACTCCCATGGGGCCATCAGCCATGAACACCCGGGTCTCGCCGCCCTTGACATGATGGCGGCCCAACATCATCACCACAACAAAATCGACGCCGTCGCGATGGGCGCCTTCAGGCGTGGGACGTCCGATGCCGCCACTCGTATTGATTCGAAACTGATGAGCTTCGATAAACCACTGCTTGGTCGGATGGATCTGGGCAAAACACTGACCCAGTTCAGCCATCAGGCCTCTAAAGGCCTGATCATCAGCGACTTTTTGATCCATTGGCTGAAACATCCGATCATAACCACCGTGCAACGCATTGAATTCCGTTGGTTGCCAGTGGGCGCGATGAGGCGTTTGAGTCAGTGTGCCCTGATCCAGATTTTGAATAAAACAACTATGACGCCGCAAACGATAAGTGCCGCCATCTTTTAGATGCTCATCACGTCGCAGATCGCTCCAGGAGGCGTGTAAGGTCTCCCAGTGCTGAGTAAAGGACGCAAGATCCTTCGCGCCCGCCAGTTCAGACAAGGCGAGCGTAGAGAGTTTGATAAAGCCCTGTTGCTCAATCTCTCTGCTGATGCTGCTTGACTGCGGATGACTGACGGTCATGAAGGATTCTCAAGAAAAAGTGAAACAGAAGTGTCGGTTGAAAAATGCAAGGTATCTACGATACCGTAAAGCCGCCATCAATCGCCAGAATCTGCCCTGTAATGACCCGGGATTCGTCACTTGCTAAAAAGAGTGCGGCCTGAGCGATATCGGTCGGTTCACTCCAGCCCAGAAACTGACGGTCAAGTGTCCTTTGTACGATACCACCATCATCCGCCACCAGTTTCATGACCCGTTCGGTTTTGGTGGCGGCGGGAGCGACTGCATTGACGCGAACCTTGTCGGCACCATATTCGACTGACATGGATCTGGTCAAAGCACTGACGCCTCCTTTGGCTGCGGTGTAGGCATCTTTATTGTGCGTGCCTCGCAGCGCAAAGACCGACGTGCTGTTGACGACTGAGCCACCACCTGCCTTGATGATTTCAGGGATCACAGAACGGCAGCAAAGCCAGGTACCAAAAAGATCAAGTTTGATCTTGCGCCAGAACTCCTCTACAGGCGCATCCGACACCCGGTTGTCAATATTGGTAGAACCGCCGGCGTTGTTATAGAGCACATTGATGAGGCCAAAGGCTTGCACAACCTGACGTGTCGTCAACTCTACACTGTCTGCATCGGTAATGTCAGTCGGAAAAAATTGTGCGATTCCGCCTTGTTGCCGGACCAGCTCGGCAGTCTCCTGACCAGCCTGCCGATCTATTTCGACGACCGCGACTTTGGCGCCCTCTTTTGCAAAAAGCAGAGCACTTGCGCGACCAATTCCGGCCCCGGCGCCAGTGATAAAAGCCACTTTCCCATCCAGTCTACCCATGTTGTCTCTCCTTGTTATTGAAGTTGAGTTTAGTCAGGAAATTCAGGGAAATCTGGATAAGTCCATAGTATGGAACAAACAAATTGCAAAAATTAAAAATAATGACGTAAGATAAAACCACGCTGGGGCGCGAAAGTGACACCTGGCCTTATAAAAAATATCTGGAGACAAGCATCATGAAACTTGGCAAGAATATTGCAGGTGTAGTTGCGGCCGCGTGCGTGACAGCAGCGTTCACGGCGCCGATTTATGCACAGGAAGTCATCAAACTGGGTCTGTCCGTCCCACTCTCGGGTTCGGGGGCGAACTGGGGCAAGGGCAGTGAATGGCTTTGCAATGAAGCTGCCAAGGACGTGAAAGAAGGCGGTGGCGTCAAAGTGGGTGGAAAAGTTTATAACTTTCAGTGCATCGCTTATGACAACAAATACAACGCTGCCGAGGGTACCAAAGTCGCCCAGACGCTGTTGAAAAAAGATAACGTTAAGTTCGTGTCCGGTAGTTTGGGTACGGCACCCGTTCGTGCTATGCAGTCTCTGACTGAGCGTGAAGGTGTTCTGATGTTTACGACCGCTTGGGGTCCTACGATTAAAGGCCCGCAGTATCCATTGACCTTTACCCAGATGAACACGCCCTTTGAATTGGTTGAGCCCTTGCTTAAATATATCAAGCAGGCAAACCCTTCAATCAAAACAGTGGCACTCTTGAATCCGAACGACGCGACGGGTCAGGACGTTGAGAAAATCGCACGCAAAGTTTGGGAATCCCTTGGCGTAAAGGTTGTCGCAAGTGACTGGTACGAGCGTGGCACAACAGAGTTTCAGCCGATTGCTGCCAAACTGGCCAATATGAAAGCAGATGTGGTTGATCTGGGAGCCGCTCCACCACCAGATGCAGGACGAGTCTTCAAAGAACTCAAAGCACTCGGTTGGAAGGGAGTTCAGGTCGTTGAAGCAGGGACAGGCGCTGAAGGCTTGATTTCCACAGGTGGTGACGCTGCTGACAAAACCTATCTCGGTGCTGCGGTCAATTTTGAGGACCCCAACGCTTCAGCCTTACAAAAGCGTCTGAATGCGGGCGTGACCAAAGAAACCGGCGAATCGATGAACTCCGTGCAAATCGGTTTTTACGATGCGGTTGTTGCTTTGAAAGTCGCAATGGAAAAAGCGCAGAGCACAGATCCAAAAGCTGTTGCAAAAGTTTTGCCTGATATTATTTTTGATTCCGTCTACGGCAAAACAGGCTTTGGTGGCAAAGACACCTACGGTTCTCCTCAGCAAATCCTGGTTCCAGTCATCGTGACTCAAGTGGATGGAACAAAACTCAAGCAAGTCCAATTGCTTGAAAACGCTGAACTTGCCAAGCGACTGAGTGCTGCCAAGTAAATCAACTCGTTCCGAGTGTATCCGGTCCAGTTAACGAGGCATTTACATGCAGACTTTTATACAGCTGGTCTTGACCGCCCTGCAGATCGGGGCGGTCTATGTACTCTTTTCGCTTGGTTTGACACTGATCTTTGGCGTGATGAAGATCGTGAACTTTGCTCACGGTCAGTTTTTCACGCTAACAGCCTTGCTGATTGCTGTTTTATATCCCGTTTTGGCGGCACAGGGCTTCAGCCTGCTGGTCGCTTTCGGGATTGCGGCTCTGCTTGGTATATCGGCATCCATTCTCTTGGGATTAGTGATGTATCAGTTTGGATTTCGTTATTTTCAACGAGATCTGGCTGGATCTTTTATTTTGTCCGTTGGCCTTGTTTTGCTGCTCGAAGGTATTTTCCTTCACTATTTTGGCGGCGCGGTGCGTTCAGTGCCGCCTGTCGTTGAAGGGAGCGTGTCCTTCCTGGGAGTCAATCTGACCTTGCAACGATTGTTGCTGATGCTGATTGCGGGCTTGTTCACCGTCGTGCTGTATTGGGTACTGACCTATACCAAAATCGGTAAGGCGATGCGCGCCGTCTCGATTGATCATGAAGCCGCCATGATGCAAGGCATTCCGTATAAAAAAATCGCCTTCGTCGGTTTTGGAATCGCCACGTTTCTCGGTGCGCTTGCCGGTGCCATCATGGCGCCTCTGGCCATGATTTCCCCTACAGTCGGTTCCGATTATCTGGTCAAAGGCTTTATCGCCGTCATCATCGGCGGGTTAGGGAGTGTCCCGGGAGCCATCATCGGTAGTTTATTCATCGGACTCGTCGAGAGTTTCGGTGGCTTTTATTTTGATCCTTCCATGGCAAATATAGGCATCTTCGTGCTCGTCATGGTGACGTTGCTTGTGCGTCCAAACGGGTTGATGGGAAATGGATAAACGAACACTCTGGATCAGTTTGCTGGTCACTGCAGTACTCACGCTCGCCACACTAGGTTTGAATAATGGTTATATCGCTAATCTGGTGACCTGGATGGCGATCGCCGCATTAGTCGCTTCGAGTCTGAGATTTGTCACCTTGATTGGCGAGCTCAATTTCGCAACAGCTGCCTTTGTCGGTATCGGGGCTTATGCGGCTGGCGCAACCCTGACACTGTTGAATTGGCCTTTTATCGTGTCACTGTTGGTGAGTGGCCTCGCTGCTGCCGTGATCGGCGTTGTCTTTGGCTACGTCACTTTAAAAACAAAGGGCCCTTATTTTTTATTAATCGGCTTCGCCTTTACTGAAGTGATCCGGTTGATCTACACCAAACTTAATTTCCTGGGTGGTAATTCCGGGATGGTCGGTATTTTTCCCCCAGATTATCTCGGACCTTATTTCACTGCGTTCGCGCTTGCTATCGCAGGCATCATTTTGATCGCACTGTATGCGATCGAACGCTCGCATCTTGGTAAATGTTTTATTGGTATCCGCGACAATGACCAAGTGGTGATGTCAGTGGGGATTAATGTCCACATGACGAAAGTGTTGTGCTTGAGTATTGGTGCTTTTGCCGCAGGTCTTGCGGGCGGACTCACCGCGTATGTCAATAACGTGATTAGCCCGGGCGATTTCAGTTTCTTGTTGTCGACGTTTGCGCTCGCTTATTTGAAAGTAGGTGGCGAGGATCATCCCGTCGGACCGATTGCTGGTGCGATTTTATTGGTCTTGCTCAGCACACTATCGTTAAGCTTTGGTGGCGAAGATCATATTTTTTATGGTCTTGCGATTGTGCTGACTGTCTTGCTGATGCCTAAAGGCGTCATCGGCTTGCTGCAGAAAATGCGCAAGCCCAAAGCAGTCGTTCAGCAGGGGGGCGCAGCATGAGCCAAGTCTCCACCGCATCGCCGAGAGTCCTGGTGCAAACAGACAACATTTCACGTCGATACGGCGGCCTGATGGCCGTATCGAACTTGAGCTTTGAAGTGCGTGCGGGTGAAATCCTCGGCCTTATCGGTCCGAATGGCGCAGGTAAAAGCACCACCTTCAATCTGATTAGTGGGTTTGTGAAGCCTTCTTCAGGCAAGCTTTTTATCGACGGCCAAGAGATGACAGGCAAGTCTGCCACGCAAATCAGCAAGAAAGGACTGGTCAGAACCTTTCAGCACGGCAGCCTAATGAAGTCGCTGAGTGTGCGAGACAATATTTTGATTGGCGCGATTGGTGCGATTCCGCCCGGACAAGGCGCTGCACGCGCTGACCGCGTTAGCGAATCGGCACAGATGCTTGAGCTCGAACCCTATCTGGACGAGATCGCAGGTAATCTGCCGCATGGTATTCAGCGCATGGTCAGTATCGCGATTGCTTATGCCGCCCACCCTTCGGTGCTCTGTCTTGATGAACCGCTGACGGGATTAAATCAGACAGAGGCCACAAACACACTGACCATGCTTAGACGTATTCGCGATCATCGTGGTTGCGCAATTCTGCTGGTTGAACACAACATGAAGGCGGTGATGCAGATTTGCGAGCGCATCGTCGTCCTGCATCACGGACAAATGCTAGCAACGGGTACGCCTGCCGAAATCCGCAGCAATCAAACTGTGGTGGCTGCCTATCTGGGGGCTAAACATGCAAACTAAGCAATATTCCCTTGAGATCCAGAATCTTTCTGTCGCGTATGGAAAAGTTCCGGTGTTGCATGACGTATCGCTTAGAGTGCCGAAGGGTCAGGTTGTCACCATCATTGGAGCCAATGGTGCAGGCAAGTCCACCATCATGAAAACAGTGATGGGGCTGCTCAAGCCTAAGCATGGCACGATCCATTTAATGGGGCAGGCGATTGAAGGCAAAGAGCCAGACCAAATCGTACCGAATGGTTTGACGCTGGTGCCAGAGGGGCGCAGGTTATTTGGTCCGATGACGGTTCAGGATAATCTTGAAATGGGCGCCTACGGTCGACGTGACCAAGACGGTATCGCGCGTGACTTTGAGCGCGTCTTGCAATTCTTTCCGGATCTGAAAGCGAAGTTGCCTGTTCCCGCAGGTTCCTTAAGTGGTGGTCAGCAACAGATGGTTGCCGTTGCACGAGCCCTGATGACTTCGCCCAAAGTTGTTTTGTTTGATGAGCCGACAATTGGACTGGCACCCGCTGTGGTCGATGTGATCGCACATGTGATTTCCGAGATTCGCGCATCGGGTGTCGACGTGTTGCTGGTAGAACAAAACGCAGAGATGGCGCTTGAAATCGCTGATTATGGTTATGTCCTTGAGCAAGGTCGCATTGTGCTTGAGGCGCCTGCCCGCGAACTGGCAAGTAATCCGGATGTGCAGCGCGCCTATCTTGGAATTTGATTCAGTAAGGATGATGTGATGACAGGCCAAGCCTACCCGATCTGGCAACCTCGCAAACGCGATCTTGAAGATTCCTTTGTTGCTAAATTCATGAGTCATTTAGGCTTTGATTCCTATGATGACTTCTACCAGTTTTCCGTTGATCAGCCAGACAGATATTGGCGTGCTTTTAATGACTACTACGGTTTTGTCTGGTCAAAAAAATACGAACAATTCAGCGATTTCAGCAAGGGACCAGAATTTCCACAATGGTTCATTGGTGGTGAACTCAATTGGGTTGACAATGTCTTGCGCTGGGCCGATCACCCGGTGGCGGGGAAAGCACCGGCGATCATCGCAGAGCGCGAAGCAGGCAGTATTGAACAGATCGATTACCGCGAGTTGCGTGAGCGCGTTCGTCGCCTGGCCGGTGGGTTAAAAGCCTATGGCATCAAAAGAGGCGATCGTATTGGCTTATTAATGGAAAACGGCATTGAAGCAAATGTCTCCTTTTTAGCCATTTCTTATATTGGCGCCATAGTCGTCCCTTTATTCACCGGGTTTGGTGTCGAC
>JACCDU010826711.1_pt1 | contig 16311 bp, 10 predicted proteins | sample 7446081 | NCBI WGS metagenome assembly JACCDU01 (sample SAMN15323447, study PRJNA562643) | freshwater metagenome | isolation source: river surface water | place: USA:Blue River Watershed | collected 2017-08-17
AAGGCCCACGGCGAAATGCACGACAACATGCACGGCGCCGATGCGCCGGACGCGGCCGCTGAAGGCAAGAAGCCTGCAGGCAAGAAAGCGAAGTAAGCAACATCCCCCGGGCAAACCGGGCGCCGGCGATGCCGGCGCCCGTTTTTTTTTATTTCACCATGACTCCAGCACCGACCTTCGCTGGACTACGCCACAGCCAGATACAGCAGGTTTATCAATAACTTAGGCGGATTCATCATATGCCGGTGCTTTCTGAAACTTGACCCGGCTTCCACCCGCTTGGCTCCCAACAGGCTCCTGGAAATCGGGTCTTCCGAGGAGTCATCATGGCGAAAATCAAACTCACCAAGTCCGCAGTCGATGCGGCACAAGCCCAGGCGCAGCCAGTTGAGCTGCGCGATACCCTGGTTCCTGGCTTCCTGTGCAAGATCACCCCGGCAGGCCGCAAGGTGTTCATGCTCCAGTACCGCACGAACGCCGGAGAGCGGCGCAAACCTGCCCTAGGTCTGTACGGGGAACTGACCGTCGAACAGGCCCGGTCGCTGGCGCAGGAGTGGCTGGCGCAAGTGCGCCGGGGTGGAGATCCTGCCGCAGAGAAGGCTGCAGCGCGTCAGGCACCCACCGTCAAGGAACTGTGCATCAAGTTCATGGAGGACTACTCCAGCCAGCGTAACAAGCCGAGCACGCAGGAAGGCTACCAGAGCGTCATTGATCGCAACATCATCCCGATGCTTGGCCGCATGAAGGTGCAGGATCTGAAGCGGCCTGACGTGGCTTCGATGATGAAGAAGATGGCGCACAAGCCTGCCGATGCAAACCGCACGTTCAGCGTGATGCGCAAGATGTTCAACTTGGCCGAGGTATGGGGCTATCGCCCTGACGGCACCAACCCATGCCGCCATGTACCCATGTTTCCGAACGGCAAGGCGACTCACCTCATCAGCGACGAGGAAATGGGCAAGTTGTTTCGCTACCTTGACCAGTTGGAGGCGGGAGGGCTGGAGCATGCTGTGATCCCGTTGGCCATCCGCCTGCAATTCGAGTTTGCCGCTCGTCGCTCCGAAATTATTGAACTTCAATGGGATAGGATTGATCTGGAAAACCGTCGGGTGGTGTGGCCCGACAGCAAGACAGGAGGCATGTCCAAGCCCATGAGCGAAGAAGCCTACCGGCTTCTCTCAGTGGCGGCCCGCAATGCTACGACGCCCCATGTACTGCCGTCTCCGCGTCATCCCGATCGGCATCTGACCGATGGCGAGTATTACAGCGGTTGGACTCGCACTCTGAAAGCCGCTGGTGTGACGCATGTGGGTACGCACGGCATCCGCCACAGGTCTGCAACCGACATTGCCAATTCCGGTATCCCGGTGAAGGTCGGTATGGCGCTGACGGCGCACAAGACCGTGGCGATGTTCATGCGCTACGTTCACACTGAGGACAAGCCAGTGCGCGAAGCGGCTGAATTGGTGGCGAAGCGCCGCAAGACGATCACCGGAATGCAACTGGCCAAGGAAGTGGTGGCATGACCCGGCAGGAAGGCTGCCACCGGCCCAATCCTTGTACACCGGCTTTATTACTCTACGTGGACTCAAACACCATATAGGTGGGCACATGCTGCCTGGTAGACGTCCCAGCCAGGCAGTTGCTCAAGCGCCGCTCGGATGCTTTTCCGGCGTGTGATCATATGCTTCTGAGGCGAGAGCATGGGTTGCATGTCAGGTTGCGTGCGCCGGGTAGCCCATTCGGACAGCAACGTCTTTGCTGCATCAACTATCGCTCTGTGGTCTGGGTTTGCTGCGTCAAACGCCGGGGTTCGATCGAATGCTAGCTTGTGGATATGGCGTTCGCCAAAGGCTCCGCGTGGCTGGTGAGCCTTGATCACCTCGATGACGGCTTGGCTATTTATCAACGCAGTGATGTAGATTGCCTCGTCTTCGGTCGCGACGCGCCCCCAATAAAGCGTCTGGTCGATGACCGTCTTATCGCAAGGGATCTGGTCGCCGCGCACATATGCGGCGCACGGCAGCTTGCCGCCTGCAGAGGCGAACACCAGCCATTCCTGGTCGGCCCAGCCTTGGCCCGACAGCTTTTTGCGGTCAGTGTCCACCGTCTCAAAGAATTCATCAACGCTCTCGTTAATGGCAGTCAAGGCAGCTTTGATGGCGCCACCTGTCGCTCCGCCAAGCGCTGCGATACCCGGACCTGTGCGAGGCTCCCACCCACCTGCCCCGTATTGAAACGGCAATAGTCCTTTGGCGCCGGCGGCGAGCTCATACGGTGCCAAATGCTTTGAGATCAGCACGTCAAACATCACCTGGTCGCTAACGACGTTTGCCGTCAGCGCGAAATCTTTAAGCCGATGGCCGTCTGATCTGAGGAAGTAGAAGGGCGAGCCAGCGTTGATTGGCCCCAAGCTCCAACCTGCGCCGTTCTTTACAGCTGAATGAAAGACTATGCCGCGCGGCATCACATCGGCACCTTGCCGAAATAGCGGCCCGATGGATTTTTTGGTCGCGACTTTCACGGCCAGCGCAGCGGGTGGCGTGGTCGTCCATGCAGTGCGGCCATTGGACTTGACGATGTGGTACGTCGTCGCAGTCTCAGATGTTCTGCTCACGTCACGCCCCACGAAAGTCGTGGAGCCGCTAGGGGACGACTTGGAGCCAAAGAGCACGATTGCTTCGTTCTTGAAGGTCTGGTTGGCAATCTTCCAGATTTCGCCAGGAGCGAATTGAACAGGCTTACTCGCGCTGAGGTAGCCGGCCGAGCGGAATGGCTCGTGGTGCGCTCCGTTGAGCACCGTATCCGGCAGGATGCATCCGATCACCGCGTCCGGAGTCAAATAGCGTTCGACGGCGTGCAAAAGGAAGATGGTGGCGATTTCCACATGCAAATGCGAAGCGCCAGGCGCTTTGATGCCGTGGAGCTCAGACTTGGCTTTCAGCGCATTCTGATAGGGGTTGCTCGCGATTTTGCTAAGAGCCAGCCAGGGCGGGTTCGTCACCACGCCGTTGAAGCGTCCCGCGACGAGAGCTGGCCGGAAGCTGTTTCGCAGAACGAATGCCCAGATGCCATTGCGGCCAGCGCGCTGGAGCTTCTCCAGCGCCTTGAGCAGCTTCTTGCAGAACTCGATTGACGCTGCCCTTTCGTCGTTGGCGAGCGCGACACCGGTGTCGGTCAATATTGCGCCCACCATCGTCTCGATGTCTCTGTCCGTGAGCGTCGTGCTCGTTGCCGCTGCGCTGCTCATCGCCATGTCATAGCCACGGGAGAGCAGGGCGTCGAACAAAGTCTGGTTCGATGCCGTGATCAAAAACTGGGGGAGCTGGACCTCTTCCGTGTCGAGTTTGAGCTTGCGCTGTTCTTCTCCTGTCGCGCTGAACACCTTGGTCACCGGAGTGTTCGCAAACAGCGAGTCCGCGTGATAGACGGGGATCTGCGCCTCATGCCCGGCGACGAGCCAATCCTTGCTGGCCAGCACCCAGCCAACCTTGGCAAGCATCACGGCTAATGGGTCTATGTCGAATGCGGTGATCGCAGCCGCGAGTTCGCTAAGCGCAGCGGGGTCGCCTGGAATTCGGCCGGCAGCGCGAAGGCGATGTTGAGCGCGCTTCACCGTTTCCACAACCATCGCTCCCGATCCGCAGCACATATCAACGAAGCGCGGCTGTTGCCCCTCGGGGAGCGCCGACATGACATGCTCGACAAGCTTGCCAGCGAGCCAAGAAGGTGTCCATTCCTGCCCTAGCAGAAGTCGTTGAGAGCGGGCCGCCAACTGCGCCATGAGGGTGCCAAAAAGGTCTTCGGCTGGAGATGATTCGAAATCATAGGCGCGAAGGTCGTTCTGAAGGTCGCGAGCGATAGCGACCAAGTCACTCACATAGGGACTGGCGTTGAGCCAGCCGAAATAATCGTATTCAACGAGGTTGGGCAGCCCACGAGCCTTAAAGAACGAACCGTCCAAGATAGCTTGTAACTCTGTGTCATCGCTGATCAACGCCTTCCCGTTCAGAACGTTGGCACAAATGAGCTTGGCAAGGGTGAGGATGTAGAGTTCCCCAACATACGAGCCCTTGTCGAACTTGCCGGCAGCGGCCTCCCCGCCCAGGTATGAAACGAAATCTGTCCAAAGCTTTGTGATCAAGCTGGCATAGTTCGGGTCATGGGCGAACGCGTGGTCCACAAGCGCGTCAATAGGCTGAACATGGGCGTGACAGAATGGGCTGTTGAATCCCAAGTCTTTCGCGAGGGTGAGCGCGGCCAGCAAGCGGCCACCTTCGCGCCCAAGATGGCGGATCAAAAATGCCCCGAGCTTCTTCGCCTCGACATCGCCCGCCACTGACAGGTCGCATGATTCGATCTCGGCGAGCTCGATGTGCTCTGGGCCGTAGCTGGTGGCGCCAGCTACGGCCGAAATATCCTTGACTTCCGAAATGCCGAAGGCGTGCCAGCGGACAGTGTCGGAGAGCACGCCAACGAGCAGGTCGCGAGGCGTCCCCGCGTTGAGCTGACCAGCGCAGTATTGTTTCACCTGATGGAGGCCGTGCTGGAAGGTGCCCAGCGCGTGCAAGTCCCTCTCGTATTCGATCACCGTAGCGCCCACGAGCACATCGACGAAGCCATGCTTTTTGGCCCCGAGCTCGTGGAACTTTGCCAACGACTCCGTCCCGGTGACGTGAGCCCTGGTCCACCAAGGCTGGTCGGGGAACATCAACGGAAGTTTGGCTGAGAGCGCGTGCCGCAGCACATCCTCCGCCTTGCCTTCACGGATAAGGTCGCTGGCTTCCTTCAGGAAAGCCTTGCCCTGCGCTTCAACATAGTTCACCACGATCGTGTCCTCCCTTTTTTGTATTGTGTTTCGCGCGTCGTTCCTGTCCCGCGCGCGCGATTAGCTGCAACTCTTTGATGCCTTCGCGATCACATCCAAGAGCTTCGGCCACGACTGCGTTGATGGTGTTCAGCGCCGCTTCCACTTCGGCGCGTTCTGCCACGGCGGCGAGCTCGTCGCCATGCCGTGAGAGTTTGCAAAGCTGCTCTTCATTGAACACTGGAACTGGGAAGCGCCGCAGGTGTGCGGCTTCCACTTTCAGGGCACCGCCGCCCATGACTGCTCCCGACGTTTCGATGACCGCCCGCGCCCAAGCGCTGTTCATGAAAGCGAGCAGAGCAGCTGCCTTCCACTTACTCAGCGGCAAAGCCCACATCGTCGAAAAGTTTGCGTCGATAAGGCATTGCCGAGCTTTGTTCAAGTAGGCCGTTGGAGTGGCTGAATTCACTCGCGCCAGCAGAACGTCCGGCAAGTGTCTCGCTGCGAAGTCGGGCAACATATACCAATGGCGCGGCGGCATGCCACGAGCCGCAGGCCTGATGTTCGGAGAGACAGCGGTGAGATTCCAAACCTTCTGCGGCTTGGTGTCAGTGCCGAAGTTGGCCTGACCTGCCGCCCGAACTACCGCAGCAATGGACTCGGGCATGTGTTCATAGACCGATGCGAACATCTCCGCTTCGCCCAAGTCCTCCGGGAGCGCGTGCTGTCTGAGGTCCAGTGCCCAACCCGTGGCGAGCTCAGGGGAGACGACGAAGCCCGCCGGAAGCTCAGATTGCCGACGAATGACGGGCCGAGCGACGCTATCTGGTGCCAGCGCGGCCCATCCCGCCAGCGGGCCAGAAAAGGACAGTGCTATGTGCCCTGACGAGCGCACGCCGTCGGCGTAGAAGAAGCCATTGGCTCCGGTGCGCAGACCCTGGCCAACAGCCACGCCCTGCGACTCGAACGTGGCGAAGGAGGGGGCGATGCCCTGGCGCTCAAGCCAATCATGGATTTCGTGAGAGACGTAGACGCCTTCCGACGCTTGGCTGCCTGTTTCACCGATTGCTGCGAACCACTTTTGCCGCGAGGCAGCAGCAATCATGTTTCTGCATGCGAGCTTCATCGACGCGGGACGCGCGCGCGCGAGCTCTGTGGTGTGGCTCGCGGCATTTCGAAGCCACGATCGCGCTCGTTTTGCGAAATCACGCTCTGGGCTCGATCCTCCTACAAGTGCGATTTGCCCAATAGGACTCTCCGGGCTGGCCGCAGCGGCGGAGATCGAGATGTGGCAGTAAGTGGAGCTGTCTGCTCGCACAAGAGCAGACGAGCGTCGCTTCACCCGTTTTGCCACGATGAGCGTCGCCTTAACCTGGGCGTCGTCGAACCAAGAGGCATGCTCGTCATCCACGACGAACTCAATGTCGAACCAGCGAAACAATAGGTAGTGCACGATCGTCGCGTAGTCACGCGTCAGCCACGACTCAGGCACCACCAACGCCAAACGGCCTCCAGGCTTTACGAGTCCGGCGCAAAGAATCCAAGAAGGAACTGCCAGATCGGACAAACCGGAATAGCCGCTAATGAGGTGCGCAAAGAGGCGTTTGTCCTCTGCGTCCAGAGCAGAGAGACTTGGCAATATGCTCAGCAGGCCAGCCCGAATTTGCGTCGCCGTAGGAAGAACGTGATCCACCGCCGCCTTTTCAGAGAAAGACTGATATCGGACATAGGGGGGGTTGCCAATCACCAAGTCCCAGTCCTTCTTTCGCAGTCGTGAGATAGTGTCTGGGTCGAAAGCGCTGCCAAGAATGCAATCGGCTTGTGGCAATCGGTTAGCGCAAGCATCGCGGGCAACGCGATCGATTTCGATGCCCGCAATCGACGCCGGAACAGCGCCAATGTCCAGGCACGAAGCCAGCAAGTCGCCGGTTCCAGCCATTGGATCAATGATGCTCTCGGCCTTCTCCGCTTGGGCGAGCGCGGCGAGGATTCGCCCGAGGCCAATGCCAGTAAAATATTGGCCCAGTCGTTTGCGGCGCTCCGCTCCTGGCGCGGAGCCAGCGAGCGGTGGCTGGTAGGCTTGCGTCATCGGTCTAAGGAGGGGCTTCGCCCCGAACTGGTCTCTGCCCGCGCGAGAGCATAGAAGGCCTTGGCATCCATCTCAACATCTCGACCAAGCTGTAAGCACCTGCCGACGAATTGTGAATAGAGCAATTGCAGATTAGAAACTGAGCTGTTGCCAGCATCTCGGATCACTTCCGCTGCAATCTTGGAACTCGTCTTTCCAACTGCCCGGGAAAAAGTGCGCTTCGATAGCAACAATAATGGATCTCCTTTGACCGCAACGGTGGAGACGACCTGTTTAAAACTCCCTTGAATCTTGTCGAGGACGCTCGTGGCTTCGACGGTGAAGCCGGCAGTCGTGTACGCCTGAGCGAGTGCCCGCCATATCTCCGAGTGTGCGGAATGAAACACTACCGTCGCCAATCCCTCTGCTTTAAGTACACGCCCAACTTCAGTGAACACGTTTGCCATCATCGCGCCATACTCCAACACACCTTTGGACTGCGAGGCACTCACAATCACCTCGCGTGCACGGTCAGTGGTCTTTCCAAGCCAATGCTCGTTGATCTGATTGAGCTCCGCATAGGGGATGTAAGCACCAAAAGGTGGGTCGGTAAAAACATAGTCCACCGAGTTAGGTTTCAGCGGAATGCTTTCACTGGTGCTGTTGTGGACGACAACCTTACTTCCGCTGCTATGAAGCATGTGGAACGAGTCGATGAATGCTTTGGACTTGCGCCGTACACCTTCGAGAATGTTCTTCTCAACCGGCAGCCCGCTGATATAGAGCACGCCGCTTTGTGATCCAGTAAGAACAAAGTCGCTCTGCCCCTTTTTGAGAACGATGCGAGTCATAAGCGTTGAGTGGCTTGAGTTGTAGCTCAGGACTAAGAGTTTCAAAGCGTCGCGTACGTCCTCCGGGAAATCAGCAACGATCTCCAAAAGACTCGCCATCGCAACGAAATTTCGTTTTGTGTAGAAGTGGTGAAGCTTGTCGATGCCAACGTGATAGCCCGTGCGGTGTAGTTCGCCCCAGACAAGATCAGCATTGGGGGCGGATTTTGGTGGCCTCGTTTTGGCGACTCGGGCGATAACTTCATAATCTTCGGGCGTAGGCGGACGTTGCCATTTTCTCGATCCGCTCCGACCATGCACTCGCGCGATCACACGCTTTTTTGTCAGTTGCTTGAGTCCGAATGCGTCTAGGGACGAGTCAAGCGCTCGCTCGCAGGCCGCCACAGCGACCTGGCTCCGGCAACCCGTGCAGCGGAAAGTGTCCGACATGCTCAAAGGCTTCGTCTTCACACTTGCGTCCCATAGAGAAACTTCCCTGCCGCAATGCGGGCAGATGAGCACTTCGGACCAGATCACATGACGCAACGTTCCAATAGAACCGCTCTCATCTTTCGCCTCGTAAAGCCAAGACAGTTTTTCTTCCGCCCGCTTGCATAGCTCATTGACTGCAGTTGCAAATGACTCCGGCTCGGGAGGGTGACAGAGAGTTTGTGAAACGAACGAGCCTAAGGTGCCGATCTCGAACAGATGGGCAGTGCGCGGACCCCACTCCGGTTTGACTCCGAGTGAGTCAGCCATACGGCGCATCTCATCAGTCGGTCGATCACATAGCAGGGTTGCGAGGCCTGTGGTCCCACTTCCGGCGAATGCGTCGAGCACAGTCGCGCCCGGCTTTGTGTGCGCTGCTATAAAGACAGCGATCACCTCGGGGGAGATTTTTGTTGGATAGGAAAAGGCGTTGTAGAGCGGGCCCGTGCGCGTTGATGGCAGGGGGGTACTGTAAAGCTGGGCGATGTTCGCCATTACTGATTGACTATTTTGGATATTGCCCTCTTGCGAGTCAACATCGGCGCTGGTGGTTTCACATTCGAGGCTAATCACAATTTAGGCCTCGGCTTTGACGTTCGGCTTTTTGACAGCCCTAGTTTGAGCCGCTCGCTCGGCAGGAACAGCGATGTTCTTGGATTCGCAGAAAACCGCGACCAGAACTTCCAACATGTTTACCATGCTTCGTTGCTCATGGTCGGCCGCAGCTTTCAACGCAAGTTTGAAGCTGGGCGACACCCTCAAGTTCAGCGTGTCGCTTTTCACATCGTCAAATTTCATGGCGCCCCGCAGGTGTCTGTGCATTTGCGTTATAGTATCAGAATTGTGGTGCAGGGCGCGCACAATTCTGCATGCCAAATGCTTGATGACAAAGCTGATCGCCTGGACCGTCTGCGCTAGTTCAACCACAAGCGGCTGCCGGAGCAGCTTGGGCTTGTTCTTCCAGCAGGGGCCGAAGCTATTCACTATCGGCAACAGGCGGGTCAGGTCGATGAGACCTGACTCAACCAAGTGGCTTCCAGGAAGCCGGGGCGATTGATGTCACGAATCGTCTTCAACTGGTCTAGGATCAACTTTATCCGGTTGCTACCTGCGTCATTTCGTCATAGTGCTTTCTATCAACCTCTTCCATCCACTGGAAGATGCTCGCGATGACGCTATGACTTTCACCAGCCAAATTCTCGGCTGATTCCTCGGTTATCTCAATTACATCACTATGCGAGTATTTGTTGATAAATCTATAAATTTTCTCTTTAAGCTCTGGTGTTGTAATTAGGCAATCCTTAAGCCCAGCCTCCATTAGCTGATTAATGTCGCTTCTCCGTTTTGGATATTTGAACGTGAAAAAGGATTCGATCAGCTTGCGAGAGAGGTTCGCAGTCAAAAAGGCTTCATCTCGATTAAGAGTTGTATGTTCTTTATATTCGTAGAGCTTCTTGAAGATGTAGTGGTACTCCGAACCGTAATTCTTCAGAGAGTCGTCGGCATCCACAAGCTGGGAGTGACGAGGGGAGCCAGGTGGCGCATCTAGACGATAAAAGAAGCAATTCTCGGCGTTTCCTTTTTTGACTCGATTCCTATTGGTGCCAGTGAACCAGTCTCTTACTAGCTTAAAGTACGTAAAGTTGTGAGTCAGCACAAAAAGTTGTTTGGCTTCCGTGCATTGCGTTCTCAGGAACGAATAGGCATGAAACAAGTGATTTGAATCAAAGCTTGAAACTGGATCATCAACGACGACAATCGTGTCCTTGATGTTGTTTCCATTTTCCTTGAGCTTCGTGATGAAGTAGACAAATGCAATCGCAGTCTTCTCACCCTCACTCAAATTCCCGTCATGCTCACCAACTCCGTTTCTGATGATTTCATAACCCTTCTTCTTTTGATTGAAACTCAGGCAAAGTTCAGAGCGGCCAATGAAACGATGCAAGATGTCATTGAATTCCTTCGCCCCGACCGTTTCATTCGATAGCAGCGCCTCTATGGCACCGACCTCTTGACTAATTTTTTCAATTTCTTTGTAGTCGTTCTTTGCTTCTGACTCAAGATCATTGCATTTCTTCTCACTTCCAGCATAGTCAAATTCTTGCACTTCAGCCGCAGCGAAGTGAAGCTCCAGTGCCTCCTTGCTTTTTGAGGTCTCAGATTTGAAATTTGAAGTCTTATTGTTGTGCTTTCCGACGAGAGCGGCAATCGACTTCAATATGTCATTGAAATTTGTGACATCATCTTCAACAACGTCCGTGACCAGAATGTCTGTCTTTGCAGGGTCTGTAATTTTAGCTTTCAGGGCTTTCCGCCATCCTTCGATCTGCTGGTCGATCTTCTCAGCAGCAGATGTGTATTCCTTCTGGAGCCTCTCTGCGTCGGCCGATAGTTCTTTATAAAACTCGGTCGCTGCGGGTAACTGATTGGCTGGAGCCCCTTGGGATTCAATCCACGTTGCGGCACTCTGAAGTCGGTGTTGAAAATCCGTAAACTCTTTACTGAAATGAGCAGCAAGAGCCTCAGCACGAAGCTGGGTGAACGGAGAGCCACAGAACTCGCAGGATTGCGAGTCATGGCCTTTATGGATCTCCAAGCCTGTTTGAACCCATTCGCGGATGTCTGGGTTATCAGTCAGCCGCTGGATAGCTTGATTGACCGCCGTAGTCCCAATCAAATCTCTGATGCGGCCCGCCGCCTTCTTAAAATAGTCTGGCTCAATAACCGTTGAGGTGAACGTAATGCTTGGCAACTGATCTGGCTTGGCGGCGTTCGTAAGGTCAATAACTTTGTCATCCGGAAGAACCGACTCGGCCTTGGTAATGGCATCTCCGTTTTTCTGAATAAAACTAGAGAGTTTGCGGCGGTCATAATTCAAATAATAGCTATCGCTTGTATCAATCGCCTGAAGTCCTAGCTTCATCTTTTTAGCAGCATTGGTCAGAAACTTATCCAATGCCTCACGCTGTTTCTTGATATCGCCTTGCTTGTCGTCGTAAGCTTTCTTCTTCGACTGAAGCTCGCCCTTAAGCTTCTCCAACTTCTGTAGGTCATCAATCTTCTCTTTCGCAATAAGAAGGATGCTTTTTACAGACTTGTCCCAGTCAATGTTTTCATGCACGAAGCGTTGGTTGAAAACATGAATATTCAATTGGGATAAATGAAGTGTGGCTTCGGTGATCGTTGAGCCGTCCTCCAAAGCGACTGAAAACTGCCCCGCGCTAAAGCGAGGAACCATCGAGCGAAGCTCAATGCAAGAGAAAAGATTCGATAGGGTTGACTTGCCTGTTCCATTCCAACCATAGACCAAGTTATACCGGCCGAACTTCTGGATCTTTGTTCCGTTGAAGTCGTTGAAGATGCCGAACTGCTTGAGACGGTTAATGCAGACGATCATTTTTGTAATCTCCCTATTCTTGCTTTGGCAACATTTTCTTGCAAAGAGAATAATAAGCGAAGAGTGCCCTTGCGTCTCCGCTTCGCGGATCGCGCTGCTCCAGGTTCGCTGTTCGCTCATCCCTGACGGGACTGGCATTCGCCAGCCTTCCACATCCCTGACGCCTACGGCCCGGCTTCCAGCTTCGGGCCTGCGCGCTTCGCTTGCGTGCGGTCTGCACATCGCGGCGGCCGTTGCCATGTCCAGCCGTCTCTCCTGACTCCATCACCTTGCTCGCGACTGTAGCCCGTGGCCGCGTGCCATCAAGGCGCACCAGGCCGTGTCCTCGGCTACGCCTGCGGGCCGCACCACCCTGACGCTTTCCTCCTTGACGGCCCACGTCCGTGGGCTCCTGACCGTCGCGGGCGATGAACTCAGGAAAGACGGTGGCAACAGGGCCAACCGGGTTCCTCGTGCCAACCGCACCGAACAGCCAAAAGGCTGGGCTCCGAATCTAGGAATCCGGTGTGCGGTTTGAACAGCAAACCCTTTTCGTCAGGAGAAAGACCATGCTTGCATCCCGTTTCGCTTCCCGTTCCCCGGTACTGCGCAGCGACTCCCCGCTGTCCGATGACCAGATTCACCGCGTGGCCCCGTCCATCTTTGCGGAAGCACCCCACGAAAGCCGTTCCCAGCGTTACGCCTATATCCCCACCGCCACGGTACTGACCGAACTGCGCAAGGAAGGGTTTCAGCCCTTCATGGTGACGCAGACCCGCACCCGCCACGAAGACCGGCGCGACTACACCAAGCACATGATCCGGCTGCGCCATGCCAGCCAGATCAACGCCCGAGGCGAGGCCAACGAAATCATCCTGCTGAACTCGCACGATGGCACCAGCAGCTACCAGATGCTGGCCGGAATGTTCCGTTTCGTGTGCAGCAATGGCCTTGTTTGCGGCGATACCGTGGCCGATGTGCGCGTGCCGCATAAGGGTGATGTGGCCGGACAAGTGATCGAAGGTGCCTATCAGGTGCTGCACGGCTTCGACCGCGCACTGGAATCCCGCGAATCCATGCAGGCCATCACGCTGGAAGAAGGCGAGGCCGAAGTGTTCGCCCGCGCCGCGTTGGCGCTCAAGTACGACGACCCGGACAAGCCCGCACCCATCACCGAATCGCAAATCCTGATGCCGCGCCGTTTCGACGACCGCCGCCCGGACTTGTGGAGCGTGTTCAACCGCACCCAAGAGAACCTGACCAAAGGCGGTTTGCAAGGACGCAGCGCCAACGGACGCCGCCAGCAGACCCGCCCGGTGCAGGGCATTGATTCCGACATTCGTCTCAATCGCGCCCTGTGGCTGCTGGCCGACGGCATGTGCCAGTTGAAAGCCTGATTTCCCTGCGCGGCAGGGGCAGGCAGCAACCCTTGCCGCGTCATTTGCTGCTGCATTCCATCATCGCAAGGAGTTTTCACCATGAACGCCATCAACCACACGGAAGCCCAAGCCATCCACGCCGCAGCCAGCGCCGCGCCTGCCGTGCTGCTGGAAGCCGCCGACCCGAGCAAGAATCTGATTCTGGTGCCGCTGTCGCGGCTGGTATCGCGCCCCACTGGCCGCAACGTGCGCAAGACCCCGCGCATGTCCATTCCCGAACTCGCCGCCAGCATCCAGCGTGTCGGCCTGTTGCAAAACCTGATCGTGACCTCGACCGCTGACGGCGAGCGTTACGAAGTCGTGGCCGGAGGCCGTCGCCTCGCAGCCTTGAAGCTGCTGGCGAAGAAGCGCCGCATCAGCAAGGAATGGGAGGTGCCTTGCCTGCTGGTGGCCGATGGCACCGCCCGCACCGCTAGCCTGACCGAGAACGTGCAGCGCGAAGCCATGCACCCCGCCGACCAGTTCGAGGCGTTCGCCGCGCTGGTGGCCGAAGGCCGCCCCATCGAGGACATTGCCGCAGATTTCAGCGTCACGCCGCTGGTGGTGCAGCGCCGACTGAAACTCGCCAACGTGTCGCCGCGCCTGCTGGCCGACTACCGGGATGAAGTCGTGAGCCTTGACCAGTTGATGGCTCTTGCCATCACCGACGACCACACCGCGCAGGAAGCCGCGTTCTACGATGCGCCGACATGGCAGCGCAGCCCGCATAACCTGCGCGACCGCCTGACGGAGCGCGAGATTGATGCACACCGGCATCCGCTGGTGCGCTTCGTCGGGATGGATGCTTACGAGGCCGCAGGCGGTGGCACCCGCCGCGATCTATTCGCGGAAGCCGATAGCGGCGTGTATCTGACCGATGCCGCGCTGCTGGAACGGTTGGCGCAAGACAAGCTGGCAGGCATCGCCGCCGAAGTGAAGGCAAAAGGCTGGGCATGGGTGGATGCAACGCCCGGCATGACCCATGCCGATCTGCACGCATTCCAGCGTGCCCCGAGGGAGCGCCGCAGCCCGAGCAAGTGCGACGCCGCCCGCATCGAGAAGCTGCAAGCCAAGCTGCACGCATTGGACGAAGGCGTGGATATCGCGCTGGATGCCGACGACGAGGAAAAGGCCGATGCCTTGCAGGAGGAAGGCGAAGATCTGGGCGAACAGTTGCAGGCGCTGGAAGATGGCTTGCAGGACTACGGCGCGAACGTGAAGGCCGCATCCGGGGCCATCGCCACCGTCGACCGCAGCGGCGAAGCCGCGATTCATCGCGGCCTGCTGCGTGAAGCCGAGGCCAAGGCACTGCGAACGCTTGAACGGCTGCGGCAAGGTTTCGGCAGCGAGGGCGAAGCCGGGAACGACGACACCGGCGAGGAAGCCGACAACGCCCCTAAGCCCGCCGCCATGTCCGACCGGTTGGCGTAACGCTTGAGTTCCCACCGTACCGCCGCGCTACAAATCGAAGTGGCCCGGCATCCGCAGGTAGCGCTGGCCGCACTGGTGCATGGCATGGTACAGACTGTCTTGCAAGGCAGCCACTACGGCCACGATCTGCCGCTGGGCGTGAAGCTGACCCAGCAAGATCGGCTGGAAGGCATGGCCCCAGACTGGCCGGAATCGCCCGCCGCCGTCGCGCTGCGCAAACTGCAACAGGTGGCGGGCGAAGCCTTGCCGGAGGACGGCGCTGACCTGTTCGCCTTGCTGCTGGCGAAGTCGCAAGATGAACTGGTGCGGCTGCTGGCGGTATGCGTGGCCGTCACGGTGGGTGTGGTGACACCCCACGCCACGCCGCACCAACCGGGCGCGGAACTGGCGCAGGCCGTGGGGCTGGATATGGCCGCATGGTGGAAGCCCACCAATGAGGGTTGTTTCCGGCATGTGCCGAAGGCCGCGATTCTGGAAGCCGTGGAGCAGTACGCCCCAGCGCACGTCTCCCGGCTGGCGAAGTTGAAGAAGATCGACATTGCCAGCGAAGCCGAACGGCTGGCGGATGGCACCGGCTGGATGCCTGTCATCTTCAAGGCCGAAGGCAGCGACGACACCACCACGCAGGACGCGCCGCAGGCCATCACGGACGACGAGCCGGGAGCCATCGACAACGCCGACGAACAGGCCCATGCACTTGCTGCATAAGCTTCACCACCACGGAGCGCCCCGGTTTCATGCGTAGAACTCGTTGAGCAAGGAAAATATCCACGCCGGCTTTTCTTCGTGTGGAGAATGGCCGGCGAATGGCAGGTTCGCCAGACGTGCGCCTCGCACGCGGTCAGCCAGTTCGACGGCATGCTCTCGGGAGACCAGCGGGTCTTCGTCGCCCCGAATGACCAGCAAGTCGCAAGCAATCTGCCGAACAGTCTCGCCGGGGTAGCCATCGGGATCTGACGCGAGCCACATTCCCACAAGCGCCGACGCCAGCTTGTCGAAATCGGGTGCGGGGTTCTGTGCTTGGTAGCTGTCGAAACTCTGCGGGAACATCTCGCGCCATCTTGCCGCCGTGACACCCGCATAGATGGCGCGCGTCGGATCGCCCGCCGCCAGTGTCCAATGCGCACCGATCGTCACAAGTTTGTCGATTTCTACGGTGCCGGTAGCGGCGAGCCGTAGGGCGGTGATGCCGCCATCACTATGGCCGATAACACGGCATCGCTTGACGGCCAGGTGCGCGAGCACCGCCGCCACATCCTGCTCGATGCGCCGGTACGTCAACGGCAAGGTGCCAAGCGTTGATTTTCCCTGACCACGGCTGTCGATGCCGATCAATCGGTACTGTTCGCCGAGATGGGTGGCGATGGCATTGAACGTCTCGATATTGCCAAAGCCACCGTGCAACAGCAATAGAGCTGGGCCATCCGGATTGCCCTGGATTTCGTAGTAGATGTTCGCGCCATCTATTTCGATATGACGGCCATTTTGATGGTTGAACACTGACATCTCGCTGTCCCGATATAAAACTTGTTCGCTATATTGCTCCATTTTACGAGACATCCTTCTCTTGAACCATGATGCGAATGGGCGTGTCGGCACCATGTACCGCCGGGCTTTCGGGCTGCGCCCCATGCCGCCGATGGCGTCATGTCCATCCGGCTTCAATCCCTCACGTCTTCGCGCCTTGCGGCGCTGCGCGCTCCGCTTGCGAAGAAAAGAGCGCCCCGCCGCAATGGGCGGGACTTGTGGGGCTACGCCCCGGCTGGCTGCCGCAGGTTGCACGAAAGCGTGCCGTCCTCGACGCTGGCGGTTCGTCGCCTGTACGTCACGAAGGACGGTTCCCCGACACGCCGCCCGGCCCTGCAATGGAGCTTCCACGCCACGCCTCATGC
>JACCDU010433375.1_pt1 | contig 16309 bp, 16 predicted proteins | sample 7446081 | NCBI WGS metagenome assembly JACCDU01 (sample SAMN15323447, study PRJNA562643) | freshwater metagenome | isolation source: river surface water | place: USA:Blue River Watershed | collected 2017-08-17
CTCGCCTTCGTTCCAGTGCGCAAAGACCGGGCTCATCTCGGCGGCGCTCATGCCCAGGCATTGCTGCATCAGCCAATAGGCTTCGCAGATCATTTGCATGTCGGCGTATTCGATGCCGTTGTGCACCATCTTCACAAAGTGACCGGCGCCGCCATGACCCATCCAGTCGCAGCAGGGCTGGCCATCGTCGGCCTTGGCGGCAATGGCTTGCAGCAGGGGCTTGACCAGGGGCCATGCTTCGGGCGAGCCACCGGGCATCAAGGCCGGGCCGCGCAGGGCCCCTTCTTCGCCGCCGCTGACGCCCGAGCCCACATACAAGATGCCCGAGCCATCCAGTGCCGCCATGCGCCGCTGGGTGTCGGTGAACAAGGTGTTGCCGCCATCGATGATGACGTCGCCCGCGGCCAGCAGGGGACGCAGCTCGGCCAGCACGGCGTCCACTGGCGCGCCTGCAGGCACCATCAACCACACGCGGCGCGGCACTTGCAGGCTGGCCACCAGCAGGGCCAAAGAGTCGGACGTTTGGGCTTTCAGGCCCTGGGTGCGCGCAGAAAAACTGTGGCGCTTGGCCGCGTCCAGGTCAAAGCCGCTGACGGCAAAACCGTTGCGCTCCAGATTCAGGGCCAGGTTTTCACCCATCACGCCCAGGCCCACCAGGCCGATATCGCTTGCTTGCATGTGTCTCTGTTCCAAAGGGGCGGGTGCCAAATGGTCACCCGTGTCAGGGACTGGATTTTGCTACAGAGCTTGCGCCGTCGCTGGTGATGGCTCCGATCAAGCCAGGCTGGCGTGGATGGCGTCGCGCACGCGCGGGTAAATCTGCTCGTGCCATTTGCGACCGCTGAAGACGCCGTAGTGGCCCACGCCCGTTTGGATGTGGTGTGTTTTCAGGTAGGGCTTGATGCCGGTGCACAGGTCCTGTGCGGCCACGGTCTGACCCACCGAGCAGATGTCGTCGCGTTCGCCCTCCACCGTCATGAGGGCGGTGCGCCGGATGGCGGCGGGGTTCACGGCGCGGCCTTTCCAGATCAGCTCACCCCGCGCCAGGTCGTAGGTCTGGAACACTTTGCGCACCGTCTCCAGGTAGAACTCGGCCGGTAAATCGTTCACCGCCAGGTATTCGTCGTAAAACTTCTGGATGGCCTGCGCTTCGTCCACGCGGCCTTCGTCCAGGTGGCGGTAGATGTTTTTGAAGGCGTCCTTGTGGCGCTCCAGGTTCATGCTCATGAAGGCGCTGAGCTGCACAAAACCCGGGTACACGCGCCGCATGAAGCCCGGGTGCGGCAGGGGCACATGGCTGATCAGGTTTTTCTCGAACCATTCAATGGGCTGGCTCACGGCCAGCTCGTTCACCCCGGTGGGGTTGACACGGCAGTCAACCGGTCCGGCCATGAGGGTGAGGCTGCGCGGTTGCGCCGGGTCCTTGTCTTCGGCCAGCAGTGCCGTGGCCGCCAGCGCGGCCACACAGGGCTGGCACACCGCCACCATGTGCGCACCAGGGCCAATGGTTTGCAAAAACGCCATCAGGTAGCCGATGTAGTCGTCCAGCCCGAAGCCGCCGTGCCACAGCCCTACATCGCGGGCGTTGTGCCAGTCGGTGATGTACACATCGTGGTCTTGCAGCAAGGTGCGCACCGTCTCGCGCAGCAAGGTCGCGAAATGGCCCGACAGCGGTGCGGCCAGCAAGACCGGCGGCTGCTGGGGTGTGGTGGTGTCGCCCACTTTCTTGAAATGCAGCAAGGAGCCAAAGGGCAGGCTGAGGACGGTTTCTTCTTCGATGCCCCAGGTTTGTCCTGCCGATTGCACGCGATCGATGCCGTAGGCCGGGCGGGTGTGCGTCAGGCGCATGCGCGAGAGCACGTCACAGGCGGCGGACATTTTGCGCAGCACGCTGCGCTCGGTGTCTTGCAGCCACAGCGAGCTGCTCAGGTGCTGCGCCATCAGGCGCCAAGGTGACGTCAAGTCGGACTGGAGTTGGTAGGCCTGGTACAGCATGTCGGACTTTGTTGGAGGAGGTGCCTGAGCTGACGCAAGTTGCGGGCCAGATGTGGCGCACTGGCATGGTGCTGTGGATGTTCCAGGCTTTGGCACGGCCCTTGCGTCATGGCCAGCAACAGGAGACCTCCATGACCCCAACTGTTCTCACCATCAGCAGCAAGAACTACGGTGCCTGGGCCTTGCGCGGCTGGCTCATGGCCAAGCTGGTCAAGCTCGACTTCGAGGAGCACATCATCTCGCCCGATGACCCGAACATGAAAGCCGAGATGTTGCTGCTTTCGGCCTCGATGCGCGTGCCCGCTTTGGTGCACAACGGCATCCACGTCTGGGACACGCTGGCCATTGGCGAGTACCTGCACGAGATCAAACCCCGTGCGGGTTTGTTGCCTTCTGATTTGGCGGCCCGCACCCATTGCCGTGCCATTTGCGGCGAGATGCATTCGGGCTTCACCGCGCTGCGCTCGTCCTTGCCGATGAACATCAAGGGCCACTTTCCGGGCTTCAAGCTGTGGTCGCGTGCGCAAGGCGACATCGACCGCATCGTGAGCATTTGGCAAGATGGTCTGCAGACTTATGGCGGGCCTTACTTGTTTGGCAAGAAGCCCTGCATGGCCGACGCCATGTTTGCGCCGGTGGTGACGCGTTTCTTGACCTACGACGTGGTGCTCGACGAGGTTTGCCAGGCTTACTGCCAAACCATCATGGCCTTGCCCGCCATGCAGGCGTGGGTGGCTGCAGCGCAGACCGAGCCCGATGAGATCGATGAACTCGATACCGAGTTCTGAAATCGCTGTGTGCGCCATTCAGGCCCACACGCAGCGGGCCTGAGCGCCTCAGTTCCAGGGCGTGGGCGCGGGGATCTCGCACACGGGGTCGACCTCGATGGTCTTGAAGTCCGCAGGTGAGACGATCTCCAGGTACTCCATGTCGGGCGAGTAGTCGAACAGGTAGTGGCGAATGCCTGGGCGTTGGTGCACGCAGTCACCGGCTTCGACCAAGGTGACTTTGTCTTCGTACATGAATTTGGCCCAGCCCTTGACCATGATGACGATCTGGAAGTCGGCTTCATGGCGGTGCCAGCCGGTGCCTTTTTCAGGGGCCATATTGGCCTTGACCAGGTGGGCGATCACCTTGCCGTGGGTGGCTTGTGCAATCCCTAAGTCGCGGTACAGAAAGAAATCACGCAGACCGCCGCTGACGTAGTCCTTGTCGGCGGGTTTGACGTGGGAGAACAGGGTTCCGGTTTTGTCCAACATGCAGTACTCCTTGTGAGCGGGGCCAGCTGACCCCGCTTGTGACACTGCAAACCGTGTGCCAGCCCTGAACCTCACAAAATCGCTGGTGCCGCGCATTGCTGGTGCACAAGCCAAGCCCCGTGCACAGCTCAGGGGGCTGTGCCTCCAAGTCGGGGCATGGCACAGACCTGTGCGCTCATTTGGCAAAAGTCATGCGAACACGGCCCAGCGGACCGTAATCGGCGGTCGCGGTGTCGCCGGGTTCGAGTTCGAGCGGCACCATGCAGGTGCCGGTGGTGACCACCTGGCCCTTTTGCAAGGTGATGCCCAAGCGGGACAGCTGGTTGGCCAGCCAGGTCAGTGCGGTGCGGGGATCGCCCAGCACATTGCCGCCGTTGCCTTCGCGGGTGTACCGTGACTGCTCGCCCTGATCAACACGCGCGTGCACGGGGTAGGTGCTCAGATCGACGGTGCGCCACAGATCGGGCGCGGCCGGGCCCAGCACAAAGTGCCGGGCGCAGGCGTTGTCGGCCAGCAATTGCGCTTCGCCTGCGGCGGTGAAAGGTTCCAGACGCGAGTCGGGCACTTCGATGGCCGGATGCAGGGCGGCCACGGTGGCCATGACCTGCTGCTGGGTGTAAGGCTCGCTTTGCGGAGGCAGGTCCTGCCCCATGGCAAATGCAAATTCGGGCTCGGCCACCCGCATGCGGTTGTCCTGCGAGGGGACGGTGGCACCGCTGTCAAACACTTGGCCGGAGAGCAAGCGTCCCGCCAAGGGGCCACCCACATGGATGTGCGCTTGCCCGTTGGCGCTGGTGGCGGCGATTTTCCAGCCCACCACCGTGCGGCCCGACACCGTGGGCAATTGCGCCTGGGCGGCATAGCCTTGCTCGGTGGTCAGAGGGCGGCAGGCTTCCGGCAGTGCGTTCAGCACCTGGCCGGATTGCCAGTAGGACCAGATCACCCGGGCGGCCTCTTCGGCGGGGTGGGCATGGAGGGGGTGCAAGGTGTTGGGGCTGTTCATGGTCAGATTGTTGGCTGACTTTGGGGCGTGGCCAAATCTTGTGTATAATTTTTGGCTTGATGACGCAAGTCGTTGGCTGAAAAACTTCTGGTTTTGAAGCATCTGGTTTTCGGTGGTATAGCTCAGCTGGTTAGAGCGCAGCATTCATAATGCTGATGTCCCAGGTTCAAATCCCGGTACCACCACCAAGTACGAAACCCCAACTCCAACGAGTTGGGGTTTTTTGCTTTGGGGCCCTCGTGTTCAGGGCCCTCAAGCGTCAGCCGTTCACAAAGTTCGGTGCGCGCTTGTTCAGAAAGGCGTCCATGCCTTCTTTCTGGTCGGCGGTGGCAAACAGACCGTGGAACAGGCGGCGCTCGAACATCACGCCATCGGAGAGGCCGCTTTCAAAGGCGCGGTTCACACTTTCCTTGGCGGCCATGGTGGCCAGTTGGCCAAAGCCGCAAATCATCAGGGCGGCGCCCAGGGCTTCGTCCATCAGTTTGTCCAGCGGCACCACGCGGCTGACCAGACCACCGCGTTCGGCCTCGGCGGCGTCCATCATGCGACCTGTCAGCACCAGGTCCATGGCCTTGGACTTGCCCATGGCTCGGGGCAGACGCTGCGTGCCGCCCGCGCCGGGGATGATGCCGATCTTGATTTCAGGCTGGCCGAACTTGGCGTTGTCGGCCGCGATGATGAAGTCGCACATCATGGCCAGCTCGCAGCCACCGCCCAGCGCAAAGCCGGCCACCGCAGCGATCACCGGCTTGCGGATGGAGCGGATGGTTTCCCAGTTGCGGGTGATGAAGTCGTTTTTGTAAACCTCGTGGAAGTTGTACTTGGCCATGGCCGCGATGTCGGCACCGGCGGCAAAGGCTTTTTCGCTGCCGGTGATGACCATGCAGCCGATCGCTTCGTCGGCGTCAAAAGCTTTGAGGGCCGCGCCCAGTTCGTCCATCAGCGGGCCATTCAGGGCGTTCAGCGCCTTGGGGCGGTTGAGGGTGATGATGCCGACCTTGCCGCCTTCGACGCGGACTTCGATGTTTTCGTAGCTCACAGGCTTCTCCAAAAGGGATGTGGAATGCAAAGACCACTATAACCAAGGCAGCTGCCATGAGCCTGTCAATCAAAGCGCAGCGAAATGCGGCGCACTAGGGGAAAACATTAACCAACCGATCGGTCGGTTAATGGTAAATTCGCAGGCTGAGGAGAAATTCCATGACCGAATCCGTCACCCCATCGGTGCTGTATGAAGTGCGAGGCGCTGTGGCGCTGGTCACGCTCAACCGTCCGCAAGCGCTCAACAGTTTTACCCGCGAGATGCACCAGGCCCTGTGGGCCGCCCTGGATCAGGCCGAAGCCAACCCGGCTGTGCGTGCCTTGGTGCTGACCGGGGCCGGTCGCGGCTTTTGTGCCGGGCTGGACCTGTCTGAACTCGATTTCACGCCGGGTCCGGGCTTGCTCGAGCGTGCCGACCCCGGTCCAGTCATCCACGACGCCTTCAACCCCACCACGCGCCGGCTGCAGTCGCTGCGCATGCCCGTGATTGCTGCCGTCAACGGCGTGGCCGCTGGTGCCGGGGCCTCGGTGGCCATGGCCTGCGACATCGCGATCGCTGCACCCACGGCCAGCTTTGTGCAGGCTTTCAGCAAGATCGGTTTGATCCCTGACGCCGGTGGCAGCTGGCTGCTGGTCGAACGCTTGGGCCTGCCCCGCGCCATGGCGCTGGCCATGACCGGCGACAAACTCGCCGCCGACAAGGCCAAGGAATGGGGCCTGATCTGGGATGTGGCCGACGATTGCGTGGCCGCCGCGCTGGCGCTGGCCGACAAACTGGCCGTGATGCCGACCAAAGCCCTGGTGGCCACGCGCCACCTGCTGCGCGATGCGGGCACGCGTTCGCTGGATGCGCACCTGAACGTCGAGCGCGACACGCAATCGGCGCTGGGCAAAACGCAAGACTACATGGAAGGCGTGAACGCTTTCCTTGAAAAACGCCCAGCCCAATTCAAAGGCGAATGATGAGCACAGCCGATCCCAAAGCCCTCGCCCGCCTGGTGGGCGAGACCATGTTCGCGGTGGACGTGGCCTCCAAAGACACCATGGGCATGGAGCTGCTGGCCTGCGAACCCGGCCGCGCCGTGATGCGCATGGTGGTGAAAGAACTGCACCTGAACGGCCACCAGATCTGCCACGGCGGCTTTATCTTCACGCTGGCCGATTCGACCTTTGCCTTCGCCTGCAACAGCTACAACAAAAATGCTGTGGCGGCCGGTTGCAGCATCGAGTTCCTCAAGCCCGGCAAATTGGGCGATGTGCTGACGTGCGAGGGCATTGAGCAAACGCTCAGTGGCCGTCATGGCATTTACGACATGAAAGTCACGAACCAGAACGGCGAAGTCATCGCCATGTTCCGTGGCAAGAGCGCGCAGATTCCGGGCACTGTGGTCCCCGAGTGATTGAAATATTTGGAGTTTGTTCATGAGTCAAAAAGCCTTCCCCCTGGAGCCGATTGAAAAGGCCAGCATCGACGAGTTGCGCAGCCTGCAGCTCAAGCGCCTGCAGCAGACGCTGCAGCACGCTTATGCCAATTCGCCGGTGTACCGCGCCAAGTTCGACGCCGCAGGCGTGCACCCCGATGACTGCAAGACGCTGGCCGACATCGCCAAGTTCCCTTTCACCACCAAGGCCGACCTGCGCGACAGCTACCCCTTTGGCATGTTCGCCGTGCCGCGTGAAAACTGCGCCCGCATCCACGCCTCGAGCGGCACCACCGGCAAACCCACGGTGGTGGGCTACACCCTCAAAGACATCGACACCTGGTCGAATGTGGTGGCCCGCAGCATCCGCGCGGGCGGTGCCAAGCCTGGGGACATGGTGCACATCAGCTACGGCTATGGCCTGTTCACCGGTGGCATGGGCGCGCACTACGGTGCCGAAAAGCTGGGCCTCACCGTGGTGCCTTTTGGTGGGGGGCAGACCGAGCGACAGGTTCAGCTGATCCAGGACTTCAAGTCGAACATCATCATGGTCACGCCCAGCTACATGCTGGCGATTGCCGATGAGTTTGAACGCCAGGGCATCGACCCCAAGACCTCGTCGCTGCGCATTGGCATCTTCGGCGCAGAGCCCTGGACCAACGACATGCGTGCCGCCATCGAAAAACGCATGGCCATCGATGCGGTGGACATCTATGGCCTGTCCGAAGTCATGGGCCCGGGTGTGGCCAGCGAATGTATTGAGACCAAGGACGGCCCGACCATCTGGGAAGACCACTTCTACCCCGAGATCATCAACCCCGAAACCGGCGAGCCGGTGGCCGACGGCGAGATGGGCGAGCTGGTGTTCACCAGCCTGACCAAGGAAGCGTTGCCCATCATCCGCTACCGCACGCGCGACCTGACGCGCCTGCTGCCCGGCACGGCCCGCACCATGCGCCGCATGGAAAAGATCACGGGCCGCAGCGACGACATGATGATCATCCGCGGCGTGAATGTGTTCCCTTCACAGATTGAAGAATTGATCTTGAAGCGCGCCGAGCTGGCGCCGCACTACCAGTGCGTGCTCACCCGCGAAGGCCCGATGGACAACCTCAAGGTGCTGATCGAGACCCGGCCCGGTGTGGCCCCCGACGGCATCGAAGCCCGCGCAGCCGCCAAGATGCTGCAGCACGAGATCAAGGTCTACATCGGCTCCAGCGTGGACATCGAACTCAAGGCCGAAGGCGGCGTGGAGCGCAGCCAGGGCAAGGCCAAACGCGTGGTGGACTTGCGCCAGAAGTGAAGCGCTGGCGACTGATCAAGCGGCCGGCCATTGACCGGCAGGGCGGTCCTTGGCCACTTCGAGTCGCCAGAGCGAGCTTTGCTGGGGCACGGTCAGTGGCAGTCGCAGCAGTTGCCGGTCGCGTGACACCAGCGCTGTGAGTTTGCGTTCCTTGCCCAGCAGTTCGGGCACTTCGGCGAGTTTGCCAATGCGCCAGTGGCCGCCTTGGCCTTTGGCGCCGACTTCGATGCCCAGCCATTCGTCACGGGCGGCCAGGCCCGCTTGCTCGGCGGCACTGCCGCGCAGCACAGACTTGATCTGCACGCCGCTGGCGCTGTCGGTGTGGCGCATACCCAGCCGATCGGCGAAGTTGCTGGACTCGGCATGGATCTGGATGCCCTGGCTTTTGAGCAACGGGGCCAAGGGCAATTCGGCCGTGGAGTGGACCCAAGCCTGGATTTCGGCATGCCAGCTGCGGCCCGTCTGGGCTTGCAGTTCGTCAAGCACATCTTGCTCACGCATGGGCCCGGCCTTGCAGCGCTTGTAGAGGCCGCGCATCACGTGGTCCAGCGTGTGGCCCTTGTCCTGGCCCTCCTGGCGCAAAGACAAGTCCAGGCACAAGGCGACCAGCGCACCCTTGGTGTAGTAGCTCACCGTGGCGTTGAGCGTGTTTTCATCCTGGCGGTAATACTTCACCCAGGCGTCGTAGCTGGCCTGCGCCACGGTCTGCACGTGGCGGCCCGGCGTTTGCTGCACCTGCGTGATGGTTTTGCCCAGCAGCTGGATGTAAGTGGCATCGTCGATCAGTCCTGCGCGGTGCAACAGCAGGTCGTCGTAATAGCTGGTGAAACCTTCAAAGAACCACAGCAGGGGGGTGTAGTTTTCTTGCGTGTAGTCGTAGCGGGCCAAGGCATCGGGCCTGAGCTGTTTGACGTTCCAGGTGTGGAAATATTCGTGGCTGATCAGCCCCAGCAGCGTGGTGTAGCCCTCGCTGCTGCGAGGACCGTTGTGGCGGGGCAGGTCGCTGCGGTTGCAGATCAGGGCGGTGCTGTTCCTGTGCTCCAGACCGCCATAGCCATCGTGCACGGCGTTGAGCATGAACAGGTAGCTTTTGAACGGGGCCTTGTGTCCAGCGGATTTGCCTTGACCATGCCAGAAGCGGATTTCGGTTTCGCAGATTTTTTGCGTGTCGGCCAGCAAGCGGTCGCCGTCGAACGAGGGCAGTGCTCCCGCCACCACAAAGCGGTGCGGGATGCCGCAAGCATTGAAGCTGCCGGACCAGAAGCTGCCCAGCTCCACCGGGCAGTCGACCAGTTCGTCGTAGTCGGCGGCGGTGTAAAGACCGAAGCCGCGCTTGTCGACCTTCGCGGGCGTCAAGCCGGTGGCCGCTTGCCATGAGTTCTGGCCTTTGACGGGCAACAGTTGCAAATGGTGAGGTAGTGCTTCTTGGCCATGCACCCGCAGGCACACGCTGGTGCCATTGAAAAATCCCCGCTGGCGGTCTAGCCAGGCGGTGCGCACCGAATTGTCGAAGGCGTAGACCTCGTAGCTCAGCACCAGGGGGGCGCCTTCGCGGCAAGTGATCTGCCAGGTGCATTTGTCTTGCTGCACCAGCGTGGCGGCACGGCGGCCTTGCCGCGCTTTCAGGTTTTGCAGATTTTTGGAAAACTCACGCACCAGGTAGCTGCCGGGAATCCACACCGGCAGTGACACGGTCTGCACGGCGGTGGGCTGGGCGATGGTGAGCGTGACGCGAAACAGGTGGGCGTTCAGATCGGCCGCGTCAACAGCGTAGTGCAAAGCGGTGTTCATGGTTCAAGTCGCCCCGGCGGCCAGGAAACAGCTCAAGCTGGAGACGATGGTCAGCTGCAAGCGCATGGGCAGCCAGGGTGCCAGGCCAGCAGCAGGCCAGGTGCGCTGGTCCATCACGTAGCAGCCGATCAACACAAAACCCAGCAGCGGCAAGCCGGCAAAGGCGGGCATCATCACGCCCACCCAAGCCAGGATGGACGGGGCCACGCCCCAGGTGAAATGGATGCGCGGCGCTTCGGGGGCGATCAGCGCATTGCGAAAGCCCACGCCCCAATGGATGCCGCCCAGAAACGACACGATCACCGCGCCATAGCCCTGCATGGCCAGCGCCACATAGGGGTGCAAATCAGGGCCCACCAGCCACAGGCACAGGGCCAGAAAAACAAAGGGGATCAGGCCTGCAAAACCCAGGCGACGGATCAGGCGCCAGGTGGGGTCTTCGGGGTGCTTGAGGTGGTTCATTTGATGTCAGCCAGGAGTTTTTCGACTTGGGCCAGTGGCACCGCACCGGGCACGCGGGTGCCATCGGCAAAGAACAAGGTGGGGGTGCCGGTGATGCGGTGCTTTTTGCCGAATTCGACGTTGGCCTCCAGCGCGGCGGTGTCGCAGTTCGCGTTGGCGGGTGTGGTGTTGTTGATCATCCAGTCGTTCCAGGTCTTGGCCTTGTCTTTGGCGCACCAGATGTTGCGCGACTTGGCTTTGGAGTCTTCACCCAAGATGGGATACAGCAGGTGGTGGATCGTCACGTTGTCGAGTTTTTGCAGGTCTTTTTCAAAGCGCTTGCAGTAACCGCAGTTGGGGTCGGCAAACACCACCAGCTTGCGCTTGCCGTTGCCGCGCACCTGGGTGAAGGCGTTTTTCAACGGCAGCTGGTCAAACGCAATGGCGGAGAGTTTTTCCACGCGTTCTTCGGTCAGGTTGCGGCGCTGTTTGACGTCGATCAGCGTGCCCTGGATCACGAAGTTGCCTTCGGCATCGCTGTACATCACATCGTTGCCCATGCGCACTTCGTACAGGCCGTTCATGGGCGTTTTGCTGATCTCGTCGATCTTGGGCAAATTGGGCAAGCGCTCGGTCAGGCTTTTGCGGATGGTGGCTTCCTGGGCGAAAACCGGGCTGATGGCCAGGGCCAAACAAGCGATGGCCAGTGCACGTACAAATGTCATGAGGTGATTTCCAAGTCAGAACGCAGGGGAGCAGGGGTGTTCAATGGGCGCTGGGGGCGTCGCCGCCCATGGCGCGCCGCGTCATCCAGTTTTTCAAAGGGCCGCTGCGGTCAAAGCCGCGCATGCCCCAGTTGCGCAGGTTTTGCCAGACCGGGCCGGGCTGGGCAAACAGGCGCTGCAAGCCGTCGGTGACCAGGCCCATGGCCTGCACATCGGCCTGACGGGCGCGCTCGTAGCGGCGCAGCAACTTGAGGTCGTGCAGCGGGCGCCAGAATTCTTTGCCCTGGATCACGCGCACCAGCTCGGCCACATCGGCCAGGCCCACGTTCAGACCCTGGCCAGCCAAGGGGTGCATGGCATGGGCCGCATCACCGGCCAAGGTAAAAGCCTGCTTGCTGGTGCCGGGCATGTCACCGATCCAGCGCGAGGCGCGGGCCAGTTGCAGGGGCCAGACGGCGCGCTCTGCGGTCAAGGACATGCGGCCCAGTGCCAAGCCGCAGGCCTGGGCCAGTGCCTGGGCAAAGTCTTCGGCGTTCAGGCCCATCAAATGTGGCACGCGCAAGGGGTGGACCGACCACACCAAGGCCACCTCGTGGCCGCCTTCACCGCCCAAGGGCAGCAGGGCCAGAATTTCGGCCTGCGATTCGGTCCGGCCAGGCACCTGGCCCCAGGTGAACCATTGCCGCGCCACGCCGCCATGGGGCAGTTCGCAGCGCAAGCGCGTGGCGATCGCGTGTTGTTCGTAAGCGGTGATGTCAAACCCCACACCCAGTTCGGCCCGTGTCTGGCTGGCGCGGCCTTCGCAGATCACCGTCAAGGGGGCGGCCACGGGCGATGACACCACTTCAATCTGGGGTTGAAACTGCACGGCCGCCGCCAGCCGCGCTTCGAGCACCGGCACGTCCACCATCCAGTTGAGCTCGCCAGCGCCCAGGTCTTGGGCACCGAAATGCAATTCGCCTCCGTGGTCGCCAAAGACTAGCATCTGGCGCACCGGCGTGACGGCTGGGCTGTCGGGCCAGCAGCGCAGGTCTTGCAACAAGGCCATCGCCGCGCCATTGAGTGAATAGGCCCGCACATCGGGGCCGGTGTTTTTGGGGGGCGCATCGACCAGTGCCACGCGCAGGCGTTCACGCGCCAGCAACAGGGCCAATGTGCGGCCCACAATGCCGGCGCCGCGGATGCAAATATCGGGTGGGGAAGCCATGGCTGCATTGTAGGTGGCACCCCCGGGCAGACCCAGCCGTTAAAATCGCAGGTTATCTCCCGAATCACCGAAAGCCTTTCATGAGCCTCAAATGCGGCATCGTGGGCTTGCCCAACGTGGGCAAATCCACCCTTTTCAACGCCCTGACCAAAGCCGGCATCGCCGCTGAGAACTACCCTTTCTGCACGATCGAGCCCAACACCGGCGTGGTTGAAGTGCCCGATCCACGCCTGGACCAGCTCAGCGCCATCGTGGAGCCCGAGCGTGTGGTGCCCGCGATTGTGGAATTTGTGGACATCGCCGGTCTGGTGGCCGGTGCCAGCACGGGTGAAGGCTTGGGCAACAAGTTCCTGGCCCACATCCGCGAGACCGATGCCATCGTCAACGTGGTGCGGTGCTTTGAAGACCCCAATGTGATCCACGTGGCCAACAAGGTCGACCCGATCGCCGACATCGAAGTCATCCAGACCGAGCTGTGCCTGGCCGACTTGGGCGCTGTCGAAAAAGCGATCCACCGCGTGAGCAAAATTGCCCGCTCCGGCGACAAAGAGGCGGTCAAGCAGATGGCGATTCTGGAAAAGTGCCAGACCGCGCTCAACGACACCAAGCCGGTGCGCACCATCGACTTCAGCAAGGAAGAGCGCGCGCAGCTGCAGCAGTTCTTCCTCATCACGGCCAAGCCCGCCATGTTTGTGGCCAACGTGTCCGAAGACGGTTTCGAGAACAACCCCTTCCTGGACCGCCTCAAGGCTTTTGCCGAGCAGCAAAACGCGCCCGTGGTGGCGATTTGCGCCAAGATTGAGGCCGAGTTGTCCGAGATGGAAGACGCCGACCGCCTGGAGTTCCTCAAGGAGCTGGGTCAGGAAGAGCCTGGCTTGAACCGCTTGATCCGTGCGGCTTACAAGCTCCTGGGCTTGCAAACCTACTTCACCGCGGGCGTGAAGGAAGTGCGCGCCTGGACCATCCACGTGGGCGACACAGGTCCGCAAGCTGCTGGCGTGATCCACACCGACTTTGAAAAAGGCTACATCCGCGCCCAGACCATCGCGTTTGATGACGTCATCACCTTCAAAGGCGAACAAGGCGCCAAAGACGCGGACAAGATGCGCGCCGAAGGCAAGGAATATGTGGTCAAAGATGGCGACGTGATGAACTTCCTGTTCAGCTCCTGATTGGCGGCTGTCGCCACAAAAAACCGCTCTTGTGAGCGGTTTTTTTACGCTTGGGACGGTCTTTTTTCAGGGCGAGCCGAATCAGAGGTGGCCCGGAAAAACCCAGAGCAAGGAAGCGGTCATGACCAGGTAGCGACCGAATTTGCCAATGGCCATGTAGAGCGTGCATGGCCACAGGGGCATTTTGAGCCAGCCTGCCACGGAGCACAGCGGGTCGCCGATCACGGGCAGCCAGGCCAGCAAACAGGCCTTGGGGCCCAATGCTTCTAGCCAGGACAGCGCCCGGATGTTGGTGGGTGAGTCGCGCCAGCGGTCCGTCATTTGGTGCGCGCCCCAACCCATCCACCAGCTGACCATGCCGCCCAAGGTGTTGCCCAAGGTGGCGACACCGATGGCGGGCCAAAACAATTCCGGATTCAGCTTGACCAGACCAAACAGCACAGGCTCAGAGCCCATGGGCAACAACGTGGCCGAAATGAAGGCCACCACAAACACGGTGCTCAATCCGTGTTGCGGCAGGGCCAGCCATTGCAAGAGTTGATTCAGCCAAAGTTCCATGCGGTTCAGTGTAGCGGGGGATGGCGTCATCGCGTGCCTAGCACATCGGCCTTTCATTTGCTGAAATATTAAGCAATTACAATCGTGCCTTCTTTTTAAGCAAGATCCCCTTTCGAGCCCACCCCCAGTCATGCAGATTGGCCCTTATCCATTGCCGAACAACTTGTTCGTCGCCCCCATGGCGGGTGTGACGGACCGGCCGTTTCGCCAGCTGTGCAGACAGTTCGGCGCGGGCTACGCTGTGAGCGAGATGGTGACGTCTCGGCCAGACTTGTGGAAGTCGCTCAAGACCTCGCGGCGCGCCAACCATGAAGGCGAGCCAGGGCCGATTGCCGTGCAGATCGCAGGCACCGAAGCGCAGATGATGGCCGATGCCACGCGCTACAACATCGACCGGGGGGCGCAGATCATCGACATCAACATGGGTTGCCCGGCCAAGAAGGTTTGCAACAAATGGGCGGGTTCTGCCTTGATGCAAGACGAGCCGCTGGCGCTGGACATCATCGGCGCGGTGGTCGAAGCCGCCTTGCCACACGGCGTGCCCGTGACGCTGAAAATGCGCACCGGCTGGTGCGAAACCGAAAAGAACGCCTTGAGTCTGGCCCGTGCCGCAGAGTCTGCTGGGGTGCAGATGGTCACCGTGCATGGCCGCACGCGCGAGCAGGGCTACAAGGGCTTGGCCGAATACGACACGGTGGCCGCTGTGAAAGCTGCTTTGCGCATTCCGGTGGTGGCCAATGGCGACATCGATTCGCCCGAAAAAGCCCGCGATGTGCTCCAGTTCACCGGCGCTGATGCCGTGATGATCGGCCGCGCCGCACAAGGCAGCCCCTGGATTTTTCGCGAGATCGGCCACTTCTTGGCCACAGGCGAACACCTGGCACCACCGCTGGTGGCGGAGGTGCGCCGCGCTTTGCTGGCGCACCTGCAAGACCACTACGGCCTGTATGGCGAGTACACCGGCGTGCGTTCGGCACGCAAACACATCGGCTGGTATGTGCGTGCGTTGCCGGGCGGCGATCCCTTCAGAGAACACATGAACACCCTCGAAACGGCACAGCAGCAGCTGGAGGCGGTGGCGAACTTTCTGGATGGCCTGGCCAGCCAGATGGACCGCCTGCCCGTCACGACCGCGCAGCCGATTTTGGAGACATTGGAATGAGCGAACCACAATCCATCGAAGCCTGCATCCGAGGCAATCTGGAAACCTATTTTCAAGACCTGGATGGCATTGAGCCTGCGGGCCTGTACGACATGCTGGTCAAGCTGGTTGAAAAACCCTTGCTCGATGTGGTGATGAGCCAGTCGGGCCAGAACCAGTCGCGCGCGGCCGAATGGCTGGGCTTGAACCGCAACACCTTGCGCAAGAAGTTGCTGGAGCACCAGCTCCTGAAATGAATCTGGCGGGGCACTGACCCCGTCTTTGAAGCTTATGGGCCGAAACCGTGTAAATCGGCCACTGACTGACACTCTAAATTTTGAAGAAAGCCCCCATGAGAGCCCTCATCTCTGTCTCTGACAAAACCGGCATCGTCGATCTGGCGAAAGAATTGCACGCCCTGGGCGTGGGCCTGATTTCCACCGGCGGCACCGCCAAGCTCCTGGCCGAGCAAGGCCTGCCCGTGACCGAAGTGGCCGAAGTCACAGGCTTCCCCGAAATGCTGGATGGCCGCGTGAAAACCTTGCACCCCAAAGTGCATGGTGGCTTGCTGGCACGCCGAGACACGCCCGAGCACATGGCGGCCTTGAAGGCGCACAACATCGACACGATTGATGTGTTGATTGTGAATTTGTATCCCTTTGAAGCGACCGTGGCCAAGCCCGGTTGCACATTGGCCGATGCGATTGAAAACATCGACATCGGCGGCCCGGCCATGGTGCGCTCTGCCGCCAAGAACTGGAAAGACGTGGGCATCGTCACCGACGCCAGCCAATACGCGGACGTGATCGCCGAGTTGAAGGCCAGCGGCAAGTTGAGCGACAAACTGCGCTTTGCTTTGTCCGTGGCCGCGTTCAACCGCATCAGCCAATACGACGGCGCGATCAGCAACTACTTGTCGAGCGTGAACTTCGAAGCCGAAAAACTGAGCGAAGAGTACGTGCCCGAACGCGCCCAATTCAGCGGCCAGTTCAACGAGCAATACGTCAAAGTGCAAGACCTGCGCTACGGCGAAAACAGCCACCAGCAAGCCGCTTGGTACCGTGACCTCGCACCCGCCGCAGGTTCACTCGCCACTGGCGTGCAGTTGCAAGGCAAAGAACTCAGCTACAACAACATCGCCGATGCCGATGCGGCTTGGGAGTGTGTGAAGAGCTTCGACACCTCCGCATGTGTGATCGTCAAACACGCCAACCCCTGCGGCGTGGCCGTGGGTGCGAACCCACTCGAGGCC
>JACCDU010494473.1_pt1 | contig 16309 bp, 26 predicted proteins | sample 7446081 | NCBI WGS metagenome assembly JACCDU01 (sample SAMN15323447, study PRJNA562643) | freshwater metagenome | isolation source: river surface water | place: USA:Blue River Watershed | collected 2017-08-17
CACCTCGTTACGGACGTAGTAGATAAACATAGATACATGTGGTCTACTTTTGTTTTTAGTAAATAGCTTAACTGACTCTTTGATCCCCCGCCCCAAATTCGCGGCGAATTATTTTTTTTATTTTTAATAATATTAGTTCTTATGGTACTATGTATGTATGAAGAAAAACTATCTATGGGGGCTTCTAGGACTCGTATTGGGAGTTACTATTAGTGCTATGAACGAACACATCTTTAGAAAGATCCTTTCGTTCTTTATGACGTCTAAAGATCCTCATTATGATGAGTTTGGTATTTCTTCATTTGCAGTTGGCGAAACAGAAGAATTAGAAAAAGTTGTTACCATCCATAGCGACGCGAATGGAAATCTCATATTCTCCGCCTTTGAACCAGAGGAATGGGAGATGATGAATGGTATGTGTGAAATAACCGGTAGAGACATCGGTGAACTCATTGAAGAGATAGAAGCCGACAATGCTTCCAGGATATTAGTAGTTGACCCTACAGAGTTTCCAGACGACGATGACGATCCGTTTGGGATGTTCTAGTTATATAAACATATATAAAATATCTAACCTATAAAAACATATAAAAAAAGACCCTCATCCAATACGGACAAGGGTCTTTTATTATTTATATAGGTTTTTAGAAGTCTGAGCTATATTCGTAGTTATCCATATCGTAATTGTCATAATCAGCACCTACCTGTACTGAAGCTCCATAATAAGTCTTGATACTTAGAGCATCTTCAAACTCATCTCCAATCCACTGTAAGCAGTCTGGACAACGTAGACTCATGTCATACATATCCTCTGAAACTATGATTTCTGATGAACAGTGTGGGCAATCTATAAAGCTTGACATATTCTTATCTTTCCCTTCGCCTTATTAGGCATTGTTGTTATGGATGTTTGTACATTCTACGATATAACGACTGACTTATATTACACACCTGTGTTAACCAAAACAACTCCTGATCAAACTTTTTTCTTGCGGGCGAATCTTTATTCAACCTATATAAACATATATAAATCCTATAGTCATAAAAAATAGGAAAAAAATATAAGGGGGTAATAGTGGGTATATGTTGGACCTCAAAGGTTTTAACGAGCCCACCCGGGTATACCCCATACAGTCCAATTGGATCGACTATAACTGTCCATAGATCCGCCGTTAACCCAGAGGCGAAGTAGCTAGTAGTCACAGGGTAAGTCTGTCACTACACAGACGAAGGTGATAAGGATGCACCTACCAATACATCCCACTACATGTTCCACAAGGAGGAGACATGTTTACATCAATCATTGAGTGGTTAGTATTCCTTACAGTAGTAGGAGTGCTAGCATTTGCAGTATGCGCTATTGTGTATGCGTTTTACGCAGTAATAGCAACTGCAAAAGGTACAGTTAATGCAACAATAGCCTTGGTAGCAGTACTGGGCATGTTTGCTGCATTATTCTCTCCAGTAATACTTAATGGTGTTATCCCAGCTAACAACTGGGGTATTGCTATTATCATGGTATGTTGGTTTGCGGTAGCGCCAGCATTCATGTTACTGAGTGTTTGGGCTATAGAGCGCAGGTAGCCAAGTAACCAACTAAGAAGACCCTTCCATGGTAGTGCATGGGAGGGTTTTCTTTTTATGACTAGATATAAGACATCTAGTTCGTCCGATTGGATCGACGTTAACTGTCCATGAACCCAGCGTAGTTGGTGGCTGGACAACACACCAACACCTGTTGCGCAATTTGGGACTTTCTCTCCCAAAAAAACAGGAGGAATAATAATGATTACAATGATCATTATTGCAACACTCATGGTTGTGACTGCAGTTGCAGTTACAGTCTGCGTGATGCAGCAAAAAGCAATCGTTCTGATCAATCAGAACAAAAACCTCATCGTTCAAATGAGCGAAGAGAAAGCAAAAGCAACCAAGGTTCTTTCCGAAAAGGAACAAGAACTAAGGGAAGCCAAGGAGAGGGCAAGTCGTCACTTAAGTGACTGGAATGCTCTCTACCTTGAGAAGAAGGCAGCCGAAGCCAAAAAGGCAGAAGCAGCAGCAAAGAAGACCAAAACAAGCAAGTAAGACAAATTAGGGAAAGTCCTAATTGCGCAACAAAGAAAGATGCCCTGGGGGTTAACACCCCTGGGGTTCTTTTTTTATGACTAGGGAAAAGGTCTCTAGTTTGGTTAACAGACCATTTCTGTAGGGTACCATCCGATGCGAGACATAAGTCACGCAGGGGGTAGGTGAACTGTCGCTGTAGCGGCATTGCTCGTGGGGTTGTTAGTCCCACGCCCGAGTAAGCAGAAAGGGAAATCATGTCACCTGACATGAATCCTTTCCAGCGGCCAAAGCTCAGCATGGATGAGCAGGTGCGTGTCTGCAGGAACGTCGTGGGCGTCAGTGCCCTTGAGTTCCAGCGGCTCGCTCTGGAATTCCGTGAGGGCGGCTTGGACGAACTGGCATCTTGGGCCACCGAAATGGTCCGAGAGCTGGATCGCCATGCCTATTGGCTCGGCAAAGCGGTGCGTGAGTACAACGAGCGCACTGGCGAAACCGACTACTAGGTAACGCTGGGCTAGTTGGGGATTAACGATCCTCGGGGCAGTGGTGACGCCTGGCAACAGAAAAATCACCAAACTAGAAGACCCAGGGGTTGGCATCCCTGGGTTTTCTTTTTATGCCTAGTGGAAAGTCCACTAGTCAATGGCTCTAGGAGGGGCCATAACCATGAAACAAGTAATCACACCAGGGAGAAACTATTCTCCTCAAGAAGTGCAAGAACAAGAGCCATACTACTGGGTAGTAACTCTTTGGGCTGGCGATCCTAATGGTACTGCTATTGGAGTACAGGGTTACCGTCAACTTGTTACCAAGAAGGAAGAGCGTGCTTTCGAATTGGCAGAACAATGGCTCAATGAAGTGCAATTGTCGGATGATCGTCAATTGTTTGTGAACATTGAGCAGATGGCAGTTACGTCATCAGTTGTTTACGTTAAGTAAATAACAAATAAGAAATAAAAACTAAGATTCCCCGGGATGGTAACCCTCTGCCATCCTGGGGATCTTTTTTTATGCCTAGAACATAGGCCCTTAGAATAAGTGAAAGGAGGTGAAAAAGAAATGGACCGCCTTGAGGATGGCATATTTCCACACAAGTGTGAAATGCCAACCTGTGTGCATGTGGTTCAGTACGACGATGAGCCGTACTGCTTCAAGCACTCGCCAGACAGTGGCAGTTCCGAATACGGCTATTCAGCTCGACGCAAAGCTGAAAGGGAAAAGCAATTTTCTCAGCCGTGGTCTGACACTGAGAACGACCCGTTCTGAGCTGGTGGCTAACTGACTAAGAATCGGGGCATTGGTAACGCCTGGCAACAGAACAATTACTAATTAAGATTTCCCGGGGTGGTAACCCTCTGCCACCCTGGGAATCTTTTTTATGCCTAGATTATAGGCCCTAAATAAAGGAGAAGAAAATCAAAACTATAATAATATTATTTATGAAGATAAAGTATTTTACATGCAATTATAGTGGCACTACCGTGAATAGGCTTTAGGTCAATAAGTATGGTTGGATCATAAATAGGCTTCAGGTTATTTTTTTTATGACTAGTGGAAAAGCCACAAGTCTATGACTCAAGGAGGGGTCATTATTATGGTTATAATAATTAGTATTTTAGCATTAGTAGTTATGACTACTGTTGCTAAGGAGATTAAGCGTGCAAAGCACACTTGGTGTGGTTGCTACGTACAACGTGCAGTTATTTCTTCATTAGGGGATATTTTCTCGTTAAAGAAGAAGAAGGGTGAGAATGGATTCTTTGCAAGAGAAGGTGAATTCTGGGAATTGATTCTTGCTGTTGTAGGTATTCGAGACGAAGGTCTTGGATATTTTAAGGGTATATATCATGAGATTTCTGATATTGCTTATGCGATTGGAAAGATTATTGGAAAATTATTTCATAAGGAATATATTTCTATTTTAGGAGATGGAGCTTCTTATGAAACAAAACATGGAAGAATGAAGCAGCAGGGGTGTTTTCGTTCAAAGCGTTTGCTTATAAACGGTGAATGTCCTAATAAGTAATTAAGGTGGTGAGCCTGGAGTTAGGTTTCAGGCTAAGGAAATTAGGGTCCTTCGGGGCCCTTTTTTCTTTATGCCTAGGGAAAAGGTCTCTAGATAAAGGGAGAATAATATGAAAGAGAAAGCGGTAATTGTTGATATTGATGGCACTTTGTTTGAAGAGGTGCCAGGTTGGACAATGGAGACTGATGCATGGTGGGTGGAAGAAACACTTAAGATGCGTGAGTTGGAAGTTGGAATTGGATTAATCAAAGTATTTAAGGAAATGGGATTTAAGTTGGTTTTCTTGACAGCAAGAGGACAAAGCTGCAAGAAGAATACTTTGATTAAGTTTAAGGAAGCTGGTATTGATAACTTGGTAGATTCGATGTGGCACAGGCCAGTTAAGTGGAATGGCGTGGCACCAGTTGAATATAAGAAGTTCATGATGCAACGGATTATGAAAAAGTATGATGTTGTGTTTGCTATGGATGATAGCGACAAGAACTTGGAGATGTTCAAGGGTTTGGGTATCAAGGTATTTGATGCAAAGAGGTGGTGGTGAGGTTATAGATAAACCTCAGACCAAAGAAACTAGGGTCCTTCGGGGCCCTTTTTTCTTTATGACTAGGGAAAAGGTCTTTAGTCTTTAAGTAAAGGAGAAAGAAATGGCTAGGATCAAGTCGGCCACCACGCACAATCCCAAGCGAATGCGTAGGCCCAAGCACATGGAGTTGTTTGAACTCTTGCCCATGCTGGAGTCCATCAACCCGATGAATGGATATGGTCTGATCACTCCAGAACAGTACCGTCATTACTGGCGCAAGCCCAATAACTCAAAGTGCAAGGCCAAGAAGTAGGTATCAGGTCAAAGAGAAAAGGGTCCTTTGTGGCCCTTTTTTCTTTATGACTAGTTAACAGATCTCAAGTCATGGGGTCGGCTAGTTGAAATAATAAAGGAGAGAAACATGTCCAGATTAAACTGGATCAATTGTTCCAGGCTCCCGGAGTATGAACCAAGCTATGTAGTGGATGTCAAGTGCATGCGCTGCAAGAAGCACGTTCATAAGACCGATGCCTGGCAGGCAACTGTACGAGGCAAGGTAAAGATTGTCTGGTGCACATCCTGCAAGAACAACGATCATCAGCCGACTTTGTTCGACTGATTCAATCCGTCCAATTGGATCGACGTTAAATGTCCATGAACCCACCGTTAACCCAGAGGTGGAGTAGCTAGTAGTCCCAGGGTTAGTCAGTCAGGCCTTTGACTGCAAGCGGCAATGATGGTCCCGCATAAGTATCATCACCAACATGATTTCCAAGGAGGATATCATGGCATCAATCACCTGTGGCTCTTGCAAGAAGAGTCACCCAACGGTTAGCGAGGTCAAGTCCTGCTTCGTGCAGAACAACAACTTCGTTCCGGAAAAGCAGACCGAGGCACCAGCCAAGGTTGTCAAGAAGGCAGTTGCTCCTGTGGTCAAGAACTACAAGGACATCAAGACCTTCGAGACGAGGGAAGAGGCGGAGGAGTTCGTTCAGAACAACCCCAACTCCAAGCTCAAGGATCCCAAGGTCAAGCACGTCGGTGTTTGGGATGAGCAGACCCAGTCCAACAAGACGGTGACGATCAAGACCTACACGGTCGTCATCTACTAATTAAATCGGGTAAAGGCCTACCCAATTTAACTGGTAAGAAGAGGGGGTCCTTCGGGGCCCTCTTTTCTTTATGCCTAGTTAACAGGCCTTAAGTCATGAGGTCGCTAGGTAATCTCCAAGGAGGGGATAAACAATGAAGGCAATATCGGAAAACAAAGAGAAAGGAAAGGCTATGGTGCCAAAAGACACACTGTACGCCAAATTCAGGAGGGCTCTCTACAAGGCAGTAGAGAACCAAGTCAACTTCAAAGACATGCAGTTCGATGCAAATGGCAAATGCTATTTGTCTCGCACTGAAACAGCCGTGGGTTACGATCACTACACTCGTGGAATGATTGCAACTGCACAACGGAAATCAAATGGCAAAGGATGGGTGATCTTCTTCACTCTTGCTATGCCAACCACAAATGATCCCGAAGAACGCTATAATGCAGAAAATGGCATCTATAGCTCCAGAAATGGAAATAAGGTATTCATGCGGGATCTGCCTGTCAGACTTACCATTAACGAAACACCATCGGGGGTTAAGCTCCTTTGGTTTGTTAAGGGCAAGCCACAATGGGGTATGAATGCAGACATGGCTACAAACATGCACTTGTATGGAATCCGTGCTATTGTTGAAGATCTGTTTCGTCAGATTGAACAGTGGTATTCACCGGAAAACTTTGTTCCAATTGCAAAGTATCTTCCAACTCCATGGCATGGTACCGAAAACAAGCAGGGCGGCTTAGTTGCGCACGGCATTCCGAATAAGTGGATTAAGAAACTTTCTGGTGGAACAAATCCACGAGAAATCTTGAACACTGCCTACGGAAAGTCTGGTCAACATGGGCTTAGCAGGAATGCCTTTGGTGGAATTGCAAACTTCAGGTATCTAACAGAACTTGCAACGGCATACGAGTTAGCAACGTACTTCAGGTCATTTCCTTCTCAGTTCTTTGACAGGATTGAGGTTAAGGGTATTAGTGGTGATTTTGCTGACATTGGAATCTTGGATTCAGATAGTTTGAAGTATTTCTTTAAGTACTTCAATCACAAGAAGATTCAAGATGAAGTTGTAGATTCAATCAACAACTACTACATTGACCCAGAAGAAAAGAATCACTACATTGGGGATGTTTACCCAAGCTACAACACTCAACTGTTCTACTACAATCAAGTATTTTCTTTTGCAGTAGATGCAGGTAGAATGTTTAAACAAATAACAAATCGTACTATCCGAAAGAACATCCTTGCTTTTAAGGGATCTGTTTCGGAAACTCACGATTTGATTGTTGTTGAGTACAACAAGCTGGCTTCTGAAGATAAGAAGATTCAATACAAGAAGAGTGAGTTGATTTTGGACAACGCAACAGTTTCTGATGGAATTGTTTCCGTTTTGCCAAAGACAACACATGATCTGATTTTGTGGGGCTCACAGCAACACAACTGTATTGGGTCTTATGGTGAGACTGTTACCAATAAAGCAAAGCATTCTCGTACCCTGATTGTTGGCTTTAAGAATAAGTCAACAAACGAGTGGATCGGTCATGCTCGATTGAATTGGTACAAAGAACCACTTTTCACCGACAGATCAAAAGACTGGTACATTGCTGAACTCAGGGCTGCATACAATCGTGACCTTGAGGTGACTAACGATGAGATCATTCGTGAATTCATCAATGGTGTATTCAAGGCTTGGACTGAAGACAAGATCACAGCCTAGCAACAATCCTCAAGTCACTAAGAGAGAAGGGTCCTTCGGGGCCCTTTTCTTTTATGCCTAGTTAACAGGCCTCAGATCCCTGAGACCGCTAGGCAAAACCATAACCTAAGGAGGAATATGGACGGTCAATCGACCAAACCGCAAGATGCAGCGGACAATGCATCAGTAAAGGAGAAGAAGATGTCCAAGGGCATCATCACTTTCCTGAAGGGACGCTTCCGCGTTCTGACGAACAATCCAACTCCCAAAGAGGAGGAGGCATACAATTCGTCTCAGGAAAGCAACAAGCCAGTTCCGTTTGCACGGATCAAGACTCCAACGGGGTACAACTACTCCCAGGACATCTACGCTGTGCAGACTGGCGACTACACCTACTCCTTGTTGGAGAACAAGCTCACCAATCGGGGTATCAAGTTCCGTTTGGCGGTCGTCTCTAACCAGGACCTGTCCGAGCTCGTCAACCAGCACAAGCTGTTCAATCTCAAGGAGATGATCAGCACGTGCAGGTTCGCATGGGCTAACGCATCCTATACCTTCTTCATGCAGGTTGAGGACAGCAAAGAGGCATCGAGCTTCGATCTGTCTGACCTGGGGTTGGAGGTGTACGACTTCAAGAAGACCAGCAAGCGCTTGCAGGAAGTGACTCGTATCACACAAATGCATGCGTCAGGTCCGATGAACAAGCTCAACTATCGTATGTTGGAAGATCTTCCTGGTGAAGAACTTGCATACGATGGTCCCGTGTTTGTCAGCGACTCATTTGCAGTTCGTTCTTGCTTTGGCATGGCTGATGGCCCTGCTAAGCGCAAGCACATTGCAATGATCAATCGCGGTAAGATCGGTCCAATGATTGGTCGCATCTTGATGGATCAAGGTGAGGTGAAAGGCCTTGTCCACGTTGTTCCACAACACCAGCTCGGTGCAGATGTGGTTTTCCACAAGTCTGCTCTGAAGCGGGAGTTGAAGACTGACGATGGGCGTTGGCACTACACTGCCTTCAAGCACAAGAACCTCCACACTGCCATGTGGGACATGCAAACCATGTTCAATAACCATACGTGGTTGATGACCAAGGAGCAGTTCACACTGGACATGGAGTCTGTAATCACTGACTTTAATAAGTCGGTTGAGAGCGGACAGCTTCCTGACTGGATCATCCACCAGGAAACTGACGGGCACAAGGATGACTCAGCTCCGCAAGTGGAGCATGTGACATCTGGCTGGAAGAAGAGTTACATTCGCTGGCAGCAAGCTGGCTTTGATGTGACCGCTTCAAGCAACCTCGTCTACATGGCTTTCGGATCATTGTTGAACCAAATGCGTTCTGCAATGAAACGGAACACGTGGTGGGTTCCCATCTCCAATGCCTTCACGGCGACTGTAACCACCTTCGATGCTTTGGAGGTCATGGCTAACTTTGAGCTGCCTCAGCACAAACGAGACATGGTGTTCTTTGATGAACGCTTTGGCTGTGTTGTGCCGACTAAGCGGTTCATTGAGACTGCTGACCTTCACGACACGTGGGACCAGGACGGTGACCAGGCTAAGTTCATCCGCATTAAACTGTGGAGTTCTTCGCCTGTTGTGAGTCTGGATGGATACAACCATCTTGAACTCAGGGAGACATATGTCATTCCTGCTGATTTGGAAGTGCCAAGCACTCCTGAAGAAGCAATTGACATGTGTGTCGTCATCCGCTCACCAAATGGTCCGGGTGGTTACTCCATTGAACGATTTGATGCTGAAACGATGCCATGGCTTCGTGTAGCAGAAGATCGTGTACAGGTAATTGACCTGGCTACAGCACCAGCTGCAATGAGCACTCTGCTTGCTGCAGCTGAGTGTGGTCAGATCAATAGCTCCACTACTTACACTGAAGAACTCTTCAACCGGGATCACGCATTGAACATGATTCAGGCACAGATGAGTAATCCTGGTGTGGGTAGGTACGCCAACCTCATCATGGTTTGGGCCGCAACATTTGGTCCAAGCTATCCGAATCAACTGCCTGCTATTGGCAATGACATCATTGACTGTGTTCAACAGACCGCAGACCTTGATGCATTCCTCCAGTTGCAAGGTGACTATTCGGAAATGGCTGAAAACATGGCTCAGGCAATCGTTGACAGTGGTCGTGGTATTGACCGCTATGTTCTCGAGACCCGGTTCCCTAAAATCAGCGATGAGACAAGCGCAATGCTGGCATCTGTTGCGGTAGACGGTAAGTTTACCCAGATGTACAACGCATACAAGGAGACCCTTACCAAGGTGCAGAATATCGCATCCAAGGGTAGCTTTGACCTGCGTTTGAGTTCCGATACCCGTAATAAGGTATACGATGGAATTCCAGCGTTGAAGGAGACCACCTCCAACTGGTGCCGTGACATCTGGTCAAGGTATGAGCGTGAACTCTCACGGGTTGATGCCAAGTACTCTGATTTGTCCAAGAACACCAACCGTTTCACTAAGATGTTTGCTGTCGCTCAGCGTGCAGAGGACATCTCGGTAATCGTTGGTAATCTCTTGGATGAGGTGAAGGCAACATCACATCCTGAGCTCTATGCTCTTGCTATCTACCGTTGGATCATTGATCCGGAACTGACTCGCAGTAAGTATGGCGTGTCTGACCGCATCATCTTCCAGAACGGAGCAGATGGACAAGAGACCATCATGGATCTCATTATCACAGCCATCAAGGACCTGAAGTAATAGGTTCTTCCGAGTTGAGAGAGCCCCTGGGGAAACCTGGGGGCTTTCTCTTTATTCCTAGATCCTAGGCCTTTAGTTATTATAATAATTTTTTTACCTAGGTTTTAGGACCCTATTCTAAACCCAAGAGATGGGTTACCTAGACCTCAAACTCAAAATCGCTTCACATTCTAAATTCTCTTTGCCTTATTCCCATCACGGGCTAGGCCAAAAAGGGGGGATTATTCCTCTGTGCTTGAGTCTCATAACGGGCTTGGGCGAAAAGGGGGGATTATTCCCAATCACAAAGGCATTCTTGGAAGCCTACAATTCCAAGAGAACAAGGAGACGATTGTGTCACTCACAATCTATATCAACACGGCCCCAGCGCCACGGAACACCGAAAAGGGTGAGACATTCTTCTCAACCCTCGTTGGAGTTTCGTCCGAACTCAAGGCCCGCATTCCACAGGCTGATGTCCTCAACTGGAACATGCAGTCGTGGGAAAACGTCACACTGGATGCGGAACTTGCTGAACTCATCGGTTACACGACCGACGAGCCAGCGGACGAAGTCATCCTTCCGAAGCAGGAAGCATTTGATGCCCTCTTCACTGCCGCTAAGCGTGGTGGACTGAAGTTGGCCATCGTGTGCGACAATGTCCAGCACGGCAAGGTGACCGAAGGCATGAATCCCAACACGAACAAGAACGAGCGTCGTTTGGCCATCTGGCCCGAAGGCGAGTTCACCATCGAGTTGTTCAAGCCATCGGCAAAGGCAAACATCAGTTCTGCCTCTCTCGAGCGCTTGCGTGGACTCAAGGCCCCCGCATCAGTGGCTCAGGGTGACCCATTCACCATCTGACCCGCTGGTCAACCCCAAGGTAGGCGTGTGGGGTGTTCACTTCGGTGGACACCTCACATTCCCCTTTTTTTATCTAGTTCTTCGGCCACCTCTTCGAGGTGGACCTCAGAACTAGTTCGCTCGCTAACGCGAGCTCAAACTCTTGCTAACCCCTCCTTGGATGTTCTAGTCCAGTAGTATGATAATAATATTATATTACTGGACTAGACATTCTAAAAAATTCGACTAGTACAATAGTCACCAATTCACATTGTACAAAAGGGGGGTCTATCAAACAAGGAGAAAAACATGATCCACATGTACGATTTCACATCCGGTTACACCGTTCCATATGTCAAGCTCACCAATAGCTGCCACCACTGCAGGGAAGAGAATTACATCCTTGTCAACAAAGAGCAGTACGAGCTGTGGACTGACGGCGGACTCTTGATTCAACATGCATTCCCAAATTTGGAAGCATGGGAACGAGATATCATTCTCATGGGCTTCCACCCAAAGTGCTGGGATGAAGTCTTCGCAAAAAAGGACGTTTGTCCTTGCTGCCAAAGCAACCCATGCCTCGAGTCACTCGATGCAGCTAACAATCACGGAGCACACTCATGATTGCATATCTCATTCTTGGAATCCTTAATGGAATTGGCATAGCCGTCTGGCTTGCCAACAAAAAGGAAAACAAGAAACAATGCAACTGTAAACATCTTGAAAGTTATTTCATGGGTGAAGACTCACACGGTCTGTACTGTGGTAAGTGCGGCAAAGTCATTTCAGAAGAATTCTACAAATAAGGAGAAACCATGTCATTCACCAATCGTATCCTACTGGATACCTTCAAGTACGTTTGCATCATGGATTTCACCAGTGGACACTTCACTGTGGAAGCAGGTGATATCGAACAAAACGGTCAACTTCACAAAAAGATGGCCTTGCGTGTCACAGTGCAGTACAACCTTCCAGACAACGACAGCACCTATGTGCAAATCTTCAAGGGATTCAACAGAGTCCCAAGAGCTGCAGAATGGCTGTTCCAAATGACCGAAGGTGAGTTCGACACTAAGGCACACGAACACTTGGCTGAGCTCATTGCCATTGACACCATCATTGACAAGAGCAAGTCATAAGATGTTGCGCACAAGAGAAGTACCCAATCATTAGGTTGGGATCAATACGTGATCTTGTGACGCTACAGATCCTAGTTATAACTAGGTAAGGGTAGTCAACACCTAAGAACACTATCGGTTTGCCCCACCGGAGTAAAGTTGATAACGGGGCATTTTAAAAATAAAACTAGTACCCTATACAAAAGGGGGGAAGAAGGGCAACATGAAAAAGATCATCATTGGAAATATCATCAGTAACATCATCTGGGTGTTAACCGTTGCAGTTGGTGTAATCGGTATCACACTCTTCGCAGAAAAGAGCAAGTAACATGCAAGTCGAACAAGTAGCCTACGAAACACCAGATGCTCAGGCATATGGTTTCATCGTGTACAACCGTAGTGGGTACAGCCTTCCAAAAGGCATGTACTCATCCTATGTAGCACATCAGCAAAATGATTACTGCTACATTGAATTCAGCATTGCGTCACCAACTGGTGATTCATCCGACCATCACAACTACACATACCCATGTGCTAATTTCGCACAAGCCAAAAAGATTGTCGAAATGCACGGACAAATGGTCAATATGTGGATCATGGAGAACACACCCGTATGAAAAAGATCACAGCTATCATCACAGCAATAACATTCGTTATCGCCGGCCTGTGGCTCTACATTAAGAAGACCACATTCTTTAGAATGGGAGATAAGAAATGATACCAGCAATTGTTGTATCAATGCTCATATCGCACATTCTTATTATGATTATCAGTGCAAAGTTCACTGCAAATGCCATCTACAATGACATTAAAGTAAATTATGCTGTCATTGAATCGGTGCGGATCATTGAAGAGAAGCGTTCTCGGGCAAATCACCCGACCGCTAGGCCCCAGTTCTATGACTGGGAAACAGAAGAAAAGTTCGAAGACATCATCGAAAACTTCGACAACTAATCATTCTAAACTACCTCAATAAAAAGGGGGGCAAATATAGAAAGGGGTGATGAGTGTTCGATTGGTTCTTTGATTTAATCGGAGATTTGTTAGACGCTTTATTCGGAAACTAATGAAAGGAAAAAACCATGCGTAAGCTTGGAGAACTGCTTGGTAAGACCACAGCAGGAACTAAGGAACTGGTAAAGACTTCGGTCACTGGTTCTAAGAAGGTGGCATCTGTCACCAAAACGGCAGTAAAAGATGCAAAGACTGACTTTGTTGCCGGCTTCAAAGCTACTTCAAATGCGCCTGTTGCACCAAAGACGGATGTAACAGAAGTTATTGAAGTAACGGAGTAAAACCAAAAGGGGGGATTGCGTATCTAGTGCAATCCCTTAATGCAATATCATATCAACTATAATCCCTATAATATCACAGAAAGTAACATATCATGTCAACACTGAGCAACATGTTCGGTATCAGCAGCGATGATCTCGCTCTTGTTACCGAAAATCCAGATGCGTTCAAGAGCCAAAGCAACACCACGCAACTCCGTAAGGACAAGCGGGTGAAGGCCAAAGGTTCTATCAACGGCATCGAAATCCCAACATTCGTCACGCTTGAGAGTGCCTATTGGACTCGTCTCACCGTGCGCGACCACTACATCAACCGTCCAGGAGCAGAAGCCCGTACCAGCCAAGTATTTGGTGGCGTATTCAAGCCTGTCAAAATGAAGGTTGAAGTTGAAGTCGCTGGTAAGACCATGCTCTTGCAGGAACTTATCCGTGACCTCATTGCTGAGACTTCCGCAGGCAAGTCGGCTGATGAAATCAATCGTATCATTGAAGACACCAATCTCTTGAAGGGTTTCTCTGATGGCATGCCTTTGATGTTCCAGCAGATGGGTGCCAGCGAGAATGGCTTCCAGCATGCAATTGAAATCTTCCGTTCCGCAGGAGCAGTAGACGACCTCGCCTCATTGAAGGGCAATGCTCGTTTCCACACCTGCTATGACATGAAGGAAAAGCAAGGTCTTGAAGTTGTGGCATTCGAACTTGGTTCGGCTGACCGCACTCAGTCCAAGACTGGACAGGGCTTCACCGACATCGTTGACGCCGTCATCAGCAACCTCGTGCGTGTCATTGGTCACAAGACCAGTGCAGCCATTCTTCGCAAGGAGATTGAAGAGCAGGTTGCAAGTCTGTCACAGGCTGACATCAAGGCAAAGCAGACCAAGATTGAGTCTGAGTTGGCAATGAGCCGCCAGTACCCAGTCATCTGGTCTGGTGCAGCCCGTCAGAAGGACACCACTGCTACGGGTGACATCGTTACTCGTGACAAGTACAATGCTGTCAACGCACCTTGTGGTCGTTGGACGGTACTTGCCAATGGACAAGCAGTTGATCTGGATGTGTGGTCAAACTCGACCAAGCAACCAATCAACGCTGTAACCACAGCAACCGCAGTTGTAGACACAACGGTCAAGCCGTTCTAACTACAACCAACTTCTAAGTTCTACTCTGGGATGGGTACCCTGATCGGCCTGTCCCAGAGTAAGCTTAGTAAAAAAAATAATACTAGACCCTTAATGAAAGGAAGGCTCTATGTATATCCTAGCATTAGCTATCCTTCTTGGACTTGCTGTGGCAGTTGTCACAGAAATTGTCTACGAAGTTGCGCCAGTTGTTAGCAAAGTTAAGTACTTGAACAACCCAGAAATTCTGTTCCCATTGCTTGCAGTCATTGCAGTATGGGTAACTGATACCTCTATTCTGGGTGCTTATGGTCTTGGCGGAGACAATTGGCTCGATGTTGTTGGTTCAGGTCTGGCAGTCGCCGGCCTTACCAAGGCATCTGATGCTGTGGTTAATTACTTGAACAAGTAATCTACACAGAACATAGTTTAGTGTGGGTGGTAGAACTCTATCTCTGCCACTCACACTAATCATAATATTATTTTTTTATTCTAACTCAAAAGGAAATAAAATGGCAACACCAATGGAATGGCTGGACATCCAACGATGGATGAAAGACGCAGCATGTGTAGGCAATAAAGAAGCAGATTGGTTCCCAGAACAACCAGGTAGAACACCAGCTATTAAGTTAGCCATACAAATCTGTAATCAATGTGCAGTAAAGCAAGAATGCACAGACTATGCACTAGCACGACCAGATCTCTTGGGCATCTGGGGTGGACTCAGTGCACGTAAGCGTGGATCAATCCGAGCACAAAGGACGCATAAGTGAATGAATACCCAGCAGGTTATCCTCGCCATGGTTTTCACATCTGTCATGGGTGTGGGTCTATGGCTCCGCATCATACTCAAAAGGACGCTCCAGATAATGGATGGACATTTAATCTCGATTCGCTCGGATACTACGGTGGGTTCACGGACTCATTCGGAGAAATCCCGCAGCATGTAAGGTTATGTCACGATTGTGTACACAAGTTCCTAGATACATTCCCCCTACTGGGAATTATGGTAGGACAAGGTAACCACAGTCAATTCGGCCCCAACGAAAAACCATGCTGTAAATATGCTTGGAAACTAGAATCAATAGGAGACTCATCTATCACGTGGATAGCCACTGAAGATGGAGAGTCTTGGACTGTATTGTAAGGCTTCTTCCCTATAGGTTTATCTATATAAGTCTATAGGGAATAAGTACCCTTTGCCCTTGTTTTCGGGGGGACCCGCGAAGCGGGGGGGTCCCCGATACTAAAATGACAACCCTTGTGGTTGTCTTAAAAAATAGAGGTAGTCTTCAGACTACCGAATAAAAAATAAGCCTAGGCTTCAAGCCGCCGGCTTAAAAACTTTTTCTACTACGTGTTGCTATAGGCACCTTATACTTGGTATACTCTATACATCAAGTAGTTTCCAACCATAGGAGGAATACAAGATGCCTCGGCAGCATCAATCAAAAGCTATCAAACGGGTCTTTTCAGAACTGACAAGACTTGGCTTTGTAGTAGAGCAAAAGAAATCTGGGTCATATAGGATTGTGCCCCCTTCAACAATCCAAGGACCCATATACACAACTCATGGCACAGAGTCGGCATTGCACCCAATGCGCCGTGACTTCAAGAAATATTATAATATAAACTTAAGCTCTATCTCCTAGATAATGCGGTTTACCACTTGTAGGTACGGAGTAATTCCAGTTAATTCTGGGTTACTTCGTACCTTTATTATTACCCTCTAAGTATAATAATAAGAATAATATTTAACTTAAATTAAGAATAAATGTTATCAATATGGCCATATCCCTCTCTCGCAGGGGTGGACC
>JACCDU010833697.1_pt1 | contig 16307 bp, 7 predicted proteins | sample 7446081 | NCBI WGS metagenome assembly JACCDU01 (sample SAMN15323447, study PRJNA562643) | freshwater metagenome | isolation source: river surface water | place: USA:Blue River Watershed | collected 2017-08-17
AATAAACAGCAAGAAAGCTTTGCTAGCTCTCAGCAAACGCTCCGCGATAGAGCAGCGCTTCTTGAAGCGCAAAAAATAGAAAGCCAAATTGGCATTGTTGGACAGGGCTTACGTTCTGGCTTTATCAATGAAGCAGGGGCGGCTTACGAGCAGCAGATCAGCCAAGGAGTGAGTCCTGAAGTGGCAGCAAGCGTTGCCCGTGCCACTGAGCAGCTTACCATTGCAAAGGGTGCTGCAGACGCTCTGCAAAGTTCAATCAATGGCATTGGGGCAGCATTTGGTGAAGCAATGACTACTGGCGTGGCAAGTCTTATTTCTGGCACCGCCACTGCTAAAGAAGTATTTGCAAGCTTCTTGCAAAGCGTGGGTCAAGCCTTGTCTCAAGCGGCTTCACAGATGATTGCCACTTACATTGCCATTGGTATTGCAAAAATGTTTGCGGGCCTTGGCGGAGGCGGTGGCGGTGATTACGGAAGCGGAAAAGTGGCCACTAATGCGTTCCAAAGTACAGATGCCCTTGGTTTGAGCAATAGCCTCAGCGGAGGAGGATCCGCGTTCGGTGCTAGCGCTGGCACATTTAGCAATGCAAACTTTGGCATTGGAGCTTTTGCTAATGGAGGCGTTGTCACTGGTCCGACGCTTAGCCTCATTGGCGAAGGTAAATACAACGAAGCTGTTGTTCCCCTTCCAGACGGTCGTTCCATCCCCGTACAACTCGGTGGACGTTCCGCCCGCGACCTCATGGGTAATGGCGCCCCAGGTATGCCTCAGGCACCTTCTCTGAGCATGAAGTTTGAAACGACTAAGATTAATGGCGTAGAATACGTTAGCAGGGAACAATTAGAGCAAGCAATGGCAGAAACTCGTCGCGCTTCCATTGCTGGAGGCGCTAAACAGGGCATGTCAATGACGCTCGATAAGATTAAGCAAAGTCCCTCCACTCGCTCTCGAATTGGTATGCGCTGATGGCAATATTTCCTTCCATTAGACCAACCGGACGCTCTTATTCTCCAGGGCAATTTCCCACGAAGGTTTATCGTGGGCTTTCAGGGACAACTGTCAAACGAGTATTTGGCAACCGCTCATTTGGTCACGTCATTGATCTTCAGTTTGAAAATATTTCTGACATCAATACAAAAGCCATTGTCGATCATTACTATGGTCAGTATGGAAGTTATGAGCGCTTTACGCTTCCTGATGCAGTATTTTCCGGCATGAGCACAGCGCTGAAAGGCGCTGTGCAAGCACCAGCAAATATTCTGTGGGAATACGCCGAACCTCCGCAAGTAGAAAGCGTATTTAATGGGCGAAGCACTGTTACAGTGAGGCTGATTGGCGAACTCGATTATTCTGGCGTTTAATTATGATGCCTACAATTCGCGTGGCGCATTTCGCTTTCATTGAAACGGCGAATCAACGCAGTCATTACTATCAGAACTATTTCTTTGGTAAAGACTTTACGGCAGTAGCAATCCCTGGCACTGCTTCACCAGTGTATCGCCATGCACCCTTTGAGGCAAGAGGCTCTACGGCGGCGCTAGGAGGCGATAATCCCGCTCTTCAGCTTTTGTTTCCTCATACTGCTTTTGCCATTGCAATGGTTGAAGACGGAGAGGGCAATCGCCTTAGTAAGCTACAGCTAAGAACAGTGTGGATGGCTTCCAATGATATTTCTAATTACGCCAGCTATACAGTGGTAAATCAATATACGGAATACTATATTGGTGTTGGCGCTGCGTTTAGCGACACTACCATTGAACTTCGCTTCAGGAGCGCAATGGATAGTGTTGGGGCCTCGTTCCCAGCACAACAGCTAAACAGGCAAAACGTTGGAATTCTTCCGCTTAATGCAGACTTGCGCTTGCAATGATTAATGATCTGATTGGCCTTTCATATGAGCGAAGGGCTAGACCGTCTGATGGAGAAGGTAAAAGCGATTGCTTTATGCTTGTCTGTGAAGTGAGGAGAAGACTTGGGTTGTACGATTATGAAGATGATTTCAAGTGGGCTTACGATGAATACGATAGCGGTAATTTGCCAATAAAAAGAGTGATTAGATGGTTGTTTGAAAATGGAAAAAGGACAACAACTAAAGACGATGGAAATGTGGCGATTATTCTTCCAAGGCCTGGCGGTGAAATAGCAGTGGGGGTGGCTTATGATGGAGGGATAGTCACAGTTTCAAGGAATGGACGATCATATTGGTCTCCATCTTTTCCATCGTTGAAGCTGTTTAAAATGCTGCCTGATATTAAGCAATGAGACGCCTCCTTCCCTACGAACGCGCTCTAATTGATACGCTTGCGATCACGGAAGAGGAATATTTTCGTTTTATTGCTTATCAAGAGCAGTATAAGGACATTAAGGATGGCACTATCTTTGATGTAAGAATGGGCACTGGCGCTGAATGGGCGCTTGCCGCTGCAATTATTTCCATTGTTGGGACAGTTGCTCAGGTTGCGGCAACATTATTAGCGCCAAAGCCTCAAATTGATAGTCCAGATGCTCCCGGCAGTCGCCGTGAGCGGAGGTTTAATCCTCGATTTGGTTTCGATAGCGCTCAAGATTTGGCTCAATATGGCAGTCCAGTCAATCTTGTCTATACAGACATCGATACCAATCCTAATGGTGGCGTAAGGGCCGCCACTTCATTGCTGTGGTCTGCAGTGCATAGCTATGGAGCCAGGCAGTATATGCAAATACTGGCCGCCGTTGGCAGTTCTGATATTGTAGAAATTTCTGCTGAGCGTATTGCATTTGGTCAAACGCCGGCTCGACAATTTGTCAACACTGGCAATTGGTTTTACTTCCGATCTGGTGGTCCCATCACGTTTAACAATCTTCTAAAAGGAGATTCGCAAGACCCATCAAGATCTGGGCGACCACCAGTTGATACAGTTTACAAGCCATATATTGTTGCCCCAAATGCTTTCGACGGATTTAGTCAATCTTTTTCCCCGTCATCGTTTTCATCTTTTGGAATTGAAAGTCCCATCCCTATTAACGTGGACGTGTACGAAAGAGAAACGAACGGCAGTCCTAAGGGGAGCAACAATAGAATTACTGTTGCGCAAAGAGGCGCCTATTGGCCTGGTATTTATGGGACATCAAGACTACCGTTTCCCATTGGTCATCGAATTGTCTTAGAAATTGCAAAAAATGATGGCAAAGGCAACATAGCAGAAAAACAAGCAGAAGAGGATCGCCTTGTGGCGGCATCTTCCATGGACGTGGCAAGTATTTATAAGCTTGGCAGTGCAAAATTTAAGGTGGTGGCAATTGATGGTGATGATGATTTGGATTCCAAGAGATTGAATGTCACACTGGAATGCTTTGATGATACTGGTGGAGTCAATGGTGGCTATGGGCCGCTTGAAGACTATGCCACCCAAAGTGTAGGAGATCAAGAGCAAGAGCTTAGTAAATTACTGCCAACGCTAAAAGCAAATCTTAAGGCGAAAGAAGACCAACTGGCATTAAACATGCCAATTACAATTACCAATTTAACCGCATCGCAACAAAGTGCTTTCTCGGCATTCAACAAGGAAATTGATACAATTGAAGGCTTGGTCGATGACATTGCCTATGTCGTTAGGACGCCATCTCAGATGGACGAATACGTACTAGAGAACAGAGATTTATTTCCAGGGGAAATCATTAAACTTGCGGATGATATAAATACGCTTGAGAATGAGATGGAAAACGAGCGTGAAGAAATTGTAGAGGAGCGCAAAAGGCCAAATCCTAGAACTAGTGAAATTACAAGAAGAAGAGTAAGAATTGCAGACTTAAAAGTTACGGTTAGGGACTTGAGAAAAAGGCTTGAGTTTTATATTCGGGACAGAAACTTTGCGGATCAAAAATTATTTAACTATCTATCAAGTATTGAGACCGTTGTCAATGATGTGCAGCGGCAGTTTTCACGAATAGAAGGCTATCAAGTTATAAATGATACAGACTTGTCTGACATAGTAAAAGACCGTAGAGCGCTTGGCGCGTTAAATGCGATAGAAGAAAGGCGCATTCTCAAAAGAGTGAGAAACAGAATGCGTCAAATTGAAAGCAGGATTGCCAGTCTCATTCAAATTGACTACCCTGCGATGGACAGGAGGAATCAAGCTCTTGCCAATGAAATTTCTTCCATTCAACGCCAAATTGCCGCAATTGAAACTGAGTTAGCAAGCCCGGAGTCGCTTAATGACTATCTCGCTACTAAGTGCCTGGTGAAAATTTCTCAGGCATCGTATGAAACCATTTCAGCCTGCAAAGTGGTTAATTTTGCAATCAAAGGCAAGGCATTTATGCGCGTACAAGGACGGCAAAAGACATACGGAGAAGTGAATGTAGATGGCTATCGCAATTCCGATAATGGCTTGAAATTTAGGAGCGCATTTTTCTTGATGTTTACAAAAGAAGCAAGCGCTCCTGATTCAAGCTGGAGGCTAGTTCCCCGCGTGTTTGTTCTGCGCAGAGCTGCCGATAATGAATTCTTTTTCCCAATTTACTTTGATGCCCCAGACAATACAAAGCGCTGGGCGTTTAGATTTGAGCCTGTATTTGACGTGCCGTCAGAAGCCCTTAAATATGGCGCATTAAGATTCGCCTATTTAAATGCAGGGCAAAATTTAAGCGCTCCCAATAGCATCGATATTCCGGGCATCCCAGGAGCGAAGGTGCTGTACTTTGGCTCAGATAGGGCTCCAGGAAGGAATAATCTTCCTCCTAAGAATAAGAGTCCTTTTGCTCTTGATGAATGGGCGCTATATTCCCCTTCGATGGTATTAAAAGCCAGTGGCAACAGGGATCGTATTGCCGCTTGCTCTTCCGATTGCAATATTCAATTTTCTTTTGATTCCGGCCCAGAGTTTGAGATTACAGCAGTAACCGAGCAGCAGAATGACCCCAACTACGCGGTAAATTATCCAGACATTTACGCTGGCATGTCGCTTGCTGGTTTCAATTCTTTCAGCGGCAAAGAGATTAAAAATCTCAAGTCTTTAAGCGTGTTTGTAACAAAAGGCAAAAGGCTTAGGCGAATCACCGGGCCGGACACCAATGGGCTATCTTCCTATCCCATTAATCCAGATGGGCAAAGTAATTATGCTCCCGATATTTTCCTTGACACCGTGCTCGACAAGCAAAATGGCATCGGTCAATTTGCAGATCCAGCGGGTATTGACATTGATCAACTTGGCATAAGTAAAAGAATGTGCAGAGCAATGGGATATTTTATGGATGGAGTGATTGCGGATGCTCGTGCATGGCGTGAATTTTGGGCTGAAATTGCTCCCTATAGCATGTTAGAATTTGCCCGTATTGGTGGACGAGATACGTTGATTCCGGCGTTGCCAGTTGATGCGACCGGTAGAATTTACAGGCAAATCACTATTAGCGCGTTATTTAATCAAGGGAATATTCTAGAAGATAGCTACAAAGAGGAATTTCTTGACTATGGAGATTCAACTCAAGACATCATTGCAACAGTTATTTACAGGGCTCCTGAGCGTGATGGTGTTTTCCCGCAGAACACAAGCTTAACACTTAAGCTTGCTGACGCAGACGAAAACGATGCAAGGCGAGTGAGTTTTGATTTATCTCAATTCGTAACTTCTCGCACTCAAGCATTGCACTATGGGATGATGATGTGCATGCAAAGGCGATACGTTCGCAGAGCTGTGGAATTCAAAACATTCCCAACTGAGGCGCCAGTAAAACCTGGCGCGTATATTTACGTGCAAACAGACGAAAACCGTTGGGACAACATTAAAAGCGGAGTAGTAGAAGAAGGTGGAGTATTGAACCTTCCATTGTCAGAAGAGCCGATCAATGGCACGTTTAGTGTTCTCATCTACGATGGGGCGGATGAAGTGAAGAGCTTGCCTTCTGTAAATGTGTCCAACAGTGTCGCAGCAAGTCTTGCCGCCAATAAGGGATGGCTGTTTGTTCTTGGCACTCAATTAACAAGCAAAAGAGTATTTAAAGTGGTAGAAGTGGAGATGGACGAGCAGGGAGAAGTAACTATCAGAGCAAATGAACACCCATGTGTAGAAGAAGGTGGCATTACGCGTTCTTTAATCGCTCGGCAAGCCGAGAGTTTGTTCACTATTGATGGGTGACATAATCTAGAATTTTGCTATCATAAACAAAAAGCTTTAAGACAATGCCTTTTTATACTGGTCGCACTGGCAAGCTGCGTCTTGGTGGCAGTGAAGTGTCAAAGGTTCGCAACTGGACTCTTGATACATCCGTGAATATGCTGGACACCACGGCACTCGGAGATAGTGCCAACACATTCACTCCTGGGCTGTTTAGCGCCACTGGCAGCGCTACGTTGTCTTATTACAACGGCGACGCTACTGACGTGACGAATCTTCTTGAGCGGATCACCAAGACTGGTGCCGTCACTGAAAGTGATCGTGTAAATCTTACTTTTGAAGTGGGCACAAGTCAATCATTCAATGCTGATGCCTACATCAATAGTGCAAGCATTGCTTCTTCCACCGATGAGCTAACTACTGTGTCGTTCAACTTTACCATTGACGGTCCCCTCGACGCAGTGGTGCTCACTGGCACCACTTGATAGGAAACTTAATTTACAATCTGCATTGTTCGTACAATGGAAGAATAGTCGCTGAAGCGAGATGACGTTTTTTGTTGGCCATACAGGCGCTATCAAGCTTCAGCGAGGAGGTGGAAATGTTTTCACGGCTAATGTTTCGGCTAGCGATGTCAATACCACATTAAATCGCTTTAGCTTTGACGGCAGTGAAGATAATTTGCTTACTGGTGATCTTCTTGAAATTACCACGGAAGATCCCAGAGGGCTTTTATTTATGCCAGCAACATTCTGGAGTGTTCCAGGGCCAGATGTTGATGGCTATAGCGCAGTGGTGTGGTCATCTGGAAGTACAGCGGGACTTCCCGATTGGTTGGACGATGAAATTAGTACAACTAGCGATTTGCCTCCTGATGGATATGACGAATTTAGACTAAGCGATTTCGTCATTCAAAGCAATGTTAGGGCTTATGCTCATGTAAACCAAGCTGGCGGTATCCGTCTTTTTGAAGTTTTTGGTGATGCTATTAATAATGAACGGGCAGATGAATATGCACTTGCTCAGTTTTATGGCGAACCCATTGAAATCTCGGTGGCGGTAAGGGACACGAGATATAACACGCTTGGTTCCGTCACATCGTTTGAGATCAATACTGACAGAGGCGCGATAGAAACAACAAGCTTGTCTGATCGGTTTAAGCAGCAATATTCCGCTGGATTGTTAAGTGGAAACGGTAGTATTGAGTGCTTATTTAGCTATGAAAACATTGGGAACCAAGACATTCCATTATTCCTACTGCAAGTAATCAATCGCCTAGAAATAGGCAGCAACTTCAAGTCGTTGCTTTCCTTGTCTTCGGTGGATAAAACTCCCACTTTTAGGGAGGAAGTGTATTACGAAATTGAAGCAGTTGTCACCAGGGCTGGAGTGACCGTCACCTCTGATGCCTTGGTGGCCTGCTCGGTCGATTTTGTGACAACTGGCGAATTCAGGCTGCGAGTGGGCATTCCCCCCGAATACATCTTGAAAGAGGATAACGACGCTATTTATCTTGAGCAGGGTCTTGATTATCTCCTGAAAGAACTGACCGACTAACAAGGCTAAGAGAGGCGGGCAATAATAGCTATTATCGAGAGAGACTAGACTGTATTTAGCACTGCCTTTTTGAGAGATGGCCGATCAAAGAATTACGGAACTCGTCGAACTTCCTCAGGGAGGCGTAGCTTCTAATGACGTACTGCCTATTGCAGACGTTAGCGCTAGTCAGACCAAGAAGGTGCAGGTTAAAAGCCTGATTCAAGCGGGCTTTAATGTCGCCGATGCTGCAACGCTTGACATCTCAAAAATTAATCAGACCAGCGTTGCAAAACTCACTGGTGTTTCCATCGCCCCGAATACGCTTACTTATGACAAGATTCAGCAAGTAAGCGCAAATAAGCTCCTTGGGCGCAGTGCTTCCACTGGCAATGTGGAAGAGATTGATTGCACTGTTTATATTCGCACTCTTCTTGATGATGCAAATGCTGCTGCCGCTCGCTCCACTTTAGAGCTTGGCGTGGTTGCCACTGGCAATACCATCAACACTTCTCTTCTTGAAGATTTAAGCGTTACCACTGGCAAGATTGACAATTTGGCGGTCACGGCAGGCAAGCTTGCTAGTGATGCAGTAGAGACTGCCAAAATTCTGAATGGAGCCGTTACCTCTGCCAAGATTCAAACCAGTGGAATCACGGGCGTCAATATCAGTGCAGGTGCCATTGACACCGTTCATTTAGCGGCTAATGGCGTCACCCTTGCCAAGATGGCAGCCAATTCAGTTGGCACTACGCAATTGGTGGATAGCGGCATCACGCAAGCAAAGCTTGCCGCTGACGCGGTGGCGACTATTAACATTGCTGCCAGCGGCATCACGCAAAGCAAGTTAGCCGCTAATGCAGTGGCAACAATTAATCTTGTTGATAGTGGCGTCACTTTTGCCAAGCTAGCTTCAAACAGTGTTAACACTATCAATTTGATTGCAAGTGGTGTTACGCAAGAGAAGCTTGCCGCTAATAGTGTTGCGACTGTCAACATTATTGACAGTGGGATTACGCAATCGAAACTAGCAAGTAATGCGGTTGCGACAATCAATATTGTTGACAGCGCTGTTACTTCGGCCAAACTGGCTAGCAACAGTGTTAATACTGCCCAGTTGGTAGACAGTGGAATTACACAAGCGAAGCTGGCAAGCAATGCGGTAGCAGCCATTAATGTTGTCGATAGCGGCATTACTCAAAGCAAGCTGGCTGCAAACAGCGTTGCGACGATCAACGTAATTGATAGTGGCATTACGCAAAGCAAGCTTGCAAGCGGATCAATTGCCACCATCAATATCATTGACAATGCCGTTACATTTGCCAAAATGGCGAGCGGTAGTGTTGGCACCGCCCAGTTAGTAGAAAGCGGTGTTACACAAGCCAAGTTGGCCAGTGGGGCGATTGCGACCATCAATGTTATCGATGGCGCGATCACGCTTGCCAAAATGGCGAATGGAAGCATCAATACAGCACAGCTTGTTGATAGCGGCGTTACGCAAGCAAAATTAGCTGCAAATGCAGTGGCCACAGTCAACGTGGTTGATAGCGGAATCACTCAAAGTAAGCTCGCTGCAAACGCAGTAGGCACTATTAATGTCATTGATAGCGGCATCACTCAGTCGAAGCTTTCTAGCGGAGCTGTTGATACTCTCAACATCATTGACGGCGCGATTACGTTTGCCAAGATGGCAAGCAATAGTGTTGATACGGCACAGATTGTTGCCAGCGGTGTTACGCAGTCAAAACTAGCCACAAATGCAGTGGCTACAGTCAACATAACTGACAGTGGAGTCACTCAGTCAAAGCTAGCTGCCAATGCAGTTGCAACTATCAACTTGGTTGATAGCGGCGTCACCCAAGCCAAACTAGCTGCTAATGCAGTGGCAACTATCAGCTTGGTAGATAGTGGCGTTACGCAAGCAAAATTAGCCGCTGGAAGCATTGCTACTATCAATATTGTAGACAGTGGTGTCACTCAATCCAAATTAGCGAGCGGATCAGTTGACACCATAAATATTATCGATAGCGCTGTCACACTTGCCAAAATGGCAAGCAATAGCGTTGGTACTTCTCAAATTGTCAATAGCGGCATCACTCAAGCAAAACTGGCTAGCGACGCTATCAATACGATCAATGTGATTGATGGTGCAATTACACTTGCCAAACTCGCGTCAAACAGTGTAGACACTGCGAAAGTTGTCGACAGTGGCATCACGCAAAGCAAACTTGCTGCTGACGCAGTAGCAACAGTTAATCTTGTCAATAGTGGCGTCACCCAATCAAAGCTTGCTGCTAATGCAGTAGCTACTATCAATATCGTTGATAGTGGTATAACGCAAGTCAAGATTGCCAGCGGAGCCGTTGACACTCTCAATCTCATTGATTCCTCTGTAACGCTCGCAAAACTAGCAAATAATAGTGTTGATACGAATCGACTGGTTGACAGTGGCGTCACTCAAGCTAAATTGGCGAGTGGGTCCGTCAATACGGTTAATATTATTGATGCTTCGGTGACGCTTGTCAAAATGGCAAGCGCAAGTGTTAACACTGCTCAGCTTGTTACCAGTGGCGTCACTCAAGAAAAGCTTGCCGCCAATGCCGTTGCAACTGTAAATCTTGTTGACAGTGGTATCACTCAGTCAAAATTAGCAGCCGGAGCGGTTTCTACTGTTAACCTTGTCGATAGTGGTATTACCCAGGTAAAGCTCGCAAGTGATGCCGTTAACACTGTCAATATTGTTGATAGCGCCATTACGCTCGCCAAGATGGCGAATGGAAGTGTTAACACTGCTCAGCTCGTTGACAGTGGAATTACGCAGGTAAAGCTAGCTTCAAACGCCGTCGGCACTGTTCAGCTAGTTGATAGCGGTGTTACACAATCAAAGCTTGCCGCTAATGCCGTAGCAACAGTTAATATTGCCGCAAGTGGTATCACGCAAGAAAAACTTGCCGCTTCTTCCATTGCAACTGTCAACATTGCCGATAGCGGAGTTACACAAGCGAAGTTAGCCTCTGGAAGCGTGGCGACTATTAATATTCTTGATAGTGGAGTTACGCAATCCAAGCTGGCAAGTGGCAGCGTTGCAACAATCAACATTATTGATAGTGCTGTTACTCTCGCGAAAATGGCGAGTAATAGTGTCGGCACCAATCAACTTGTCGATAGTGGTATTACGCAAAGCAAGTTAGCCGCCAATGCAGTGGCCACTATCAATATTCTTGATAGTGGAGTTACACAAGCGAAACTTGCCTCGAATGCCGTTGCAACCATCAATGTTGTCGATAGTGGCATCACTCAAAGCAAGTTAGCGAGTGGATCTGTCGCTACGATCAACGTTGTCGATTCTGCCATCACTCTTGTCAAGATGGCAAGCGGCAGCGTTGGCACTGCGCAGCTCGTTGACAGTGGAATTACCGCCGCAAAAATTGCATCGGGCGCCGTCACAATTAGCAAGTTAAATCTTTCTTCAGGGGAGCTATCTGGCGCCGTAATCACTGCCAGCTCTATTCCTTCTGGAAGCTATGCAAGTGGCTCTATTCCTACTGCCGCCATTGCCGACAACGCTGTTACGTTTGCAAAAATTCAGCAAGTAGCAAGCGGAGTGCTTCTTGGCCGCACATCTGCTGGTAGTGGCAACGTAGAAACCATCACGCTGACAGAGGCCGGTAGAGCGCTCCTTGACGACGCTGATGCCAGTGCTCAGCGCACGACGCTAGGCCTGGGCACGATGGCAGTACAAGCGGCTTCTGGGGTGGCAATCACTGGTGGTACGGCCGTTCTTAGCAGCGGCACCATTAGTTACGCCACGATCAATGCCGGCGTGATTAGCGGCATCACGGATCTTGCCATTGCGGATGGTGGCACAGGAGCTTCTACTGCTTCTGGAGCCCGCACAAACCTTGGTTTGGCCATTGGTACTGACGTACAGGCTTATGACGCTGCCTTGGCTTCCATTGCAGGGCTTACCACTGCATCCGGCCAGATTATTTACACCACGGCTTCTGACACTTACGCCACTTCTGCGATCACTGCTGCTGGTCGTGCCATTCTTGACGACGCCGACGCAAGCGCACAGCGCACCACTCTTGGCCTTGGCTCGTTAGCGGTACAAAATACAGTGGCAAGCGGCAATTATGATGCCGGATCTATTGTCACTGCAGACATCGCCAACGGTGCGATTACCACTGCAAAGCTTGCTGATAGTGGTGTTACTACGATCAAAATTGCTGACGCAAATGTCACTGCGGATAAGCTTGCGAGTAATGCTGTAACCACCGCGAAGATTATTGACAGTGGCGTGACCACTGCCAAGATTGTTGATGCTGCAGTTTCTTATAGCAAGATTCAAGCTACAAGCGCTAGTGATGTCATCCTTGGTCGTTTTTCGGCAAGTGGTGGTACTTTAGAGGAAATCACCTGCACTTCCGCTGCTCGCTCCATTCTTGACGATGCGACCATTGCAGACATTCGTGGCACTCTCGGCCTTGGCACGCTTGCTACACAAAACGGCACCTTCTCGGGGACTTCCACTGGTACCAACACTGGTGATCAAACTATCACTCTTTCTGGCGATGTCACTGGCACTGGCACAGGAGCATTTGCAGCCACCATCGCCAACGCTGCAGTCACTTCAGCAAAAATTAATGATGGAGCGGTTGTTACTGCAAAGATTAGTGATGACGCTGTTACCAGCGCCAAAATGGCAGATAATTCCGCTGCCGTTGTTGCCGGCTCTACTCCAGTGGGTAGCGGCGTTTTCATTGGCCAACAATGGCTTAATACTGGCACTAGTATTGAATACACCTGGACAGGAAGCGAATGGCTGCGGCAGTCTGGACTTTCCACTGCTGTAATTTCAGGCGATACTATTTACAGCTTCACCACTTCCTATCCTGATGCTTTTAGCGCGTCCATCATTCCTGCGTTAAACACGCAAGTTGCCACGCGCTTTTTTGCCGGTCCTGCAAGTGGTAGCGCTGACGCAGCTCCGACTTTCCGTGCCATCACGGCCGACGATCTTCCTAGGGCTACCACTGCAAATCTGGGTGTAGCCCAAGCTGGCACGGGCTTGGTCACTGTTAGTGGCATCTTTAACCATGCAAATAGCGTTGCATCTGGCGTCTATTACAAAGTGACAGTAGATGCACAGGGACACATCAGCGCAGGGGAGGCCAGTCTTGTTGCAGATGATATTCCGGCTCTTCCTGCATCGAAAATAACTACTGGTACATTTGGTAGTGGCCTTATTGCAGATGATTCTATTCTTGCTTCCAAGCTTGCCAATTATTCAGTGAGTCAGTTTGGCGAATCGCCGCCAATCGCTGATTTTATTGGTCAATTCTTCTTCAATCCGCTAGAAAAAGATCTTTATCTGTGGGACGGAAATGTCTGGAACCCCGTTGGTATTAGCGTCGGGGAAATTATATTTGGTGGCACGTACAATGCAAGTGGAAATGTCATAGCTAGCACGAGTAGCGATGGCGCCGCCGTTGGTTTAAGTGTTGGTCAACCACTGCCATCTCCATCGGCCACATTCAATCGTTATTACGTAGTAGTGGCAAGTGGTGGCACCGGTACATCACCTGCTCCTGAAACCACTCTTCAACCGCCAGATATTCTGCTTTGCAACGGCACTGCAAGGACTGAAGTGGATGTTAGCTCCACCTATCTTTCCCAAACAGCCGCGCAGGTTTCATTCTCTCCTGCTGCAAATATTGCAAGTAGCAATGTGCAGGCAGCGATTGAAGAAGTTAGCACGGAATGCCGAAATGTCAACAATGTAGCGAGTGGCATTCTTGCCGTTGGCTATGGCGGCACTAGTTTTAACTCCTACACAAGAGGAGATATTCTCGTTGGCAGTGGCACCACTCTTATCAAGCAAGCAGTGGGTGCCAATGGCCAAGTGTTAACTGCAAATTCCGCTTTTGGCACTGGCGTTCACTGGGTCACTCCAGCAAGCGGCACTGTTCTTTCAGTGAGTGCTAATGCTCCACTCACTGTCGTCAGTGGATCGACCACTCCAGTGATTTCCATTCCTGACGCTACGACAAGCGTGCGTGGCAGTGTTCAACTCACTGATTCCATTAGTACGACAAGTTCGACACTTGCTGCTACTGCCACTGCGGTAAAAAGCGCTTATGACTTAGCGAACAGTGCGCTACAAAGGGCTGGCGGCACCATCACTGGTGAAGTGGTCATTGGCACAACTGGCTCTCTTCTTTTCGAAGGAACCACTGATAACGCTTTTGAAATTCAGCTTACTGCTGCTGATGCCACTTCAGACAAGGTGATTACGCTGCCAGATACCACTGGCACCGTCATTACCACTGGTGATACTGGCACTGTCACTAATACAATGCTTGCTGGCAGCATTGCCGATACTAAACTTTCTACAATTTCCACTACTGGCAAGGTTAGCAATAGTGCCACTACTGCTACTAGCGCCAACACTGCGAGCGCAATTGTTGCTCGTGACGCAAGTGGTAATTTCTCCGCTGGCTCTATTGATGCCACTGTTGATGAAGGTACGTTCTGATCATTAAAAACAAAAGCCTTTTAGAATTGCAAAAGACTAATTAGTCTTCTGTGATTCCGAAAGGCTTTTAATTATGGCTGGTGTTCTTCAGCATCTGCGTTCATCGACGCTTAACAAGCGTCCTAATCCTGCCTCCATGGTTGATGGTCAAATTGCTATTAACTATGCAAGTGGTAGCCCTGGAGCTTTTTTCAAAGACACTAATGGCAATTTAGTGAAAGTGGGGCCTGTGCATGTTGGTGCAACAGCTCCAAATGTTAGCCCTGCAAGCGGTGGTACTGCTGGTAATAGTCTTGGCGAGCAATGGCTTGATACCAGCGGTGGCACGTATGTGTTCAAGATTTGGGACGGTGCCGCGTGGCGTAGTGAAGCCGGTGAGTTTGTGAATTCCACTGGCGACACCATGACTGGTTCGCTGACCATGGGGCCGTCAGCAAATCTTATTTTTGAAGGCAGTACAGACGATGGCTTTGAGACCACGCTGACTGTTGTTGATCCCACAGCGGATCGTACTATTACATTGCCAAACGTAAGCGGCACCGTGGTTACCACTGGCGACAGTGGAACTGTTACCAGCACGATGATTGCCGATGGTACCATCGTTAATGCGGATGTGAATGCATCTGCTGCTATCGCTGGCACAAAAATCAGTCCTGATTTTGGTAGTCAAACCATTCAAACAACTGGTGTTTTTAGTCATGCAGTTGGTTCTGCTGGCGCACCTACTATTACATTCACTGGAGACACCAATACCGGCATTTATTCCCCTGGTGCAGACCAACTAGCCATCAGCACTGGTGGGTCTGGCAGATTGTTTGTTGATGCGAGTGGGAATGTTGGGGTGGGCACAGCGAGCCCTGCTTTTCCTCTTCAAATCGGTGCGACAGGCGCTGGTGGCATTGCTATTGATGCCACAAACAGCTTAATTCACGGAACATTTGGATCAGGCGGAAATGTTACATTAAGAGCGCAGGCCGCAGCATCTTCTGGTGGAGGAGATATATTTCTTGGCGGCAGCACTAGGGGAGACGCGAATGTTAACTCTATTGTATTCAGCACCGCAAATACAGTCAGGGCAAAAATAGATAGCAGCGGTTACTTTACAGTTTCTAGCAATAGAATTAATGGATTTGAATTTAACGATAGTTCTGCTGCTATTTATCATTCATTTGGATCTGGTGGTGGCTTAGCCTTAAGAGCACAAACTACTGCAACTGCAGGGGGCGGAGAAATTTTTCTTGGTGGCAGCTCTAGAGGAGATGGAAATGTCAACGCGATTGTTTTCAGCAACGCCAATACCGAACGCGTCCGCATCGACAGCTCCGGCAGGCTCCTAGTGGGCACGTCTTCTAGTTCTGCCGAAGCTAAACTCGTTGTTCAAGGTGGAGCTACTGGATCCGGCGGTTGGATGAACATCCAGCGGAACGCAACTACTGCATCTGCTGGTAGCACCATTGGTGTTATTGACTTCACAAATTCATCCAATAACGTTGGCGCAAGGGTTATTGCCGAAGGAGATGGAACATGGAGCGCTGGTACTAGCCATCCAACGCGCCTAGTGTTCTCCACTACTGCGGACGGGGCGAGTTCTCCGACGGAGCGGATGAGGATTTCGCAAAACGGAACTGTAACTATAAATGGCCCTGGAGGCGGTACTTTTCTGGATCTAAGTAATTCAGGTGGGTACAATGGTTTGCATGCGGTAGATAACACTGCTTACACCATTGGTCAAAATAGCAATGTACGAGACATGCGAATTGGCTCTGGCAGTACCTGGCTTACTACTGGTGTTAATCTTGCTCCCGGTGGCACGTCTTGGGGCACTTATTCTGACGAACGTTTAAAAACTGACATTGTTGAACTCACTGACTGTCTTGATAACATCAAGGGCATCCGATGTGTGTCTTACCGTTTAACTGATGTTGACAACGCCAACTCCAAAAAACGAATTGGTGTTATTGCTCAAGATCTTGTTGGTAAATACGACGAAGCAATTAACGCGTCTCGCCGTTCAGAAAACGATGAAACCGAGTATCTTTCGGTGCAATACAGCGATTTAATTCCAGTTCTACTGAAAGCCCTTCAGGAAGCTTCAGTCAAGATCGAAAGTCTTGAATCTCGCTTAACTGCGGCAGGCA
>JACCDU010827148.1_pt1 | contig 16305 bp, 20 predicted proteins | sample 7446081 | NCBI WGS metagenome assembly JACCDU01 (sample SAMN15323447, study PRJNA562643) | freshwater metagenome | isolation source: river surface water | place: USA:Blue River Watershed | collected 2017-08-17
ATATGCCACCTTGACCAATGGAAGCAAGCCGGAGTAACACATCGTATGCCTCTCATCTCGCTACGTATTGAACCGCCACCTACGCACCAAGCTGCGCTTCGTATCCTCAAGAACAAGAAGACGGGGGCGATGTTCGTAGGCAAGATGGCGAAGTCATCCGCCAAGAAGTGGAGTGCCGACTTCACCGCCCTGTTGCTGGAGGCCAAGTCCAAGTTCCAGGTCAAGACCCATACCGGCCCGACCACAGTAGGGGTGGTGTTCGTCTACCCCCACACCAAGCAGTCGGCCAAGAAAGGACATAGCATCCCCAAGGTAACCAGGCCAGACGTGGACAATCTAGCCAAGTCCGTGCTGGATTGTATGGTGGATGCCGGTTGGCTGGAGGACGACAACCTGATCGTCGAACTTATCCTCAAGAAGATTCACGCACCCACGGCGCAAGTTGTCATTGACATTGACGATTACGTTGCCTAAACCACCCCCTCTCACCTATGAGCAAAACCAACCGAATCATCAGCGGACTGTCGTTCGCTGAATACAAGAAGAACCCCGGCGTTAACGCTTCTTACCTCAAGAAGTTCAACGTCTCGCCCCTGTTCGCAGAGACTGACACTTTCGAGTCGTCGGCTGCTACCGATCTGGGGAACTACGTCCACGCCCTCACCATCGACCAAGGCACTCTGGAGAACTTCGCCTGCCTGCCGACCACCGGCGAGGGTAGCAAGACCGCCCGTGCCAAGTGGCGCGAAGAGCATCCCGATGGTGTCCTCCTCTCTCCGTCCCAGATGGAGCAGGGCAAGGCCACGGCTGACAAGTTGAAGGCGTTCCCTTACTTCGCTGAACTGATGGGTCGCCCCGGCATCGACACCGAGGTCACCTTGTTCTGCGAGCATCCCAGGTACGGCTATCCGATGAAGGCTCGCATCGACATCCTGGCGATGGACGGCGACGACATCTACGTCGGGGACGTTAAGACCTACGGCAAGGCTCTGACCAAGAAGCAACTGTTCTGGGATATCCGTGACCGAGGCTACGACTTGCAGCTCGCCCACTATCGTCGCTGTCTGCAGATCGTCCTCAACAAGAGTCCCAAGGAGATGGCCCTGTACTTCGGAGAAACCGAGACGGCAGCCCACGATAGCGCCAAGGTCATCCTCGACGAAGGCTGGCTCGCCCACGCTGAAATCCGGCTCGACGAGTACTACCGCCTGTACAACGAGTGCCACGTGTCTGGGGTCTATCCGGGCTTCAACTTCGGCAAGCCGTTGACTCTCTCTCTTGGAGATAACCTGTCGTGATTTACGGAAACCACGAACTGAGCAGTAAGATGCGAGCGTTCATCTACCAGCAGTTTTGGCTGGCTTGGAATAAATCCAACCAAACCAAATGACCGCGCCAAAGGAAGGGTTCGGCCTCTGGATTCCAGGGGCTGTCCTCTCACGCCTAGACTTGAGCCTGGAGGAGAAGTGTCTCTACGGGCTGCTGGAGGTCTTGGATGGGGGCAAGGGGTGCTGGGCATCCAACGACTGGCTTGCGAGCCGTCTGGGTGTCAGCGAGAGGGCAATCCAGCGATACCTATCCTGGCTGGAGGAGGTAGGTCTGGTCATCAAGGTCATAAACGAGGCGGCCGGTAACCAGCGCAGGGTGCAGACCATCGGATCGTATTCTGCCTCCACCCCCTCACGCCAAGTTGACGTGACCCTCACGCCAATCTGTCGTGACCCTCACGCCAATCTGTCACCCAAGAGTAGAAAAGAGAATAGAAAAGAGATAGATACAATCCCCTTACCCCTTCCCCACGGCGAGAACTTTGCCAAGGCCTGGGGGGAGTGGATTAACTATCGGACTAAGACCAAGAAGAAGTTGTCCGCCTTCGCCCAAGAGAAGCAACTCAAGCTGCTTGCCGGTCTGACCGAGCAGGAAGCCGTCGAGTGCATCAACCGATCTATCTCCAACGACTGGCAGGGTCTATTCCCAGAGAAGAAGAATAGTAAACCTTTTACGAAAATCTTAACCCGTGAAGACCACAACAATGGATTCTAAGCCCAAGCCATTCTGCAACGGATGCAAGGGGCCGCTGACCCCTGTGTATGACCCGGCAAAGAAGGCATTCATCACCAAGTATTTCACGTGCCGTGCTTGCGCTGACTCCGGCAAAGCGACATACTGGGATTATCCTTTCGAGTATGCCAAGGTCTTCGAGAAGCACGGATACGTCTGGCTGGATCGTCATCCAGAATATCCCGTTGCCTTCATCGACACGGACATCACTCGCCTGCCAGATAACCTCCAGCGAGCCTCGACCTGGGTGCCTGGGGACAAGGCAAGCCTGCTGCTCCACGGCACGACTGGAACCGGCAAGACCCGCACGGCTTGGATAGTATTCAATCGGCTTTGGTTTAATGCGTTCCCAGACAAGGCGGTGTGGTTGCCTATGCGTAAACTTGAGATGGCAATCGAGAAAGGCTTCGACGACCACAAGCACGGCCAGGTCTTGGATTACTTCTGCAACGTCCCATTGCTGGCCTTCGACGATCTGGGGAAGGAACGACTGACCGCCCGAATGGAGTCCGACCTGTTCGCCATCCTAGACGAACGCACCAGCAATCTCCGCACTACAATCATCACCACGAATTATAATGGCACTACCCTCCTCGACAGATTCAACAACAAAGAAACAGGGGAAGCATTCCTCCGTCGCATCCGTGAGTACTTCACCGCAGTTCACTCTTAAGCAGACCAACTCAACGTTCCCTCCCCTGCGCTGGGAGGTGAGGTCTGGGTCGAAGCGTTACAACGTAGACCTGTTGCATAGCATCTGCTCTTGCAACCACTGGCAGTTCCGTTTGTTCGACAAGCCTGAGCCGGAGCGTAGGTGCAAGCACATCAATGCAGCTAGAGAGCAGGCATTTGAAGTTGTCATTCAGGGTATGAGGAAAGTTGTTGACTTCAAAATGGGGACAGGCCAGTAGTCATTCACATCCTTATGCAACCCGATATCCAAAGACTGGGCTTTGAAGCCTGGGCAGACAACGTAGTCGTCAACGTCCTTGAGAACTTCCAAGGCAACTCCACCGGCGATCTGCGAATCCAGAACGAGAACGTCGATGTCAACGTGACTGTAGACGACAACAACATCCACGTGGTCGTCCGGGCTTACGTGTGTGGCGCTGGATGGAACACTCACGAACGAAACATCAAGCGATGAAACACCTCCTCTCACTCCTTCTGGCTGCCGTGTCCTGCGAAGCCAAGTCCATCGTGACCGACGACCTGGTTCACAAGGTCGCCATCATCGAGTCTAACGTCAACGAGGATGCCATCGGTGACGGAGGACATAGCCGTGGGGCGTTCCAAATCGGAGAGGAGGCTTGGGCCGATGCCGTAGCCTATCACCGGGTACACATCACCGCTGACCAGCATCGTTGCTTCCTCCCTACGGACTGGAAGGTTTACTCGATGAACTACGAGACGGCACGTTACGCAGCTGAACTCATCCTGCGTATGCACGAAGAGCGTATGATTCGCAACAAGGTGAAGCCGACTCCGATCAAGTTGTATATGGCCTACAATATGGGCTATCATATGGCGGCCTCGTTTGGGTTTAATATGAACGTGACTTCCGGCAAACGCAGGGCCATCCTCCTGCGAGCCAGCCACATCCTATCCAAGTAATTTCCCCCAATGAGCAACCCAGCAACCGACATCAAGTCCCTCACCCGTCTCATCAACCAAGAGGCGGAGCGAGTGGAGTTCACCATCAACAACCAGCAGAACCAGATCGTCTACTTGTCCGACAAGTTGAACCGACTGTTCCACTCCCTGCGCCAGTTCAACCAGCACCACGGGCGTGACCTCGACCCGGATGTCCTCGACGCTTTCAATGCGACCTGGCGTTCCTACGAGTCTACGTTTGACACCTGGCAGTCCTACCAAAAAGAATACGACTCCAGCATCTCCTCCGTCTTCAACATCGACCTGGAATAATTTATGTCCCAAGATACCAACCAAATGAGCAACGAAATCATCAACAAACTCCGCGCCCCGTTCCCGCCTGACCGCATCGAGTGGCGACTGCAGTCGTCCGGCAAGAAGCAGGACGGCTCCTTCTGGGCGAAGTGCCTCGCCTACATCGACAATCGTGCTGCGATGGAACGCCTCGACGATGTCTATGGAATGGCGTGGTCGCACTCCGAGGAGTTCAAGCAGATCGGTGAACAGGCCGTCTGCACTGTGACCATCACCATCGAGTCTCGCCACGGAGAAGGCGTTCCCCTGTTCCCCTATCGCTCCGTCACCGGCTCTTGTGCCGTGGAAGCCAACGGCGACATCGACCCGTTCAAGTCCGCTGCCTCTGGCGCAATGAAGCGAGCCGTGGTGAACCTGGGCATTGGTCGTTACTTGTACGACTTGCCGGAAGCCTGGGCCATCATCGACCCGAACGGCAAGTATCAAGGCTCGACCAAGGACAAGCAGTACTTCAAGTGGAATCCTCCCCAGCTGCCGAAGTGGGCTGGCGGTGGCGATGACACGAACTACGTTGCCAACTCTTCTCATCACGAAGAAATCTCCGCACCCGCTTATGCTGTGATGCCGTTTGTTACCCCTGCTCCTCGTCCGGCTCCCGCCCCTGTCGCCTCTGACGGCACGTGGCGTACTGTCGTCATCCCGTTTGGCAAGCAGCAGGGCCAGACCCTTGGTCAACTCAACCCTGCCTCCCTCAAGTGGTGGCGCGAGAACTACCAGCCGAAGCCTTACAAGGGTAAGATTTCGGACAAGGACAAGGCGTTCCGTCTCGCCCTCGACCAGTCCGCTGAAGCCTATCAGCCGATGCCCGGACTGCCCACCGCCTCCAAGGAGGAAGTCATCATCGACGAGCCGCCGGTTGACGACGTTCCGTTCTAATCCTCAAGTACTTTCCTTATGTACGAAAACCACAAACCCTACGATCCGCAGGAGGAGCCGAAGTCCGTCGATGGCAAGACGGGTTCCGGCAACTCCACGGAGTTCTTCTCCTCCCTCCAGTCCATCGACCAGAACCTTCTGACCGATGACGAGATTATGGAAATCCTGCGCTTCGCCGTGGGCCGTGAACAGGCCCGTCGCAAGTCCAACCACCCAGGCCAACAGGGATGAGCGAGCAACTCCTCCGAATGGTCGGACTCGACCCGGCCAAGGTCAGGGCTATGATGACCCCTGTCGAACAGCCCAAGCCCAAGGTGACCCGCACTGTCCTCAAGGTCGCCCAGAAGGTAGTCCTGGCTTACGAGATGATCCAGAAGACTGGATGCACCCTTGAGTCGGCAGCCAAGTCCTATGGCGTGAAAGTCTATGCCATCGTCCAGTACGCCAAGCGTGAGGGTAAGCCCTACGTCTGGAACGCTGAAGGCTTGGACAAGAAGGCAGCTGAACTGGTGGCGCGAGGCGTGTTCACCAACATCCGGCACGGACTCAAGACCCGTGTCGCCTATCAACTCGCCCTCAAGCACGGGGTAAGCAAGGCTTGCCGTATGGCTGGCACGTCCCGCCGTGGCCTGTACGGATACTGCGAGCGTTATAACCTCAAGACTCCGGCCAGAGAAACCGGCGCTATCAGTGGAAGTTAAGTTCCATAACCACCTGTTCAGCGGGATGAAGGTGGGCGAACGCACGTTCGACGTTAACGTCTTCATCTCCTACTACTGGGACGAACCCAAGGAAGGTGAACTTGAGGATGCCTGTGTCGAGTTAGACGACTTCTCCCTTGCCGACATCTATGAGCAGCTCCCCGGAGGCAACCAGATCGTCATCACTTGGGACAACCCTGTCCGCTTCGATATCCTCGACCAAGTTGACGACAGGCTCGATGAGGCTTTGGTAGGCATCACTAAAAACAATGAGTGATAAATACGACATCATCGCAATGGGCGACAACCACGGCGACCTGGCCTGTGAGGACACCCTAGATGCGATTATGGAGTTCGTCAGGCGGGTGCGCCCAAAGTACAGGGTACACCTAGGCGACAACTGGGATTTCCGCTGGGCTAGGCGAGGAGTGGATAAGGATTCCTCTGAGGCACGTGAGGGGGTCAAGGAAGACCTGGAAGCGGGAATCCGTTGGATCGAGCGATACAAACCTACCCATTTTTTAATGGGCAACCACGACGACAGAATCCGGCAGATTATCCATAGCACGGACTCGATCAAGACCCGTGAGGATATGCAGGAGATTCTGGACAAGATGATGCGTACTCTCCGTAAGGTAGGATGCAAAGTCATTAAGCCTTACAACGTCAGCAAGGGACGCATCGTCATCGGCCCTATTACTTTCATCCACGGATTCTCCCACGGACAGAACGCCTTGCTCAAGGATGCCCGGACGTTCGGACGACCTGGCGGTGGATTCTGTATGGGTCACCTCCATCGCCTTGAGCAACTCAACATCGAAGCCTTTGATGGCGGAGCTGCTTGGCTCTGCGGTTGGTCTGGCCGTCAAGAGGATGCCGAATACGCCTACAGGTTCCCCGGCAGCCTGCGCTGGCAGAACGGATTTATGTATTTCAAAGTCGATGGAGATGACTACATCGGCAAGCAAGCCCACCGCTTCGGCAAGGGCTGGTATTTCCCCGCATAATGCACTACCCAGAAGACATCGAAGAACGCTCCCGTAGCCTTGGCATCGACCCAGGCCGGATGCGTGAACTCCTCAAGGCCGGTTACTGTGACCCGTCTTACGACCTGATCCCGAAAGGGATTATGGGCAGAGAGAATCCCAACAGGAACATCACCTTGGACAAGGCTGACCGCTGGGTTCTCAAATGGACGCAGGACGGCAAGCGCCAGTACAAGGTTCTGTCCAAGAGCCTGGAGGAAGCCCGTGCTATGCGTGACGAGTTCTTTGACTCGATCAACTACTACAAGGACAAACGATGATGATTGAAGTTAACTACGTTCACTTTCATAACCTGAACAGGAACGTCCTAGACCTTGGCAAGCAAGTCCGTGAACTGTCAGAGGACAAGGCCAGGTATATGGAGATGTGCGACGAGTTAGATGCTCGTTGCAATGAACTCAAGTCTGATGTTGATAGGCTGACCAAGGCCGGGGATGCGATGGCCAGTCATGTACGTGTGTATTGCTCATGTTTCGTTTGCGAACAACTTATTGAAGCCTGGAACGCCGCCAAGGAGGGCAAGCAGCCGTGAGCGAAGAAGAAGTGTTTGCCTGGAGCATCGTTATGCTCATCTCCACAGTCCTTGCCTACTGCCGTGGCTACAACTCCGGCTACTCCGCAGGAACGATCAACCGCCGCCGATGAGCAAGCCCCAGAAGCGCCGCCCAGAGCGTGACCACCCAAGGCTCAAGCAACTGACCCCGCACGAAAGGCGTAAGGCCGAACGGGTGAACAAGGCTGACCGGGACAGGTGGGCTGAATTGCTCGCCAAGCCTTGGAACAAGTGGGAGCCTGTCAGATGATATACGAGTTCCGTAACCCTATGCCGGTTGAGACACCCCTGGGTTACGGGATGCTTCTATATGTCCGTGATGGCGGCACATTCTCTAACGACATCTTCGCCGTGGTCTTGGACAAGGACGGGGTAATCCGGCATATGACTACCGATCAGTTCAGGCTTGTCCGTAACGACACTTTCGATATCCGTACAACCAATGACTGACATATCTAAATGCGATGGCTGGATTCGTAATGTCCTATGCGTCAACCGGGACAACTGCCTTCGCTACACTATGAAGGCCGACGACCTGTTGCAGTCCTGGCTTCTGCCTCAGATGAAGTCCAACGGACAGTGCAAATATTTCCTACCAAACTATGAGCAAGAAAAAGCAAAACCTCGCAGACAAGATTCTTGAGTACATCCGTCGCAACGAACGGGAGCAGGCCATCCCTCCGGGTTTCAAGAGCATCCAAGAGTGGTGCGCCATCCTTGGTTGCAGCCGTCGCCGGTGGGGTATCCTGCTGTACAACCTTCTGAGGACTACGAAGGTCAAGTCGGTCAAACTTCGCCGTGTGCATAACGGGAAGATTTGTATGTTCAATTTCTACAAGATAGACGACGACCTCTTGCGCCAGATAAAGGGCAAGTAAGGCGGACTTCCCGCTGGTTAGCCACGGGTTGTCCTAACGATCAAGAGGCTTCCTTATGAGCAACGCACACAACGCATACTTCCTAACCACCTCTTGACGCTGGTAGAAGTAATACGACGTATGACGTGTGTGTCAACGCCCGGACTTTTAATCTGCGTTCACACCCGCTTCACAAGGCGGATGACCAGACCGGCGAACATCATCACGCAGGCGGCTACTGTGGCGTAGGCGATGTCGGCTGACATCCGAAGGGCGGAGGTGGCGCTGTTCAGACTGCCCTCCAGGTTGGCATCATCGGAGGCGAATGACTTGCCGTCATCGACGATAATCAAGGCCATCATCTTGCTGTCGGCAAGGGTGTCCAGCGTGGCCTGGATGATGTAGGCGGAGTACAGGGAACAACCACAGGCGATGAACAAGATGAACCCAACCGCCCAGAGGAGGTTACTTTCGTTTGTTTCGTTTGGCCTTCGCATTGGTTTTCACTCCCACCTTTGCGACTTCAGCCCCCATACGCTTCTTGGCGTAGGCGATGGCTGCGTCTAGAACTTCCGGGGCAGACGCACCGGCAAGACCGATGGCTGCGAATCTCATCGTCATAGACTGGACTTGGTCTTGCAGGGCGAAGCCGACCAAGACGCTGACGATGGAGGCTGCTAGTGTGCGCCTGACGATCCAGCCAAGGGTCAACTTCTCGTCCGACAACAGGATGCGACTCACCATCCCAGATGCTCCAAGGGCGGAGGCGATGACGGAATCCTTAGCCAATTGGCTGTAGTCGTCAGGATTGCTTGTCGTCGCCATCGGATTTAATCGAGTCCCTGACCTTGTCGTACATCCACCAGATCGCAAGCGAGGCACAAGCCAGCAACACACTTCCGGCAATCCATTCAAAGTATTGGGAAGAAATGATATGAGGCACTGCACCGGCAAGCATCCCTGACATCAGGATAGGCAGGCCAATCTTGATGGAGGCGAAGGCGCAGGCCAGACCGCCGATGACCACAAGAGCAGCTCCAGTGATAGTCCAGACTTCAAAGGAACTCTCCTTCTTGATGCGTTCGATTTCAGCGGTCAGTTCCTTGATGCGTGTATCCTTGAGGTCTGAGATACGCTTCGCCTCACGCTGGTCTGCCTCGACACGCTCCCAGGCGGCGTTGACAGCCGTAGCCAGTTTACGCCCGAACTCCATCTGCTTCTTGTAGTCGATCTCGCTACCCTTGGTCGCACGTGCCAATGCGAATGCGACATCCCCTTCCGGGGGAGGTGGCAAATACGACTGGGCTAGTCTGGACTCAGCCACCACGACCTTGGGCTTGTCGGCGTTACGCTCGATGGCTACGAGGGCAGAAGCGACCCGGTGGTCTGTCTTGTCCAGGTCTTTGCCTAGCGTGGTCACGGACGACTCCTTGGTGGGGGCTGGAGGCTGGACAGGGATAGGCTCTTGCTTTGGCGCGAACTTACATCCGACCAAGGCCAGCCACATAGAGATCAGGATGATGGTCTTCACTTGTATCGGTTGGCTGCTCTCTGTTGAGCGTCACGCTCAGACTTGGTCATCGACTGGTTGATGATGGACTTGCCACCCGGCATAGAGCGATAGAACTCAACCTCCATAGCCTCCTTGCTTACGGCCTTTGCAGGCACGTTCTGCTTCGCGCCACGGGCGATATCCTCATTGCGACGCAGGGCTTCATAGGCGGACTTGGCGTTGTTCGTGCGGTATAGTTCCGTTCCGTTGATGCCGTAGATGTGGTAGGTGTACATCTTCTTACCCTTGTTGTTAAGGCCGTTGTAGTAGGCGACCAACTGGTTACCAAGTTCGGTCTTCCAGACGTTTCCAAGGGCGTTCTGTACGTCGATGCCAAGACCCATATGACGCTCGAAGTAGCGGTTGACCTGACCGGCAGCTTGGTGTGCTTCGGGCGACCCAAGGATGGCGGCGGCACGGGCATTGCCTTCAGCGCCAGTTACGGCAGGGCCAGCCTGGTTTCCAGCGACGGCTGCACGGGGAACGAACGGCTTGCCACCACCGATGCGACGGACGATAAGCGGTGCGTTGACTGCGATGACCGGGAGGCCGGACGGCTCGACACGGAGGGAGGCGTTGATGACCTTCGCCAAGTCGAGTTCCGGGTCTTTGGAGTTGAGGGCATCGGCAAGGGCGGCGGCATCTTCGATGGCTACGTCAACACCCTTTCTGGCTTCTTCAGCGAGACGCTCACGTTCAGCCTGTGCTTCCTTGGCGGCTTTGTCGGCAGCCCTCTGTGCATCTTTGGCGGCCTGGTCAGCGGCGGCCTGGGCATCCTTGGCATCCCTGTCGAGTTGTCGCTGGGCATCCTTAGCCAACTTATCCGCTTCCTTCTGTCGGGCTTCAGCATCACGACTGAGGATATCCTCACGCAGAGCATCGGCTCGCTCACGGGCTTCACGATCCCGCCGGGAGTTCTCTGCGATATTCCTAGTCTCAGCCTCCAGGTTGGCACGTTTCTCGGCAGCCTGACGTGCGAGTTCAGCCGCACGTTCCTTGGCCGCTTTCTCTGCGCTACGCTGGATGATGTCTTCCTGCAACTTGCGGTTGATGATGGCTCGCTCGTTCTGGATACGATCTAGTTCGGCACGGGTGGCTTCGACAGCCTTACGATGAGCCTCCTCGCCCTGAGCCTTGGCGGTTTCGTGTTCCTGCAGGATTTGGGCTTCCCGGTTAGCGATGAGTTCAGACATTTCCAGCCATTCGGCATTGCCACGTCCGACCTCGTCGATGAGGGCTTGCTCCGCCTTGGTACGCGCCTGCTCACGGGTCTTCTCAAGTTTCGCCTGGGCGTTGGCATCCTTCTTGGCCTGCTTGTCGGTCTGTGACTTGGCCTTGGCCTCCTCCTTGGCGAGACGAGCAGCCTCCTCACGGAGCAACTTGTCGGCAAACCGGGAAGCATCGAGTTCGGCTTCTGCTAGGAGTCGGACTTGGTTGGACTGGGCTACGGCTTCGTCAAAGGTACGAGCCGTGTTGGACACGTTCTTGCCTTCGATGAAGATGTCGTAGGTCTTCCCGTTGAACTCGTGGATGAATGTGTTCGGAAGAGCAGGATGCTGCCAGGAGCCTGTGAGGTTGGCGGAAGGATTGACCTTCTGGAATCCGGCCTGCAGCTGGGCGATACGCTCACTGCTGATACGATCCCACGCAGCAGGAGACATATTGAACTGACCACGGGTGACGACAGGCTGACCCATCAGGGAGCGAGCGCCGGTATCCTGCAGAGGCCCAAGGAACGTCGGGTCGATATTGTGGAACGGGAAGTTCATTCCACGGGTAGCCTGATTCGTGAAGTTCGTAGGCATCACTGTCACCCGTCCTTCACGGACTGTCATCCCGAAGGTGGCGCGGAGGGCTGTAAGGCGAGCCTCACCAAGAGCCAAGTCTCCGTTGCCAAGCATCGCCGGGGAGGGTTCGGTAATCTTGCCACCAGGCACGGATACGGACGTGGGGTCAATCGGGCCACCCTCAAGGTAGCGTTGCATCCACTGGTTGGCGAGAGTGTGGAACTCGTTGTTATCCAAGAACAGTTCGTTGAAACGCTTGGCTGTGATTTCATTACCGGCCAAATCACGGATGTAGCCAGTGTGGGTTCCGTCCTTGTCGTAGATACGCAGACCTTCAGATCGTGCTTTGGACAGGTTCTCGTTGAACTTGCCAAGGTTGAATACGTTCAGCAGGAAGCCCTCACGGGGCGTATACATACCCTGTTCAGCCGGACGCAGCTTGGAGTATTCGGAAGCGGACAGAACTGTACTGCCGTCCTGACTCCAGTAGCGGGTTGTGCTTTCGACGTGGAGAGGCACGAATGTCTCGTCGGAGACGAACTGGTAGTTATCACCAATAAGACGACGGGCTTCAGTCGTAGCAGACGTGCGGTGTGACTGGATGCGGACGTAACGACCTTGGAAGACCGGGCGCTCACCGCCGGTAGCCTGAAGGGATCGCATCACCTGAACGACATTATCAAGGATAGTGTCGGGCATATTGCCACGCAGACCTTCAATGGCAGCGACTTCGGCTTCAGTGGGAAGACCCCACAGAACACGGGGCTGACCCTTACGACCTTGGTCAACAGACCACTGGAAGCCACGCTGATTCTCCGGCACACTTCGCAGGGCGTTCGTCAGCATATCCGAATGAGCCGTGGAAACGTCGCTGATTGTGGGAACGTCGGACGGGACAGTCGTACGTGTGGGCTTGGGCGGAACCCATACGTCCACAGGAGCAGTGGGTGTCGAGGGGGGAGGAGTTGCCGGTGTCTGCGTCGGGCCTGTGATGGGACGACCATTAATCGTCGGGACGATGGGAACAGCCGGAGGTGGCGGGATCGTCGGAGTCGCAGGAGTAGGCGGAGTAGCACCACCGGCAGGCGGAGGCGGAGTGCCACCCGCAGGGGCAGGCTGTCCAGGCACTACGGGCTGTCCGTTATATGTAGCCCCGGTAGGAGGAGTAGCAGGCGCTCCACCCGTAGGGATGGTATGGGTAACAGTAGGGCCTGGGGGCGGTGTTCCGCCAGCGGGGGGAGGTGTTCCAGGGGCAGGAGCAGGAGGAGGCGTTCCGCCAGCGGGAGCAGGGGCAGGCTGGCCTTGACCGGCAGGGGCCGTCGGCTTGGGCTTGGGAGCTGCAGGCTGTGGGATCGGAACCGCAGGCTGGCTAACGCCGGGGATAGGAAGACCTGTGTTTGGGTCAACAAGCCAAGACAGGCCAGAAGCAATGAACAGGTTGGCCTGTTGCTGGGATGTCAGTTGGGTGGTGGACAAGTCCTGAAGACGAGGAGAACCTTCTCCGCCAGTCATACGCAGGATGGACTCGTACAGTTTGACCACGACAGGGTCACGGACGACCTCGTTACGGCTGTTGAGCCAGAAGCCACGGATGCTCCCGTTGCTCTGCTGGATGAAACGCATACCAGAAGCCTGGAGGTTCTGGACGGCATTGCTGGCGAAACGGCGGGGCAGGATGCCGACTTCAGGGTCGAGGAGCATATTGACCTCCGCCCGGATGGAGTCGTTAGAAAGGATATCCATAACACGACGATCCCCACGGGTCAGTCGCATAATGCTATCGTAGACTCCCTTACCACGAACACCGACGTTAACCTTAGGCTTTCCTGCGCCACCATAGACGGCAGGACGACCTTCGACATCGATGGTAGCCATCCACCAAGCAAGAGCCTCACGGGTGTAGCGATCCAGCATAGCCGTGCTGCCGGTGTCGGCATAGTGCTTCTTGGCGGCCTGGAGGCTATTATCAAAGGCGGTCTTCTCAGCCGCAGTCAGGTTGTTGGAGTATGTGGTAAAGAACACGTCACGGGCTTGGTCAGAGATACGCTGACCCTTGCCTTCACCACCCCAGAGGGTAGCGGTGAGTTCCTTGGACATAGGCCGGACGGCATCGTCGGCAAGCATCGCTTCCCACGCTTCGTGGAACATAGCGAACGGGTCGCCCTTGGTCACGTCGAAGTAGATGCTATGGCTGTTAGGGCCAGTCTCGACATACATACCCTCCTTGATTTGCCGGATAGTTCCGTTGGCGGTTGTACGCTCCTCGAAACGACGGAAGGACAGAGGGCTTTCGACTTGGCGCTTGGCCTCGGAATGCTGGCTTTCGATCTGGAGTTTCTCAGCCATCGTGACCTTAAGAGCCGTCTCCTTGGTCACCATTTCGTGCTGCAACTCGACCAGTTTCTTGGACGAGGTCAGTCCGTTGCGCTTGAGGTTAGCCTCCTCCGTGTGGATGCGTTCCTGAATCTTGACGATTTCACCGCTGATGGTGTCGATGCGTCGAGAGGAGTCGGCAAGGTCGATGGACAGAGCGTCCAGGTTAATCTGCGATTGACGCTGGGCTTCGATGTCAGCGAGTCGCTGTTCGGCGTACAAGGCTGCGGCTGTCGCATCTTTCGGGTGAAGGGCGTTTGCTTCCTGCTTAATCTTGTTTACCAGGTCAGGGCTATTGTGGATGGCTACGCTCATTGCGGCCATCTCTGCCCCGTTGGTAAGGTGGATACGACCACCTGTAGCCATATACGCACGACGATAAGAGTCGGCACGTTCGACGAAAGTGTTGTGGTCTGTAGCCCCAGAGAGCCACTCACGCAGTCGCATAGACTGATGAGGGTCAAGACCTTGGTCGATGGCGATGAGTTCACCGATGACCTCCTTGCTTCGAATTTCCTGAGCCGTAGGCTTAGAGTACATCTCGCTGATACGGGCAAGACCTCGCAGTCCTGCGGCGTAAGCACCACCGATACCGAATCCGTGGGCAGCGGTAGATCGGTCATTAAGCCAAGCAAAGGCAGCTCCCATCGTTCCGCTATGGACGACATCGTCGATGACCACGTGGAATCCGGCGCGAGCAGCATCTTCCCAACCTGAGTTCTGCATCCACTTCATCAACTGCATCTCTTCAGCGATGGCCGCACGACGAGGAATGTTCTCAAACGTGTTCGGGATTACGCTTGCCTCCTTGCGAAGACCTTCGATGGCCGCACGAATAGGAGATCCAGACACCTTCTCGCCGGTAGCAGCGACCTTGCCTACACGCTTGGTGACCCGTCCGAACGTCTCAAGAGCCTTACCACTGGACATCAGCGGGGAGGGGCGAAGCATAAGGCCAAGGCCGAATGTTCCTGCCAAAGCACCCTGATACCATTCTCCGCCTTCAGAGGCGACATAGTAGCCACCGCCAACGACTGCACCAGCCCCTACAATACCCTGAACCCAAGGAACCTTCTGATTATTGAGAAGAAAGTTAAGACCCTTCTTGCCTAGGATTCTTCCTTCACCGCCGGTAGCCATAAACTCACCAATCTTACGGATGCCTTTGCCGGTCTTCTCCGTAGTCCAACCGGCAAATTGCATAAACGTGCCGGAGACAGGACGGGTGGTCTTGTCTACGCCACTGATTGTGTCAGCGTGGCTGGCGGCCTTAGCCTGGAAGTCACGGACACGCTTGGCTAGATCGGCAAACTTCGGGTCAGCAAGTCCTTTAATGATGTCGTCCCGCATAGCCGCCGCATTCTTAATGATGCCGTCAGCCTGACCACTCATCACTGCGGCCAGAGCCTCGGACTCGCTGATTGTACGACCCGTGGCGTTTTGGAAGTCTTTGATGATGTTTCTGATGCGGACTTCTTCAAATCCAGGCACGACAGCCAAAGCACCTTTCTCAATGTTGGCCGACGCACGAATCTCGGTCATCAGTGCTTCACCTTCTGCGGCCAGAGCCTTGCCAGCATTAGATACTTCAGCGAACTTGGCGAAGGTCATTGCGCCACGACCAGTCATCTTGGCGAAGATACTCGCACCACCCATAGAAAGGGTAATGGGGTCGATGGTTGCGGTGGCAGCGTCCTTCAGTCGTTCATCGCCATAGGCAATCTTGGCGGCGTTAGCGGCGTCAGTTAGGCCAATCTTCTCAAAGCCCCAGGCTACGGCGTTCCCGGTCTGCGTGTTGACGTTATCCCAGTTGGATGCCCACTGCTTGGCAGCCATAAGGACATCTTCGTCGTTGGCCTCATCCCAGAACTTGGTATTGTTCTGGAACTTGGAAATAAGCGTTAGGGCAGGAGCGAACGGGAAGCCAACGAATCCAGTTCTATCTAGGCTGTGAGGCCCAAGGAACAGGACAGAGCCAGGATCCAGAGAGTCTCCGACGAACTGTGCAAACATCGGAACGCCCTCGATGACACCCGCACCGAACGAGGCGAGTTTCTCCCCGGTACGGCCTGGGCGGAAAGCACCATCAGCACGTAGCGCCGCCAACTCCGACATAGCATTGATGACTTCCTGATTATCAGGATTATCAAAGTCAGTGTAGTGCTTCATCAGTTCCGACTGAAGGCCCTTGTTGCCTTGACGCTGGGCGCGATCCAGTTCGGAAATAGGCCCCTGAAGAACCATAATCGCATTGCGGACTGTCTCTTCGGCCTTCTGACGCTTGACTGGATCTCTGCGATAGGTGTCGGAAAGGTACTCGTCCGGGGCAGTGGGAAGCAGGGCATCGGCAGCTCCGGCGATGGCTGTCACCCCGTCCATAATAAAGTTCTGTGCCGCTAGTACGGCATCGTTGACGAAGTTGTGGTTCTTCTGCCTATCCTTATAATAGGCCATATCACGGAAGGCGGCGATACGAGCCTGCTCCGTGAGGCTGTTGAGGTAAGTAGACCCGCCTTGGAATGCCTTCTCTC
>JACCDU010620141.1_pt1 | contig 16304 bp, 16 predicted proteins | sample 7446081 | NCBI WGS metagenome assembly JACCDU01 (sample SAMN15323447, study PRJNA562643) | freshwater metagenome | isolation source: river surface water | place: USA:Blue River Watershed | collected 2017-08-17
GGTAGGGACGATTAGTCCGATGATAATTCCTGCCGTATACCAAGGCCAGGGGTGGGTGATTGTTTCCATATTATGGTAAGTTTATGTTAGTCAATAGTATTCAGTCGCTAGGCAGTAGGCATTAGTCGCTAGTCATTAGTCACTAGTCGCTAGTCGCTAGTCACTAGTCCGTAGTCTGTAGTCCGTAGTCTGTAGTCCGTAGTCTGTAGTCCGTAGTCTGTAGTCCGTAGTTAATTATTTGAGATGTAAATTACACAATTCCCTATTTACTTCTTAACTCTTAATTCTTACCTCTTACTTCTTACCTCTTACTTCTTCGAAAACCTGCAATCGTATTCAGCATAAAATAACCTAAAACAGCAAAGTAAATGATGCTATTCAAAGGTTTGCTGGTGATCGGGCAGGTTCCTGTGGCACAACCGATATCTCTCCAATAGAAATACCCAATGAGTCCACCTAGGATTCCCCCTAACAAGGACCAAAAATTACGTAGAATGAACTTCTTCATAGCTGAGTTCTTCAGGTTCTTTTGAGTTTGTTTTGTTTCTGGGTACACCACAGCCTTGCGAGCCGCAGCCTGCATTTAAGATAGCCATGCCGACTAATACAAGTCCAAGCATGCCCATGAGCATATCGTTTCCACGGTAGGCTTCAATCAGTGCATATCCCCCGATGACGAGGCGAATGATACGCATAATCCCCCAATTTTGAGTTAAATTAGTTAACATTGTTGCAAGGTTAAAACCCCAAGCAAGGGCCTGGGGTTGATTGATTTAGTCTTGATAAACAAGCATGTCATGCAAGCCTCCTCCATTATACACTTCAGCTAATCCTGCTTGTTTCAATAGATTCATAGCCATTCCAGAACGATTTCCACTACGGCAATATACGACAATCGGTCCTTGCATCGCCTTAAATTCATCCAATCGCAAGGGGATGATTCCCAAAGGAATATTAATCGCACCATCGAAATGCCCCATGGCGAATTCACTGGTCTCACGTACATCGACAACTTTTGTTGACGGGTCTTTTAACAAATCTTCCATGATTATAATAGGGTTGATGGACAAACGTATTCTGTTAATTGGAATTTTTCCGACTCTTTGATCCCTTTGAAACCGCCTTTTACGTCAATTAAATTATTGTATCCGCGCGCTCTCAAAGTCGAGATAAAGATCATAGAACGGTAACCACTCGCACAGTGTACGAAATAGGTTTTGTCCTTGTTGATTTTCAACATACTTTCATTGATGAAATCCAAGGGTGCATTTTCAACGTTCATCACATGCTCCGATAAATATTCTGAATTCTTGCGTACGTCCAATATTTCTCCTTTACCTGCCTTAACACGCTTTAATAATTCAGCAGCTTCAATGGATTCAATGCGATCCACTTCTTTACCTGATGCTTTCCAAGAAGCAAAGCCTCCCTTTAAATAGCCTATCGTATAGTCATAACCCACCCGAGCTAGGCGTGTGATTACTTCTTCTTCGCGACCTTCCTCAGTGACTAATAGGATTTCTTGCTTAATATCCGGAATTAAGGTCCCTACCCATGGAGCAAAAGAACCATCGATTCCAATGTTGATCGAATTTGGGACGAATCCTTCCGCAAATACTTGTGGATCACGGGTATCTAAAATCAATGCACTTGTTTCATTGGCTGCAACTTCAAATCCTTCTGGAGATAAAGCGTGCTGACCTCTTTCGATTACCTTGTCAATTGAATCATATCCTTTAATATTCATTAATACGTTCAAAGGGAAGTAAGCAGGAGGAGCTACCAAACCCGTTAATACCTCTTTCTTGAATTCATCCTTCGTTAGTGCAGGGTTTAACGCATAGTTTACTTTCTTTTGGTTGCCTAAGGTATCCGTTGTTTCCTTGCTCATGTTTTTACCGCAAGCAGAACCTGCTCCATGACCTGGATAAACAATGATATCGTCCGCTAATGGCATAATTTTATTGCGAAGTGAATCATATAAATGACCCGCTAACATGTCCTGTGTTAATTCCGCAATTACTTTTTGCGCCAAATCTGGTCGGCCTACATCCCCAATGAATAAGGTATCTCCCGAGAATAAACTGGTTTCCTTACCATTTTCGTCGATTAGTAAAAAACAAGCCGATTCCATCGTGTGGCCTGGCGTATGAATGACACGAATCGTTACGTTCCCTAAAGGAAATTCCTGTCCATCTGTGGCTGCTATACAATCAAATCCACAAGAAGCAGTAGGGCCATAAATGATGGGAGCACCTGTTTTGGCAGATAAATCAATATGTCCCGAAACGAAGTCGGCATGGAAGTGTGTCTCAAAAACATACTTAATTTTTGCACCATTGCGTTCTGCTTTTTCAATATAAGGTTGTACCTCGCGAAGTGGATCAATGATCGCTGCCTCGCCATTGCTTTCGATGTAATAGGCACCTTGTGCCAAACAACCGGTGTAAATTTGTTCTACTTTCATTTGTGTAATTATTATGCTGTGAATGTGTTTTTTATTTTAAAGGGAAAGCGAGTTGTTGGACTAAGATGTAAATTCCCATTAAGAGAACAAACCAACCAAAACCCACTTTTAATTTATTGCCATCAACTTTTTTACTAATAATGTCGCCCAAGAAAATACCTACAATAGCTAAACCTGTTACTGTCAGAAGCAGTGACCAATCAATCTCAGTATGACCTAGGTCTCCCGTAAAGCCAATCAATGATTTGGCCGCGATGATTAACAAGGATGTTCCCACGGCTTGTTTCATCGATAATTTTGATAGCATTACCAGGGCTGGGATAATTAAGAAGCCACCGCCAGCGCCAACTAAACCCGTCAAAACGCCTACAACGGTTCCTTCAAGTAAAATCATTGGGTAGTTGAAAACCTGTTTTTCTTCTATGTAGGTGCCTAATTTTTCTTTTTCACATTGTTCGCACTTCCCACGAATCATGGAGATGGATGCCGCGACCATCAAGATGGCAAACAAAACCATCATGAGAATGGATTTTGTGACGATAATATCGCCCAAGGTAAATACTTCTGTAGGAATTAACGGGACAATGAATTTTCTTGTTGCGTAGACTGCGGCGATGGATGGGATACCAAATATGATCGCTGTTTTAAGGCTGATTAACCCTTGTTTGTATTTTGGGAAAGCACCTACTAAGGAACTTGCGCCAACAACAAAAAGGGAATAGGCCGTTGCCAAAATAGGATCAACCCCAAACAAATAAACTAATACGGGAACTGTTAGGATGGAGCCGCCCCCACCGATGAGGCCCAGTGAGGTTCCAATCAATAAAGAGGCAAAGTAGCCAATAATTTCCATGCGTATATTTTATTGTTTTTGATGTTACAAATGTCAGAGGATTTACTTAGCTATTTCGTGATTTTTATCACTTGCTTCAAAAAATCCTGAAATTAAAAATGAAAGTTCATGACGAAGTTGTAATTACTCATATTAACCTTGTTGATGATGTATTTTTCATTCGCATAGGTTTCCCCTTGATTGGATTTATGCACATACAAGGCCTGAATCTCCAAGCCCTCCAGAAATCCTTCAAATTCATAAATCATTTCAAGATTTAATTGATTGTAACTTGGGACGCCATATTTATTCAAGGCGACATTTTTTACATTAGGCAATTTAAAAAATCCATAGCTCAAGGAGGTCTTTAAAGGAAATGATTTTGACAAATAACTAATTTTTCCCACTATGGCACTCAAGTCACCAAAACCCTCATTGCGTTCACGAGGCATAAAGGTGTAAAAAGGATCACGCCCCCATTCGCGAGGCATTAAATAGCGTCCTTCGCCAGTTATACGCGTATAATTGAGGGTTGTATTCCATTGACTATTTCCCCAGCCAAGTTTAGTACTAAATACTCGAGCCATTTGATTAGGATCAAAATAGGTCAAATGGGGGTCTTTATTTCCACCGTCATTTAGCGCATGTTGTTCCGTATATTGAATTCCCGCTGTCCAATTGCCATGTTTAGCATCGTATTGAACTTGCATGGTGTTGAAGACATTATCCACATAGACATCCCAGAATTTCATGGTGTGTCCTTTTGTGATCGTTTGGGTATATCCCAAAAGCGCAATTCCCTTTGATTCGATGTGATGTGCATAATTTCCTTTGCCTCCAGTCACATTGACTCCATTGGGATATATGCCCATTGATTCACCAATTCCATACCAATCGACTGTTCCACGGGGTGAAATTTCGTATAAATATCCTCCTTCCAATTTGTTGCTTTTCCCGAGGAAAATTTCGCCATAAAGTCCCCCAACCTCTGTAGGGCGCATGCGTCCATCTTGTAAGTTGATGAATGGCGTATTGATTAATTGCTTCCCAATCAATATATGCGATTGCCCCCAATTATATTTTAAGTATAATTCCTCCAATCGGTCTAAATCGTGTTTATTTTCTAAATTTTCTAAATCAAAAAGCGAAGTTTCATACCGACCAACCGTTTGGGTGTAGGGGTCAATATGTGTCATGTCGGAAGAGCCTACATTGTAAATAAAATATCCTCCCACACCTATCTGAAAACCCTTGTAGGATGCTGTTTCATAAAATAATCCACCTCCTGCAGCATGGGCATAGGCGTCTGTTAATTGATCCTGGTTCTCTGTTGCCATGAAAAAGTAGCGTAAGTTGCCGTGAACCTTACCGTGTTTGAAAGCAAATAGGAGGGATGTTGAGTCTTCTGCGACACTTCTTTTCCCTTTCCAAAGGTGGGGAACCGTATGGATTTCTTGGTGTTGGGCGTGCAGACTTAAGGCTAATATTGTAGAAATGAAGAAAATTCCTAGTTGAAATTTATGCATATTAAGTGAAAATTAAGATGCAAAAATTAACCTTCTAAGTTTTTTTTGGCGTGATATGTATCACAAAAACTATAAATCAATAATCTCAATTTGATTTTTGTTGATGCGAATGCGACCCTTTTCAGCCAATTTCTTCATAAGACGCGAAATTACTTCGCGAGAGGAGTTTAATTCCGTGGCGATATCTGTGAATGAAACTTTGATGGTACTACTTTTTAAACTCTTTTGGTGTTGTTTCAAGTACCACAATAGGCGTTCATCCAAATTCCGAAAGGCAATGTGATCTAAGGTGTCCAATAATTCCTCGAATCGAGATCGGTAGGTCTCTAAGACATATTGGTACCAAGATTTGTATTTGGATGCCCATTCATCCATCAGTTCCACGGGTATGGTCATCACTTCTGTGTCCACCAAGGCTTTGGCCATAATCTGGCTGTTTAATTGACGTACGGCGCAAGTCATGGAAATAGCACAGGCTTCACCTGGGTGTAGATTATACATGAATACCTCATTGCCCTCATCATCCTCACGAAAGACTTTGACGATGCCTTTGGTTACAATGACTGCCGAACGAATGCTTTGGCCTGTTTTCATGAGAAAATCGTCTGCTTGAAACTTGCGTATCACGCCCACTTGTTTGATTTTCTTTTGTAATTCCGGTTCGAAATTGGATAATAAGTTTGCTTCCATGTGCTGCTTGTAGAGACGCGATACCTCGTGTCTAGTCCTCATACTAAAGTCTGAGCTTATAAATTCGTCATTCCTCAGGCTTAAGTCTGGGGGGTATTAATAGGTGATAACTTTTTTCTCCCGACTACTTTCCATCGCCGCATCGATGACCCGCATGCTATTGATTCCATCTTGAACCGATACTGCCGGGTTTGCATCGCCGCGCAAAGATTGAAAAACATTTTCATAAAAGGCCATGAAATTCCCTTTTTCAGAAGGAATGCGTTCCGGAATTCCACCGTCAACTTGCAATACACCATAATCTTGTGGGCTTTCTTGCCCCCAAGTATCTCCTTGCGGTTTTCTGCCCGCATCTAAGTCGGCCTCCTGACGATCCGAACGTGTTTTGATGAAGCTGCCCAATTTACCATGCAGTTGGAATGCGGGAATGGGTACCTTGAAATAATATCCCGCTTTTAAGCGCACACGCATTTCAGGATAATACAGTAAAATTTCAAATAAATCCTCAACTTCAGTCCCAGGTCTTGTTTTACGTAAATCGGCAAATACATGAGTAGGCTTACCAAATAAATGCAATGCCTGGTCAATAATGTGTGGTCCCAAATCAAAAATGATTCCTGCTCCAGGCCCCGGAACTTCCTTGTGCATCTTGGGAGATTTGGCTCCATTATAGCGATCAAAGTGAAATTCAGCTTCCACAATCTCACCAAGCTGACCCGATTCATATACCTTCTTTAGGGTTAAAAAATCGGAATCCCAGCGGCGATTTTGGTAGACAAAAATATGTTTGCCGACTTTATGGGCTATTTTTTGCAATTCGAATGCCTCTTCCGTGGAATTGGTGAAAGCCTTCTCCACAACAACATGTTTACCTGCCTTTAAGGCCTTTGACGCATATTCGAAATGCGTTGGAATCGGTGTATTCACAATGATTAATTCAATATCAGAATCCTGAATGACTTCGTCCAAGGAATCATACGAGTGTGTGCCAGAATAGGTTTTCTGAATGTTTTTTTGGCTACGCTCAAAAGAACCCACAAGCTCGAATCCAGGATGAATTTCGAGGAATGGGGCGTGAAAGATACGGCCCGACATCCCAAAAGATAATAATGCTGTTTGAATTGCTTTCATGAAGTAAAAATAAGAAATTTAGTGCTTTGAATAACAAACCTATGATGATGAAAAAAATACTCGTTTTAGCCTTACTTAGTTTTGGCGCCCATGCCCAGCAACCCTTGGTTTCTCATATCTATACCGCTGACCCATCTGCCCACCTTTTTCAGGGGAAAATCTACATTTATCCTTCGCATGACATCGATGCAGGTGTGAAGGAAGATGATATGGGTAGTCATTTTGCCATGAATGATTATCATATCTTGTCCCAAAATACACCGTCAAGTCCCGTGACAGATCATGGCGTGGCATTGAAATTAGCTGATGTCCCTTGGGCTGGAAAAATGCTTTGGGCACCCGATGCCGCAGAGTCAAATGGGAACTATTATTTATATTTCCCCGCCAAAGATAAAGACGGCATATTCCGGATTGGAGTGGCAATTTCCGACAAACCGGAAGGACCATTTAAGGCCGAATCGAATTACCTAGCAGGAACTTATAGCATTGATCCATGCGTATTTAAAGATTCGGATGGTTCCCATTATTTGTATTTTGGGGGTATTTGGGGAGGCCAACTGCAACGCTGGAAAATGGGGCATTACATGGAAAATGACGATAGCCAACCAGCGGACTCGCAACCGGCGTTGATGGCCAAAGTGGCTAAATTAGATAAGAATATGAAGGTTTTGGCAGAAAAACCGCGCAATGTGCAAATTTTAGATACTTCAGGAAAAGTCTTATTATCTTCTGATCATGATCGTCGGTTCTTTGAAGCGGCCTTCGTTCATCAATATCAAGGGAAATATTACTTTTCATATTCAACAGGGGATACCCATAACATCGCTTATGCCACGGGCGCTAGTCCTTACGGCCCTTTTACTTATCAAGGAGTCATTTTAAAGCCTGTGAATGGCTGGACTAATCATCATTCCATTGTTGAACAAAATGGAAAATGGTATTTGTATTTCCATGATGTGCAATTATCAGGCAAAACGCATTTGCGCAACATCAAAGTGACGGAATTAAAATATCGTCCTGATGGTTCGATTGAAACTATAACGGCCTATTAATTAATTCCTTATATTTAAATCAATGAATCAAATAGACCTTTCCTGGATTAATCAAGTTAAACACAACAGACAGCCCGATGGACATAAAAAATCTTTCGGGCATGTCCTGATTATTGCCGGAAGTCCAGGCAAGGTGGGGGCTTCTTTATTATGTGCTCGAGCTGCCTTGCATGCGGGTTGTGGCATGGTTACCGCAATGATTCCCGAAGAGGGCATCGGACCTTTGTTGGCCCACAGCCCCGAAATCATGTATCGCACGGAATCTGATTTATCAAGCATCAACTTAGAACCCTACGATGCCATCGCCTTTGGGCCAGGTTTGGGTTTTTCCATTCAGGTGCGTCGTAACCTCGAGTTTTTATTACAGAATTACAATGGTCCGATCGTCTTTGATGCGGATGCATTGACTTTATTAGGTTCCTATGAGTCTTTAATTTCACAAGTAAAAGCACAGCACATTTTGACGCCACATCCGGGTGAATTTTCCCGATTAAGTGGATTGGAATTTGATTCTTTGAATAAGGAAAAACAAGCAGTCGATTTTGTAGTAAGCTATTCATGCCAATTATTATTGAAGGGGGCGCCAACGATCGTTGCGACTTCCTCTGGTGACTTATTTGCAAATACTACTGGAAATGATGGCATGGCTACGGCGGGTTCGGGAGATGTATTAACCGGTATTATTGCTGCATTATGTGCCCAAGAATATTCACCCGATGTTGCTGTCCGACTAGGCGCCTATATACATGGTTTATCAGGGGATTTGGCTATACAAAAAAAATCGAAGGCCAGTTTAGTGGCCTCCGACTTGATTGAACATTTGAGTGAAATTCGCCTCTTAGATTAAGATCGCTTTCGCATATTCAACGCATTTTTTTACTTCAGTAACGGCATCTGAACCGGCAGGAATATCATATTCCAATTCAATTGTTGCAGGGAATTTGTATTTGTTTTTCTTCATGGCGCTTAATAACTCTTTTAAGGGAGTTTCACCTGTTCCCCAAACCAAATTCTTCGCACCGTTTTCTTTTGAAGTACGATCTTTGATGTGCATCGAAGTAATTCGATCCTTTTTTGCTTCGATTAAGGCCAATAAAGTTGCAGTTGTATGTGGTGCACCTACGGCAATGTAGTGACCGGCATCTAAGTTGATTGAATTATAAGGGGATTGTGCCAAGGCCTCATCATACACCGTATCTTTTACTTGTGTATGTGTGTGGTAGCCAAAATAAACACCGTGTTTAGCACCCAAATCACCTAATCGCTGAGTTTGTTTTGGATCCGTTGGCAATTCCACCGTCACCGATTTAGCACCTAACACTTTTGCAGAGCGTAATGCATATTCTACCTCCGCATCCGAGTTGTTGGGGCTAAATGCATTTGGTTTATAGGCATAAACACTAATTCCAGCCTTATCTAATTTTGCGCGAACTTCCTTGAATTTGTCCATGGAAACGGTTTCACGCCATGCTTTCACATCTTCTTGGTATTTTTTCATTGCGGCACGCTGCTCATCAGTGAACGTTGGACGCGGTTGGCCAGGAACCCACTTCATCTGAACAGGATTCACAGGTTTTCCTGCATACTCTTCTACAGCATCTCCCATTAATTCTGTGGCAGAAATGCCGCATTGTGTCAAGTATCCAATGATTTCATCGATGGAACCTGGCATGCTTCGGAAAGAATAGGTGATGCAACCGATTTGGACGCCACCAAATTTGGAATCTGGTTTAGCAGTGCCAAAAGCAAAAGCGGTTGGTTTAGCAAATAAAAGGCCCAATGAGGCAAGAGAACCGGCAGCTAAAAACTGCCGACGGGAGTTGTTGTAATTATTCTTCATAGGTATCAGGTTTAAAAACTCAAGTATAGGAATCCTTTTTGATAATCGTATCCTTTGGGTGGAATTTTGCGACGAAATGGCAGATTTCTTTTGTTGAAGCCCCTCAGGCTAAAGTCAGAGCTTATAGCCCCAGGCTTTAGCCTGGGGAAATCGATGCTTCGCATCTCATAAAAAGATTAATTCAAAACATCCAATGTCCAACGTCTAGAGTCCACTGTCTAATCGCTTTAAAGCGATTTTCACTTTCGGCTCAAAAGAATTAATCACTTCCAATGATTCAGGTTTCCAAATCAGGGTCCAATGATGTGGACTTTCGAAATAGCGAAGTGTTATTTCAAGTGTTTTTTCATCGATCCATCGATAGCTTCCAGCATAATCGAATGGGGCTTTTTGGGCTAAATCCACATGGGCCGCACGTAACATGTAGGGGCCTACTAGATTCGATTTCCCGATTCCCCAAGTCTTGTATCCTAATTGGAATGTATGTTGGGTTGAGTCCTTGGTGGTGATAATTAATTCTGCCGCATCACCTTTGGATTTTATATCCATTTTGGTAAAATCAAATGCATTTTTTTCGAGCACGACGGTGTGGTAGATGGCTTGATTGGGAACCGCTGAAACTGGGACTTCAATATTCCTGGAGGCGTTGAATTGCGTTAATTTAGCCAAGGCTTTGGGATTAGGTGCTAAAGATTTGGTCTGAAAAGCAGGCAATAAATTTTCCCAAACCTGGTTTAAATCATCCGGTAAATCTTGCGATTCCGATGTAATAATTAATACGGCGTCTTGCTCAGGCATCATTAAAATATATTGTCCAAAGGCCCCATCACCCCGGAATGATCCGTGCCGACTCCGCCAAAACTGGTAGCCATAGCCCTGAATCCAATCCGCATATTGACCCGATGTCCGTTTTTCAGCTGTTGCCTCTGGTTCTTGATCGATGTGTTTGCTGGTGGCTTCTTCCACCCAGGCAGCCGGGAGAATTTGCTTGCCTTCAAATTTACCCTTATTGAGGTAAAGCAGGCCGAGTTTCGCCATGTCTTCTGTTTTCACTCGAATACCCCAACCGCCCACGTTGATTCCCTTTTGGTTGGATTCCCAGTCGATGCCTGTGATATGCAAGGGGGCCAATAAGCGTGGTTTTAAATAAGCCAAAGTTGTTTCTCCTGTCACTTTCTGAATAATCGCAGAAAGCATATAGGTGGCTAATGTATTATAAAGGAATTTGGTCCCAGGTTTGGCAACAATGGGATGATTTAAGAATCCCCGAATCCAATCGGGTTGCATGACGATGACACTGCGGAGGGGTTCTTTGTCGTGACCCACCGACATGGTCAATAGATCTTGAACGCGTAAATCTTGGATAAATGGCTTATCCTTCAAATCTGCATATTCGGGAAAGAAAGAAATGACTTTGTCTTGAACTGTTAAGCGCTTTTCCGCCACTGCGAAACCGATGGCGGTAGAAGTCCAACTTTTTGAAACGCTATACATGGAGTGCACTTTATCTGCCGCATAGGGTTTCCACCAGGCTTCAGAAATTACTTTTCCATGCCGAATGAGCATATAGGAATGCAATTCATGTCGTTTGGGATCAATCTTTTCGATGTATTGTTGGATGGCTTCCGATGAAATTCCTTCCGCTTCAGGAGTACTTCTAGGTAAGGATTGAGTAAATGCTGTATAGGCGAATAAACTGATTAGGCCTATTAGGAATAGTTTTTTCATGGATTGTCGGTTCAAAGCAGGTACAATGTATAAAAAATGCGGTAAATTGTTGGCTGTTTATTTGCCCTATGTCGAAAGAAATCGTTGCTCGTGTTCAATCTTTGTCGGCCGCTTATGGCGCCCAAGACGTCCTTAAGAATATTTCCTTTGAGATAAGTTCATCCCAAAGTTTAGGAGTGGTCGGTCCGATGGGTTCGGGCAAAACGACCTTGGCCAAAGCACTTTCGGGACGATTGTTTCGGAAGGGGGAAGTCTGGTTTAAAGGCTCTTTTGTACTTTATGTGGAGCAGCAACATCATTTCAAGAATCGATCGAATATCTCCGAGTTTTATTTGCAGCAGCGATTTAATTCATCTGATTCGGAGGATTCCTATACGGTTCGAGAGGAATTAGGCGAATTGGATGTGAAGGATTGGATTCAAGTGTTTGGCATTGAAAAATTGATGGACAAGCCCTTATTGCAATTGTCAAATGGGGAAAATAAGCGTTTGCAAATTGTAAAAGCTCTAGGCCAAAAGCCGGATTGGTTGTTATTAGATAATCCGTATTTGGGTTTGGATGTGGCAGGCCGAGCGATATTATCGGAGGGATTGAGCCACTTGAACGCCAAAGGAATTCGCTTTATTTTATTTGTATCTGGTGGGGATTTGCCGGGATTTGTGAACTTGGTGTATCATTTACCTAAACGGGGTCCTATGAATTCGTCAATCCCCAGACTGAAGTCTGGAGCTTTAATTCAAAACCCCGGGCTTCAGCCTGGGGTTTTAAAGGACGACGCGCCCATCGTTTCTTTGCGAGATGTGACGATCCGATATGGTTCAAAAACGATATTGGACCATTTTACTTGGACAATTCATCGAGGAGATCGTTGGGTGCTGAAAGGTCCCAATGGGGCAGGGAAGTCAACTTTATTGAGTTTAATTACGGCGGATAATCCACAATCTTATTCGCAGGATATTACCTTGTTTGGTCGGAAACGCGGCACGGGGGAAAGCATTTGGGATATCAAACGAAATATTGGGTATGTGAGTCCTGAAATGCATTTGTATTTCAAAGAGACCGGAACTTGTTTTGCCGTTGTGGCCTCGGGGTTATTTGATATATTGGGTGTGACGCGCAAGGTGAATGCATTACAATGTGAGCAGGTTAATCATACGTTGGGATTATTTGGGTTGACCTATTTGGCAGATCGTCACTTTCATACCTTATCCACCGGCGAGCAAAAGATGATATTGATCGCGAGGGCCTTTGTGAAAAATCCGCCGCTCTTGATTTTGGATGAACCCTGTCAGGGTTTGGATCAGGAACAAGTCCAGCGATTAAAAGATGTACTTAATTTAATGGCTCAGGAAACGGACATGACTTTGATCTTTGTGTCACATTATGCAGAGGATGTGCCGGAATGTGTGGGGAAGACGATGGAATTGTAGATTATTAGACTTTAGACGTTGGACTTTAGACGTTAGCAAAACCTTTTATGTTACCTCAGGCTTTAGCATGAAAAGCAGGCGCAAAGTATCGTGGCTCTATAGTCTAAGGTCCAACGTCTAAAGTCCAACGTCTAATGTCTAACATCCATATTTTTGAATCATCGCTAGCTGCCCAGCGTGGTATGCCGTATGCGAAATAATCCTTCCAAATGCTTCTGCCTTTGTTTTCGTGCCAAACTCCTTTGTCGTAATGGGAGTTTGCCAGTCGGCCTCCGACACACCCGCAATAATTCCAGCAATCGTATTGCCCGACTCCATTAGTTGGGTTTGGATGGCAGTTAGGTCAGTCCAGACACCCGTATCTTTTTGGGCTATGACCGTATGAGCGATAATTTTAATATCCGATTGACCAAAGACATTTTTGCAGAACAGTAATTCTACTTCGGCGATGTGCTGCAGGAGAAATCCGATGGAATTGGGTGCTGATCCTAATTTTTTGGTTAAGTCAGTAGCTGTGATTGTATCAGCAACTTTGCTTAATCGGGTGCGCGCTTCGATGTAGGCGGCTTGGAAGTGGTGGGAAGTTGTCATATTTTTTAGACGTTAGACGGTGGACTTTAGACATTAGCGTTTTGATTCTTCGCTATTAATCCTCAGGCTAAAGCCTGAGGTTATAACCCCATTGGGGCTTTGATATTTTAGCGTTTTGATCCTTCGCTAGGTTATAACCCCAGGCTTTAGCCTGGGGAATCGACGCTTTGCTTCTCTACTCAAAGGCTTGTAAAATCGAAGGACTCGGTTGGCTAAACCATTTCGGGCCATTTTCTGTCATATATACACAATCCTCGAGTCGCACTCCAAATTCCCCTGGAATGGCGATGGTGGGTTCTATGCTGAAACACATGCCCACTTGTAAGGGTAATTTGTTCCCTTTGACCATATTGCCCCATTCATGTCCATCCATTCCGATTCCATGACCGGTTCGGTGGGGTAGGCCAGGGAGTTTATATTCCGGGCCAAAACCTGCCTGAGTCAAGACCGATCTTGCTGCGATATCAACGTTTTCGCAGGGAGCTCCTAGTTTTGCCGCCTCAAATCCAGCCTGTTGGGCTCGCTTCTCCAAGTTCCAAATGTCGATTTGTTTCTGCGAAGGTTCACCAAAAACAACCGTACGAGTGATGTCGGATTCATATCCGTCCACCTGACAACCACAGTCCAACATGACTGTATCGCCTTTTTGAAGGATTTGTTTACGGGAACTGCCATGGGGAAAGGAGGTAGCAACGCCAAAAGTCACGGCTGCAAATCCATGTCTAGCCCCCAATTCGATGTGTTTTTGAGAAATTTTTTGAGATATTTGTTGGGGTGTACAGCCGGCCGACAATCCTGCAATTCCAGCCTGAATGGCAAGCGTTGTGATGTCATTGGCGCGTTGCATCAAAGCAATTTCGGTCGGAGATTTGATGAGTCGGCAGCTTACAGAAACCGGATCCCCACTCACCAATTGAAAATGTTTTCCAGCCTTTTGTAATCCGTTTGAAATGAAAAAACGCGTCTGTTCTTCGATGCCTATTTGGCCTGAATTAACACCTAAATCCGTCAAGGATTTGATGCATAGTTCAAAGGGATTCTCGTCTTCGTGCCATGTGCGAATTTGCTTTCCAATTTTGATTAATTCGAGTAAGCGATCTTCTTCGAAATAGGGGCAAATATAGGTTAATTCACCTTTGGCAGGAATAATCACCAACATTGATCTTTCGCTTGGGTACCAAGAAAGGCCTGTGAAATATTGCATCGAAGTACCAGCGTCAAGGATTAAGGCAACCATCTGATGCTGTTGGAGTAATTCTTGGGCTTTATGAATACGCATTTTGCGTTCCTCCAGGCTGATGGGAGCAGCATCCCTGATTGAATTTGAGAACAGAGATGTGGAGCTAAGCAAAGTACTCAGGCCAATGGAGCTTTTGATGAAGTCGCGACGTTGAATCATGTAATAGGTTGTTTGAAGCAATTTACTGAATTATTTTTTAGGACGAAAATGTTGTTTCAGGGCATGATTAGTGTCAAAAAATGGGATTATTTAGTATATATTTTGTCATTCGATTCAAATCGCTTTTCGTTCATTTTAATGCTTATTATACGGTATAATGGTCTTTTTGAGCGGTATATTTTGTCATTCGTTTGTTGTGTTTGGCGCGCAATAATTATAAGTGTGACAAAATTCGAAGTCAAAAATGCTTAAATTAATCTGTCAAAGTTTAAAGTCCTGTCCATTGAAAAAAGCAAAAAAAGCCCCCGTAAAGGAATTGAAGTCAAAGGTCATTAAAAGTTCAAGCACACAGGAGCGTGTGATGAATTTGTTGCTGTATTTATTGGAGGCTGAAAAGCCCGTCCCGATGCGAAAATTAGAGGCCTTGTACGGAGGAGGGGAAGATTCAGGAGAAGATAAGCGTCGGACCATTTTTCGTCATTTGGATATTCTGGCAGGCTATGGTTTGGAAATTATTCGGGGGGATAAATATGGGATTAAAAAGAAGGCAGAATATTCGCGGACGTCCTTCAGTCTTCAGGAAAGTCAGGCCTTGTATTTTGCTGCACAGGAGTCGATTTCGGATGTGGAAATGCGTAAATCCATTCAGGATAAATTAATTCAAATCTTTCATTCGAATAAGAAAAGGCAGAACCTTTTGTCGAAAGGAACGATTGATCTGGTCGAATTTTGTGATAAACAGATCAATCAAAGCAAGCGAAAATACCAGATGCGTCTCTTGAATTATGCCAGTGCGAATCAGGGAACGAAGCGAGACCGATTGGTTGTGCCAGTTCATTTTAGTTTAGAAAATTTAGAAATCTATGCCATAGATTTAGAAGATTTGGAGCAGGAAGCTAGGCCAAAGGTCTTTAAATTAGACCGTTGTGAGGGTATTGTGAAATTAAAGGATTTGGCTCCCAAAACCTTATATGCCAAGACCCACCAATTAGTTCGAGACCCCTTTGGCTATTTAATTTACGATCAGCCTTTATTGCATGTGGAGGCGTATTTTAATTTAAAGGCCATGACGATCTTTTTGCTGCACTTTCCCTATTTAACGGATCATTTTCAGTATTTGGAGGATGAAACAGACAAACCGTTTCGATTGCTTTTGGACATCGTTCGCGTGGAACCGATCATCGGAGTGCTGAGTGTATTATTGAATCATATTCGATTTGAACATTCGGAAGAATTTTTGGGGGCTTGGAAGCAATTCCACAAGGAGCATGTGGAAAGTGGGCTAGCAGATTTGTTTAAGTCTTAAGTTCGAAGTCCAAAGTCTGAAGTCCGAAGTCCAAAGTCCGCGAGGTCAAGCAACAAAAAAGCCCGACATTTCTGTCGAGCTTATCAGAGCCTCCTGTCGGGATCAACGGGGACGCCTAGTTGCGGAATGCAATTCCAACGACCTATGATCGTAAAACAAAAAAGCCCGACAATTCTGTCGAGCTTATCAGAGCCTCCTGTCGGGATCGAACCAACGACCTACTGATTACAAATCAGTTGCTCTACCAGCTGAGCTAAGGAGGCGCATTTCGGTTTACAAAAGTAGTATTATTCTCCTAAATCGCAAAACCGA
>JACCDU011107041.1_pt1 | contig 16300 bp, 11 predicted proteins | sample 7446081 | NCBI WGS metagenome assembly JACCDU01 (sample SAMN15323447, study PRJNA562643) | freshwater metagenome | isolation source: river surface water | place: USA:Blue River Watershed | collected 2017-08-17
TGGCCCGCTGGATGAGTTGACGATCTTTGTCTGGCGCAATCCGGAACTGGGCGCGCAGGTGCAGGTCCGCCCTGATGGTCGCATCACGACGCCACTGATCACCGACATGCCGGCTGTGGGCAAGACGCCCAAGATGTTGGCTGACGATATCACGCTGCAACTTTCGCAGTACATTCAGGAACCATTGGTCTCGGTAATCGTGAACCGGTTCGCGGGCACGTTCAGCCAGCAGGTTCGGGTGGTCGGAGCGACAACCAAGCCGGCGTCACTCCCGTACCGGGCCAATATGACGCTGCTTGATGCAATGATCGCGGTTGGTGGTCTCAGCGAATATGCCGCGGGCAACAAGGCGCGCCTGATCCGTTTTGACAAGGAAAGCGGCAGCCAGAAGGAATACGCGATCAAACTGGGCGACCTCCTCCGTCGGGGCGACAGCAAGGCCAACGTCATGCTTATGCCTGGCGACGTCATCATCATCCCCGAGAGCACGTTCTGAGGAAGGGGCGCGCCAGGGGCGAGCGATGAACAACATTTACGATGAATTGCGCGCAGCGCTTCACTCGATCTGGCATCGACGGTGGCTGGCGCTGGCCGTCGCCTGGGGCGTCTGCCTGGTTGGCTGGCTGATCGTGGCACTCGTCCCCAACACTTACGAATCCCATGCGCGGCTGTATGTCCAGATGGATGACGCCCTCTCGGAAGTGACCGGAGTTGGGGTGGGTGACCGCAAGCGCGATATCGATCGCGTGCAGCAAACGCTGACCAGCGCGATCAACCTTGAGAAGGTAATTCGCTCCACCGCGATCGGTGAAGAGGTTGCTTCGCCCAAACAGATGGAAGCTGCGGTCCTGGAGCTTGCGAAGCAGGTCAAGGTAGAGAACGTCAAAGACAACCTGTTCGAGATCACCGCTGAGTATGGCGACGGGGCTCGCTCCGATCCGGAAAACGCGAAGATTGCTGGCGATATTGTTCAAAAGCTAATCGACATCTTCCGCGAGGAAAACCTGGCCGGGAACCGCGGCGAGATGAGTAAATCGCTGGAGTTTATGAACCAGCAGCTGGCCGATCGGCAAAAGGAACTGGAAGAAGCCGAGCAGCGGCGACTTGCATTTGAAGCCGAAAATCCGGACCTGATCCAGGGTGGGGCTTCGTCGCTGCAGCGGCTTGAGGCCAACCGTACCGAACTGCGTGGCATTGATGCCGATCTTGCTGCAGCCCAGTCCGCGTTGGCTGCGATAAATGGCCAGATTGCAGGCACGCCGCAGTCGCTGCCCGGCATGGGCGGGCAGGGCGGTGCGCGTGGAGCCTTGGCGGATGTCCAGGCCATGCTTTACGGCCTGCGGGCACGTGGGCTTACGGAAAATCACCCGGATGTGATTGCGGCCCGCAATCAGGCCAAGGCGCTTAAGGCTGCGGCCGCCGCAGAGGGTGGCCCCGGGGGAATGCCGAACCCGGCCTATAGCTCGCTGGTTTCGATCAAGGCCGAGCGCCAGGCCAATGTCCAGGCGCTGCTGTCGCGTCGCGCGGGTGTTCAGGCTGAGATTAGCCGGATTACCGGCTCGCAGATTGCCAATCCCGAGCTTGCCGCCGAACACCAGCGCATCAACCGCGATTACGACGTGCTCAAGCAGCAGTATGACAAGCTGCTCCAGGATCGCGAAGAGCTTCGGCTACGTGGACAGGTTGAAACCGAGCACAGCGCAGTCAAGTTTGAGGTGATCGATCCTCCGACGACGCCGCGCGCGCCCGCTGCACCGAACCGGCCCTTACTGCTGCTCGCGGTATTGATCGTCGGCATCGGCGGGGGTGTCGCTACCGCCTTTGCAATTGGCCAGCTTCAGTCGACCTTTACGACCACGGCGAAGCTTGAACGGACAACCGGCCTGCCGGTTCTGGGAGCGATTAGCCAAACCCTTACCGAGACCGCCAGTTTGCTGCGCAAGCGGCGGCTGAAGCAGTTTTACATGGCAAGTGGAGCACTTGGGGGGGTGTTCGTGTTGCTGCTCGTGGCTGAGTTCATCCAGGTCAGCATGGTGGCGTGAGAGGATCGTGATGACCAAACATACCAAGATCCCAACGCAGCCCGAAGCTCGTCAGGGGACAGAACAGGCAACGCTGATCGAGCGGGTCGTCCGCAACTATGATCTTGTGAAGCTGTCACCTGCGCCGATTCCCGATGCGTTGATCCCGCCGGCTGCCAAGCGTCGGCGCTATCGCCGGGCGGCGGAAGTGGCAGAAGCTGAAATCGCCGTAGTGAGCGAAGTGGCTGAAGACCCGGAAACGCCAACTGATATTCGGGAAACCAGTGCGGGGGTGTCGCAACCGGAACTCGTAACGCCAGAGGTGATCCCAGGACCTGCTGAACGATCCGCGTTGGTCGCACCAGTGCAGCCGGTACAGTTCAATGGTCCGCGCCATCGGGTTTCGCGGCAACACCTTCAGGATCTGGGCCTCATCGTGCCGGAAGCCGGTGTGACGACGCTGCTTGAAGAGTTTCGCATCATCAAGCGTCAGTTGCTGTTCAATGCCGGACAACTCCAGCAGCAGGGTATGGGTTACGCTGCGCAGCGCGTGCTGATCTGCTCGCCGCACCCGGGTGAAGGCAAGACGTTTACGTCTGTCAATCTGGCCTTGGCGATTGCTGCCGAGAAAGAAACCGAGGTGCTGCTGGTCGATGCTGACTTTGCCAAGCCGTCGGTGCTTTCCTCGTTGGGGATACCCGGGGGCAAGGGCATGATGGACGCCTTGGCTGATCCATCGATCGACGTTGCCGATTGCGTCCAGGGAACCGATGTTTCGGGACTGTGGGTCCTGCCTGCCGGCAGCGCGACCACATCCGATACGGAATACCTCTCCAGCTCGCGCACCCGGCAGGTGCTCGATCGCCTGATCGAAGGGGCTCCTAACCGGTTCGTTATCTTTGATTCGCCGCCGGCCTTGGCGGCTTCACCAGCGGCGGAACTGGCCAAATACGTTGGTCAATCAGTGGTTGTCGCTCGTGCTGACCGAACGGGACAGGGAGCGCTTGAGGATGCGATCCGGCTGCTCTCGGCCTGCCCGAACATTCAACTGCTGCTCAATGCCGTTCACTTCAGCCCAAGCGGACGCCGGTTTGGGTCTTACTATGGATACGGAGGGTAAGATGGCCCCTGATTACAAGCGATTTGTCACTGTGCTCGGAGCTGGGGCCGTGTTGGCAATGCCGTCCATGGCCTGCGCCCAGTCGATTGCCTATGGCAATGTAATCGGCTCGGCCTCTCAGGCTTCAGATACGGGCGGCGATGCAAGCAAGGCCGATCTTGATGACGGCGGCAATGGTCGCGGTTCTGGCCGGCAAGGCGGAGTTCGCAGGGTTAAAGTGACGCCCTACATCGAGGCGCAGCAGGTGGCATTTGCCGATTTCAAGGCCGGTGGCGAAGTTCTGACCTATTCGGTGCTCTCGGCGGGTATCGATGCCGGGGTATCCGGCCGAAACAACCAAGCCTCGATCTCTGCTCGATACGAGCGCCGGTTCGGATGGAATAAGGCCAAGGATAACGACGCTTACAGCGGCGTGGCTCGGGCGTCGTTGGGGATCCTGCCGCAAGCGGTGCAGTTGGAAACCGGCGCGGTCGCCACGCGTACGGCGATTGCTGGCAACGGTGCGGTCATTACCGGTAGTCAGGATTTCGGTGACAACGTAACCCAGGTCTATTCGGTTTATGCTGGCCCTCAGTTGGCCACGCGGGTTGGCAATGTCGCTGTGAACGGCTCGTATCGGGCGGGTTATACGCGCCTTGATTCGCCCGATATGGTCACTCCTGGTGCGGCCAATCCGACTGTCGATTTGTTCGACGAGTCGATTACTCACAATGCTGCCATCCGGGCCGGCATTAAGCCGGGTGATGGTCTGCCGGTAGGGATCGGCGTGGGTGGGGGATATAACCGGGAAGATATCTCCAATCTCGATCAACGCATCGAAGACCGTTGGGCCCGAGGTGATGTGACCATCCCGGTCAGCCCTGAACTTCATCTGGTGGGCGGTGCTGGTTACGAAAAGGTCGAGGTTTCGAGCCGGGATGCTGTGCGGGATCCTGTGACTGGCGCGCCGGTCAGAGGCGCGGATGGACGGCTTGTTACCGATAAGACGACCCAGCGCACGCTGGCCTATAGCGCTGATGGTCTGATTTGGGATGCCGGCTTGGTTTGGCGCCCCAACCGCCGTGTCGGGTTGAGTGCCCATGTCGGGCGGCGCTATGGCTCTACCAGCTACTATGGCAGCTTTGCCTATGCGCCAACCGAGCGCAGCAGCTTCAACGTTTCTGCGTATGATTCAATCGACGGGATCGGTGGTCAGCTCAATAAGGCCTTGGCATCGCTGCCGACTGACTTCGAAGCCGTGCGTAATCCCTTCAACGGTTCACTGGGCGGTTGTGTTGCAGCCGGCGGCAGTATCGATGACGAGCAGAGCCCGTGCCTGACCAACGCGCTCGGTTCGGTCCGCAGTTCGGTCTTTCGCGCGCGTGGCGTGATGGCCAGCTATGGTTACGCGGGCAATCGTGTGCAGTTTGGATTGGGTGCCGGCTATGACCGGCGCAAGTTCATCGCTGCGCCGGGAACGGTGCTGGCTGCGGCAAACGGTGTGGTAGACGAGAACATCTGGGTGGCCGCCTATCTCAATGGACGGATCGATCGGAATTCGAGCTTCTCGACGATCGTGCACGGAAATCTGTTCGAAAGCGGAGATGCCTTGGCTGGCGAGACCTCCGCGATTGGCGCAACCGCTGCATATTATCGCCAGCTGACCAAAAAGCTCACCGCATCCGCTGCTGTCGGGGTGGACGGGATCAAGCGTGAGAACCTGCCCGAAGCTTGGTCTGGCCAGGCGATGGTCGGCGTGCGGTATTCGTTCTGAGCCTGACGGAGTGATGCAGATGTTCAATGATTTCTACGGGCTCAGCGGACGGCCGTTTCAGCTCACCCCTGATCCGGCATTCTATTTTGAGAGCCTGACCCACCGCAAGGCGCTGTCCTATCTGTCCTATGGGCTCGCCCAGGGTGAGGGGTTTGTAGTGATTACCGGTGAGGTTGGCGCGGGCAAGTCCACCTTGGTAGCCCACCTTATGGCAACAATTGACCCGGCGCGACTGACTGCGGCCCAGATTGTTACCAGCAAGCTGGATGGGGAAGAATTGGTTCACGTAGTCGCGCAGGCCTTGGGGCTGATCGTGGATGGCCATGATAAAGCCTCCGCGCTGGGTGCGATCGAGGCATTCTTGCACGATGAGGCTCGTGCTGGTCGTCGCTGCCTGCTTGTTGTGGATGAAAGCCAGAACCTCGAGCTTGAGGCGCTGGAGGAGCTACGCATGCTCTCCAACTTCCAGCTTGGCGCGCACCCGCTGCTGCAGACACTGCTGCTGGGTCAGCCGGAATTCCGCGACACGATCCAGGATCATCCGCAACTCGAGCAGCTGCGCCAGCGCGTGATTGCAGCCCACCACCTTGAGGCGATGGAGCTGAACGAAATTCAGGCCTATATCGAGCATCGCCTGCGCTGCGTGGGCTGGGTCGGCAATCCCCAGTTTGATCAAGGTGTCTATACCGCGTTGTTCGAGGCTTCGGGCGGCGTGCCTCGGCGTATCAACCAGATCTGCAACCGCCTGATGATGCTTGGGGCAGTTGAGCAACGCAGCCGGATTGACCGTGCGATGCTGAGCCAGGTTCTGGATGAGCTTGAACTTGACGGCACCATGCAACTCAAGCGGATTGAGCCGATGGCCGAGCCGGTCCACCCGTTCGCTTCGGCTTCAGCTGCTACGTCACCAGCTGTAACGCCGGCGGCGCCAATGCAAGCCATTGCTCTGGAACAGCTTCAGGCATTGCTGGCCGAACGCGATGCCCAGATCGCGGAGTTGCAACAAGCGGTGATCGAGATTGCTAACGAGCGTGAGGCAGATCTGGTTCGGCCTGGCTCTAGCGAAGATGGTCTCGCCGCATTGGAAGAGAAGTTTGGTTCGCTTGAGGCGAAAATCCTCGAACAGGAGCGGACGATCCGCCACACCCTGACCATGCTGATTGAGTGGATCGAGGCCGAAGACGCCAGCCGCGCGGCGGCTTGAGACATAGGTGGCGAAAGTGGACGCCTCTCCGCCTTGCGTGGTTAACGGTCTTTCCGTCGATGTCGAAGCCTGGTTCCAGGTGGGGGCATTTGAAGGCGTCATCGACCGGAGCAGTTGGGATTCACTTTCTGACCGGGTTGAACGGAATGTAGCGCGGGTCCTTGACCTGTTTGCAGCCTGCGACGTTCAGGGAACATTCTTCACGCTCGGCTGGGTGGCTGAACGGCACGGACCTCTCATGCGCCGTATTGCCGATGCGGGGCACGAGATTGCCAGCCATGGCTGGGATCATGCTCGGGTTTTTGCATTGGGGCGAGAAGCCTTTTCCCGCGATGTCGAGCGCGCTCGCAAGGCGCTTGAGGATGCGTCTGGCGTTGCAGTTCGGGGTTATCGCGCGCCCAGCTTTTCAATCGACTACCGGACCCCGTGGGCCTACGCTGTCTTGGCTGAACAGGGGTATTCCTACAGTTCCAGCGTCGCTCCGATCGCGCATGACCATTATGGCTGGCGCGATGCACCACGATTTGCGTTTCGGCCGTTGGCTTGGTCGCCATTAATAGAGATCCCTGTCACGACGGCACAATTCGCCGGGAAACGTTTGGCGGCTGGTGGCGGAGGGTTCTTCCGGGTCTTGCCATATGCCTTTTCCCGCTGGGCAATCCGCCAAGTGAACGTGCGAGACCAGCGCCCGGCGGTATTTTATTTCCATCCATGGGAAATCGATCCGGCGCAGCCCCGCGTTGCGGGGGCTCCCCTGCGTTCAAGGCTGCGCCACTATACGAACCTTGATGTAATGGCGGGAAAGCTTGAGCAACTGATCCGGGAATTCGCCTGGGGGCGGATGGATGTTCTGGCGCACCGCGAAGCGCAGCGTGCGGTGGAATTGGTCTGATGAATGCTCCATTCCGCGTGGTCCAAGCCCGTGTCTTGCTTGATCCGGCGCAAGCGCAGCATGCGGCCCAGATTGAAGCCTTTGTTGCCGCGCATCCAGAAGCAACGCCATTCCACCGTCCGGCCTGGCTGGCCGCTGTTGCCAGAGCATCAGGGCACAAGCCGCTGGTCCTGGCTTTGCAGCATGGATCAGATCTTGTCGCCATTTTGCCGCTGCTTGAAGTCCATTCGCCCTTTTTCGGTGGGGTGCTGGTTTCAAGCGGTTTCGGGGTGGGTGGCGGAGTGTTGGCAACGAAATCAGCTTTGGCCGAGGACCTCTTCGCTTTTGCCGAGGCAGAGGCGCTCCGCCGCTCCTGCCCGGCGATTGAACTGCGCGGTGGGCCCTTGCCCGAAGGGAGATCTGGCTGGCAGGTTCGGCTGAATTCGCATTTCGGTTTTGCTGCAGCGCTTGCGGCGGACGATGAGGCACAGTTGCTATGGGTGCCGCGTAAGCAGCGCGCCGAAGTGCGCAAAGGGCGGTCGCAAGACCTTTCGATAACGGTCGGCAGCACCGCCGCGGATCGCGAAGCGCACTACCGGGTCTATTCCGAAAGCGTTCGCAATCTGGGCACGCCCGTTTTTCCAAAACGCCTGTTCAGCGAAGTGCTGGACGCCTTTGGCGATGAGGCCGATATCCTTACCGTCTGGCACCAGGGCAGCCCGGTCGCGAGCGTACTGTCGCTTTATCACCGCGCAACGGTGATGCCGTATTGGGGCGGGGGCACGCGGGCCGCTCGGCGGCTTCGCGCCAATGACCGGATGTATTTCGAGCTGATGCTCCACGCCCGTCGCCGCGGCTGCGCGCGGTTTGATTTTGGCAGATCAAAGGCCAACTCCGGTGCGGCTGATTTCAAGAAGAATTGGGGCTTCACTGCGTCGCCGCTGGGCTATGCCAGCTGGACCGCGCCTGGCGCACGGGCGCGTGATGCCGATCCGACCAGCCAACGCCACGCCGCGCGCATAGCGCTTTGGAAAAAGCTGCCGCTACCGATCGCCAACCTGTTCGGTCCTATCATCGCGAAGGGGCTGGCATGAGTAACGAGATCCTGTTCATTTCCCATCGGATGCCGTTTCCGCCCGACCGGGGGGATAAAATCCGTTCGCATCATGTGCTGAAGCGTCTGGCTGCAATGGCGCCCGTTCATGTCGCTACTTTTGCCGATGACGAGCGGGATCTTGCCGAGGAGGTGGAGCTTGCGGCGATTGCCCGCAGCTATTGTCTCGTGCGGCGGGCCAAACCGCTGATGCTCGCCGGCATGCAAGCCCTTGTGCAACGCATCCCGGTCAGCCTGTCGGCTTTCGCCAATGCCGAGCTGACAAGCTATGTGGAAGATGTCCTGCGCAACCGCGCGATTGGGACGATCTATGTCTTCTCCGGCCAGATGGGGCAGTACATTCCCGCCTGGTTCACCGGCAAGGTGCTCTATGATTTCGTTGATGTGGATTCGGCCAAATTCGAAGCTTACGCGCAACGCGATCATGGTTTGCGTCGGTGGATCAACGCGCGAGAGGCCCGCCTGCTAGGAATAGAAGAAGAGCGCCAGGCGCGGCGTGCGGATGTAAGTCTGCTGGTTTCAAGCGAAGAAGCCGCGCTCTTTCGGTCCCGTTTGGCCTCCGATGCTGCCGCAACTTGCGATATTCGTGCGCTGCGCAATGGGATCGACAGCAGGTTTTTCGATCCTGGTGCCGTCCGTCCGGCGTCGCGGATGCTTGCCTTCGGTGGCCCGCGCCTGATCTATACCGGCCAGATGGATTACGCCCCGAACATCGAAGCGGCGTTGCGGGTGATCGAGCGGCTTTTACCAGCCATTCGGATCAGTTGTCCTAATGCGACATTCCACGTCGTGGGGCGCAACCCGCCAGCCGAGCTGACCCGCCACCATGGGCATGATGGGGCCTATGTCTGGGGTGGGGTTGAGGATATCAGATGCTGGCTGGCTGGTGCTGACCTGGCACTGATCCCGTTGGAGATTGCCCGAGGCATCCAAAACAAGGTGCTCGAGGCCATGGCCATGGGATTGCCGGTTATCCTCACTGAGGACGCCGCAACCGGTATTGGCGGGACGGACGGGCAGCACTTCATGGTTGCGAACAGCGACGATGCCTTGATTGACCGGGTGACCCGACTGATTGTCCACCCGCGCCAGGCTCTGGCCATTGGCCGCGCTGCACGCCAGTTTGTTGTCGAGAGCCTAAGTTGGCAGGCCTCGCTTGCGCCATTACCGGCTCTGATGGGGCTTGCGGATGGGGCGAGCCGCGATGTTGCCTGAGGCCTCCGGAATGTCCATGGCTGCATCTGCTGCGTTGGCCTGGCGGAGGGCGCTGCTGCAGTTGGGAGCTGTCTGGGCGATACTGATCCTGGCACTGATGCCGGATTGGGTGGCGATGGCCCGGCAATGGTGGGACAGTTCAACCTATAATCATATACTGCTTGTGCCGGTCATTCTGGTTTGGCTGGTATCGTTGCGGATCGACGAACTGCGCCAACTCTGTCCCAAACCTTGGGCACCGGGGCTCATCGTGGTTGCCGGTGCCGTGTTCCTTTGGGTGCTGGGCAGTTTTGCCGGCTTCAGTCTGGCCAAGCAGGCAGGCGCTGTGCTGGTGTTACAGGGCAGCGTTGGGACCGTGCTTGGGCAGCGGGTCGCTCAGGGCCTGCTTTTCCCCATAGCCTATATGGTCTTCCTTGTGCCGTTCGGAGATGAACTTGTTCCGGCACTGCAGACGATCACGGCGGCGCTAACGATCGCTCTGGTTAAACTCAGTGGGATCCCCGCAAGCGTGGACGGCGTGTTCATTGATACACCGGCCGGGCTATTCGAGGTGGCCGAAGCCTGTTCCGGCGTGAAGTTTCTGATCGCAATGATTGCGTTTGGGGCGTTGGTTGCCAATGTCTGTTTTCGCAGTTGGTATAGGCGGGTGCCATTTATGGCACTTTGTGTGGTTACGCCGATCCTGGCGAATGGTGTCCGCGCGTGGGGCACGATCTTTATCGCACAACAGGTTGGTGCTCAAAAGGCGGGTGGCTTTGATCACATTGTCTACGGCTGGTTTTTCTTTGCCCTCGTGATCGCCGCCGTCCTGGGCGCATCTTGGCGGTTTTTTGATCGCGCAGTCGACGATCCCATGATTGACGCCGCCGCTATTGCGGAAAGGGTCTTGCCCGTCTGGCTTCGGGGGCCTTCGTTGAATGGAGCTCTGGCCATCAGCCTTTGTGGCTTCCTTGTCCTCGGCGGATACCTGTGGGTGCGCGCGGCATCTATGATGCTTGCTCCGATGCCATCCCAGATTGCCTTGCCTGCGGTGGCCGGATGGACCCGTGTTGACTATGCTCCCGCCGTACCCTGGCAGCCGCGTGCTGCCGGCGCTGAGCATCGCCTGATTGGCCGCTATGCCGATGGGCAGGGGCGGCGGGTCGATGTCTTCCTTGCGCTCTACCCGGACCAGCGCGAGGGCCGCGAAGCCAGCGGCTTTGGGGAGGGGGCATTACCCCAGGACAGCGAATGGTCCTGGAACAGCGCTGGCCCGGCCGCGGCAGGGGGCAAGTCTGACCTGCTGCGCGCGCGCGGGCGCTTCGAGCGCTTGGCGCAGACCTATTACCGCAACGGCGATTTGCTGACCGGCAGCGCGTTACGACTGAAACTGGCGACGATCGCGGATCGGCTCCTGCTCCGCCGTGAACCGACGGTGATGCTGATCCTTTCGACCGAACTGGCCGGTAATCATGATCCGGCGGAGACGCTGGACCGTTTCCGGTCTGCAACCGGCCCGATCGGTCCATGGATGGACCGGGTCGCAGCCGGCCGCTAGCGAGAACACCTATGTGCGGGATCGCCGGAATCTATCACCTGACCACGCCCAAACCGGTCGATCCCGCCCGGATCGAGCGGATGTGCGCCGCGATGGCGCATCGCGGGCCAGACGGACAGGGTGTTTGGACCAGCCCGGGTGTAGGTCTGGGGCACCTGCGCCTCTCGATCATCGACCTGGCAGGGTCGCCGCAGCCTATGGCTGCCAGCGACGGCCAAGCCATGCTCGTGTTCAACGGTGAGATTTATAATTACCGCGAACTGCGCGAGGAATTGCGGGCCAGCGGCGCGACATTCCGAACCGATGGCGATAGCGAGGTGATCCTGGCCGCCTGGCAGAGATGGGGGCCGGATTGCCTTGCGCGGCTGCATGGCATGTTTGCCTTTGCAATCTACGATACCGTGCAGCGAACCCTGTTCCTGGCGCGCGATCGACTGGGCGTGAAGCCGCTGTTCTATGCCTTGCTCAGTGATGGTAGCCTGGCCTTCGCTTCAGAGCTCAAAGGGCTGACCGCCCATCCGCTGCTGCGGCGGGATCTCGATCCCCTGGCGGTCGAAGATTACATGACCTGGGGTTATGTCCCGGATCATCGCTCAATTCTGGCGGGCGTTCACAAGCTGCCCGCGGGGCACAGCCTGACCTTGCGGCATGGCGTGCCGGTTCCACAGCCGGTGCAATGGTGGGACATCAGCTTCACCGAACGGCGGAAGGGCCGGGCGGCGGATCTTGAAGCGGAATTGCTTCACCTGCTGCGCCAGGCCGTAACTTCGCGCATGGTGTCTGACGTGCCGCTGGGAGCCTTTCTTTCCGGGGGCGTCGATAGTTCAAGCGTGGTTGCCCTGATGGCGGAGGCAAGCCGCAATCCGGTCAACACCTGCAGCATCGGCTTTGATGAAGCTGCGCTCGATGAAACGGCCTATGCTGCATTGGTGGCCGAGCGGTTCGGCAGCAATCACCGCTCGCGTGTGGTCGGCAGCGAAGACTTCGAACATGTCGATACACTGGTTGGCATTTTCGATGAACCCTTTGCCGATGCGTCTGCCCTGCCGACCTGGCGGGTGAGCCAGCTTGCCCGCGAGACGGTTACCGTGGCGCTTTCGGGAGACGGAGCCGATGAAGCTCTGGCTGGCTACCGGCGCCACCGTTTCCACCGTGGCGAGGAGCGGGTTCGTGCGCTCCTGCCCAGTGGTTTGCGGCAGCCCGTGTTCGGTGCGCTTGGCGCAATCTATCCGAAAGCAGACTGGGCGCCGCAACCGCTGCGTGCCAAGGCGACATTCCAATCGCTCGCGCTGGATGGAGCCGAAGGTTATGCCCGGGCACTTGCCTTCACCCCGGCCGAAATCCGCCAGCGGCTCTATTCGCCAGACTTCCTGCGCGAGCGGGGGGATTATCGGGCCGAGCAGGCGCTTGTCGCGCTGATGCGCGGTGCGCCAGCGCGGTCGGGATTGGACCGGGCTCAATATGCAGACCTGAAGTTCTGGCTGCCAGGGGATATCCTGACCAAGGTGGATCGCACCTCCATGGCCGTCAGCCTGGAAGCGCGCGAGCCCTTGCTCGATCACCGGCTGATCGAGTTTGCGGCCGCCTTGCCAGACCGGCTGCGGCTACGCGGGGGGCAGGGCAAATGGCTGATGAAGCAGGCGATGCGCCGCTACTTGCCTGACGAAGTGCTGTTTCGGCCCAAGCAGGGCTTTGTCACGCCCATCAGCCAATGGTTGCGTGGACCGCTGGCCGGGCCTGCCCGCGCAATAGGCAAGAGCGCGGGGCTCGCCCGTCTGGGATGGTTCGACGGCGCTGCGCTCTCGCGAATTGCAGAGGCCCATATCACCGGTGGGGCAGATCATGGACGCTTGCTGTGGCAACTCCTTATGCTCGATCGTTCACTAACGCATCTCGGAATTATGACCTGAAGCCTTGACCGCGGGTCTGTATCGGCTAGCTTCTCATTGTTACTCCCAGATTTTTCAGGAGGAGGGGCAATGGGTGAGGTGCCCGCAGGGGACAAAAAGTCCGGTTGGCGCAAGCAGGCCGCCCTGTTGATAATACTGACTGGTGCAATCTATTTTGGCGGTCGTTCGGCTGGGCTTTGGGGCAAGCCTGATGATGGTGCACTTAAGCTTTATGGCAATGTGGAAATCCGCGAGGTTCAGCTTGGCTTCCGGGTGGGGGGGCGCATCAGCAGGCTGCTGGTGGATGAAGGCGATCGGGTCGCTTCCGGGCAGCTGCTGGCAGAGCTTGACACCCGCCCGCTGGATGATCGTCTGGCTGGCGCAGCGGCCCGGCTGGATGCCGCCACGGCAGCGGCCCGGCGTGATGCAAATGGCTCCCGACCGCAGGAAGTAGGGGAAGCGCGGGCTGCCGTTGCGGCTGCCGATGCGCAGCTGGCTGAGGCGCGCCGCCAGTTCGAACGGCGCCAGGCACTGGTCGGCAAGGGCTTCATTAGCAAAGCCGATGTGCAAACCGCCGAAGCCGCCGTCGCGGCGGCGCAGGCCAGCCTGATTGCGGCGCGCAGCTCGCTTTCGCTGGCCGAAGAGGGCGTGCGGGCAGAAGACCGGGCCGCCAGCGAGGCATCACGCAATGCCGCCTTAGCCGATCACCGTGCGGTCCAGACGGACATTTCCGATGCCCGGATCACGGCGGCTGAGCCAGGCCAGGTGCTGACCCGTGCCCGTGAAGTTGGCGCCATTGTCCAGCCGGGACAGACCGTGCTGACCGTGGCTTTGACCCAGCCGGTGCGTATTCGCGCCTATGTAACGGAACCTGATCTTGCAAGGATCCATCCGGGGATGCCCGCTACTGTTACGGTCGATGGCCGCAGCAAGAGCTGGCCGGCCCGGATCGGGTACATCGCACCGGTTGCAGAGTTTACACCCAAGACCGTGCAGACCGAACAATTGCGCGCCGATCTGGTTTATCGGGTTCGTCTGACTGTTGAGGATCCAAAAGGTGAATTGCGGCAGGGGCAGCCGGTGACCGTAATCGTCTCCAGCGACGGAAAGCAGTAGGGCGGCGGAATGGCGCAAGCTCCGCTCTTGCGGCTTTGCGGTGTTTCCAAGCACTTCAAAGGCGCGCGACGGGGGGCTCCGCCGATCGAGGCGCTGCGTGATGTCTCACTGACCCTCGGACCCGGTCGTCGCCTTGGGCTGGTTGGCCCCGATGCCGGAGGCAAGACTACGCTGATGCGAATTCTGGCCGGCCTGGTTCAGGCCGATTGCGGAAAAGTTGAACTCCTCGGAGGTCCGCCAGAGGCCCTCGACCGCAGCCAGGTCGGTTACATGCCGCAGGGCGGTGCGCTTTACCGTGAATTGACCGTCACCCAGAACCTTGAGCTTTACGCCCGGCTGCGTGGGGTTGAGCCGCGCAAGGATCCGGCGCGCATGGAGCATCTCTATGAGCTGACCGGTCTTGCCGGATTTCGGGACAGGGCAGTGGGCAAGCTTTCGGGCGGGATGCGGCAGAAGCTTGCACTGGCCTGCGCCGTTGTCGCGGCCCCCCGTCTGATGCTGCTTGATGAGCCGTCAGTCGGGGTCGATCCGGTCTCCCGCCAAGAGATCTGGCAGCTGGCAATGGACCTTTCTGGCCCGCAAAGCAGCTTGGTCTGGACGACGAGCATCCTCGAAGATGCTGCGCGCTGCGACGAGATCGTTCTGCTTTGTGAAGGGGAGGTCCGCTATCACGGCTCGCCGGCTGGCCTTGCTGCCAAGGCGGACGGTCGCTGCTACTCGCAACCATTGCCACAGGGTGTCCGTAGACAGGCATTGCAGTCGCTGGTGCTTGAACCAGATGTGATATCGGGCCGCATCGAGGGTGGGGAGCTGTACGCGCTGACCCGCCGGTCAGGGCCTCCGCGTGGCAGCAACTGGAGGGTTGTCTCGCCCCGTCCAGACGAAGGCTTTGCCGCCCTGCTGGACGATGGAGTTCCGCTTCAGCCAAGCGCATTGGCTGAAAGCTTCCCAGTCCGTACCGAGCAACCTGATCAACCAGCTATTGCCGCAATTGGACTGACGCGCCGCTATGGTGATTTCGTAGCCGCGCAGGACATGTCCTTCTCGGTGATGCCGGGCGAGATATTTGGACTTTTGGGGCCAAACGGCGCCGGCAAGTCGACCACGTTTCGCATGCTTTGCGGCCTGACGCCCCCCACGACCGGGCGCGGAACGGTGGCGGGCAGGGATTTGGCCACCTCTCGGGCAGAGGCGCGGCAGGCGTTGGGCTATATGCCGCAGACCTTCTCGCTGTATGCGGACCTGACGGTTGCCGCAAATCTCAAATTTGTCGCAGGGGCTTACGGTTTAACCGGCAAAGCGCAGCGCTTGGCGCTCGACCGTGTGATTGTTGCACTCGGGCTGGAACCCTATCTGAAATTCGTGGCTGGCGTTCTGCCTCTGGGCATCAAACAGAAGCTGGCCTTGGGTGCCGCTGTCCTGCACACGCCACCAGTCTTGTTTCTTGATGAGCCGACATCCGGCGTCGACCCGTTGGTCAGACGCGAATTCTGGCACCACATTAATGCCATTGCAGCGCGCGGCACTGCCGTGCTTGTCACAACGCACTTCATGGACGAGGCGGAGAATTGTGACCGGCTTCTCGTAATCAACCGTGCCCAGACAATAGCTCAGGGCACACCGGAAGAACTGAGGCTGGCGATGTCAGGGGGTGGCATCGCCGCTTCGCTTGAGGCGGCGTTCTTCAACCTGATCGCGACCCAGCGCCGAGCACTGAGCGAGGCGACACTGTGAGCAATAATGATCCCCTGTTCTGGCGTCGGGCAGCGGCGATCCACGCCAAGGAATGGGCGCAGATATGGCTTGATCCGTCGACCTTTGGCCTCGTTATCCTTATGCCGTTGCTGCTGATGTTTCTGTTTGGAAGCGCCGTAACCTTGGATGTCAGGGCGACGCGGACCGGATTTGTCGATCTGGATCAATCCAGTGCGTCGCGCGATCTTCTGTCGGCTTTGGCGCACAATTCATACTTCACGATCAAAGAGGCCGGCAGTGTGGCTGAGGCGGAACCCGCCCTGCGCGATGGCAGCCTGCGCGGGTTCATCGTGATCCCGGATGGCTTTGAGCGCGATCTGGTAACCGGACAACCGTCAGCCGTCCAACTGGTGACCGATGGTTCGCAGGTAAACACCGCCACGCTGCTGGCCGCCAACCTGCGCGGAGCGCTGCGCAGTTGGAGCGAGGGAAGGGCGCGGGAACGCGACGGGGCAGACCTTCCGGCGCTCGGCCTTGTTGCTCGCTATACCTACAACCCAGAGCTTGAGAGCCGCTATACGCTGGTGCCAGGGGCGATCGGGATCGTCATGGCCATGATCGGCAGCCTGCTGACCGCTCTGATCATGGCCCGTGAATACGAGCGTGGGACGATGGAAGGCCTGCTCTCTACTCCGATTTCGATCCCGGGCCTGGTACTGAGCAAGCTGCTGCCATACTATGTGCTGGGTTTGGCCTCGACCGCCA